>Ga0066699_10000168_pt1 | contig 15618 bp, 12 predicted proteins | sample GraSoiAngelo_148_FD_66455 | JGI IMG/M metagenome (GOLD analysis project Ga0066699, IMG submission 66455) | Grasslands soil microbial communities from the Angelo Coastal Reserve, California, USA - 14_1009_09_20cm | ecosystem: Environmental > Terrestrial > Soil > Grasslands | place: USA... | reverse complement strand
TGATTAAAATGTCTGGAAACAGTTACATGGATTCTGTAAAATTTGAAAAATCTAAAGAAAAATGGAAAATTCAAATGGGAGATGTTTTAAGACAAAATGCCAATGATGTTGTGTTAGCGGTAATTGAAATAGTTAATGATGTAGATACACGTAGAAAAGCCTCTTTAGAATTGAGAGAGATTTCTTATTTATCACATCACAATGAGTTAGGGGAACCATGTTAATTTTTGAGAGACATGAATTTAAGGATGCAAAAGGATTAGGTATATGGAAATCGAAGTCTAAATATGTAGAAATTTGGATATTTCCTTCTGCATTTACTATATCTGAACATTCTCATTCTAGTCAAAATATAGAAACTATGTTATTTTTTGGACGAGCTGTTTTTTGTAGAAAAACTCCTTCAGAGGATGGTGTAAAACAATTTAATAAAAAGGGATTATTTTCTAATTTATTTAAATGTTTATCTATACCCGCTGGCTATATTCATTGGTTTATTGTAGATAAAAATTGGCCATTAATTGTTATAAATTTTTCAAATTTTCTAGATAACTATAAACCTTCTTCAGCTTCTGAAGATATAAAATTTCAACCTTAGCTTATTATGGCAACTCCTCCAAAAAGATTAAGATATGGTGGCGGTGGTGGTGGGTTAGATTTAACAGATATAGCTCATTTATTTGGTAATGCTGGTGGTGGTGAAGTTGCACCTGATACTAGTGCTACTTCTCCAACAACAGATTATCCTTATGATTGGACTAAAGATGTTCCTAGAACAACTGCACCTATTGGTGCAGAACCAATAAAATTTAAACCTACTCATCCAGTTCTTAATGCTTTATCTGGTTTTGCAGGTTCAGAATTAGCTAATCAACAAAATCTTGAACAAGTTTTACAAGCACAAGAGTATGCTAGAAAATTAGATACAATGCAGAAAGCTGCTGATATACAGCAAACTCAATTAGCTAGAGAAATGTTTATTAAAGATACTGGTCATTTGCCTAGTGAAAGACCAGATGAATTTCAAAGTTGGATTCAAAGTGGAAGACTATTGGAATTATCTAAAGCTCAAACTGAACAAGCCAAAACTCTTTCTGAATTGGGAACTCAGAGAAATATTCAAGCTAAAGGAGTAGAATCTACAACATTTCCATATAGAGAGATTTCTGCGGTTAATAGAGCGGCTGGAGATATACCAACATCTTTAACAGAACAATATACAGCTGAAAAAGGATTAGAGCTTTCTCCTTATGCTGCAACATATAAAAAGATGGCTGCTGAAGATGCTATAAAAAGTTTTGCACAAGATAAATTAATTGAAGATGCTAGAAAAGCTACAGCAGTTAGTCCTTATGGTGTTTATCATTATTTAACAGGTCAAAAAGAAGTATTTCCTACTTTTCAACAACAATTAACTGAACCTTTAATGAGACAAGCTTTAGGTAGTCAAGCTGGAAATGTTAAACCACAAATAGGTAGTGTTGGATATGATCCACTTTATGGAAATATAGTTAGAAAACCTACTATTCCTGTAGCAGCAGCACCTATATCTGCTAAACCTTTTACTGGAAATATACAAGCTCCTTCTACTCCATTTGCTACAGTTCCAGTTAGTCCTATAGGAGGAACTTTAGGAACTCAATTGAATGATGTTAATAGTATTTCAAATGCTATAGAAAATTTAAATCCTGATACATCTGCTCTTGGTTATCCTTCAGTTCCACTTAGAAGTATGAATTTACAAGATTTACAAGCACTTTATAATAAACTTATAAGTCAGCAGAGACAATGAGTGAGGAGGAGAAACGCCAAAGGTTACTTTCACTTGGATTTGATCCTAGTTTATACACTTACGAGTCTGATCTAGCAGAACAACCTTCTGAAGTTAGTCAAACTCCTACAAAATCTGTTGTATCTGCTAAACCTTCTTTAGTTGAATCTTTTGGAGGTTCTTTAGCTAGAGGAGCTTTACCTGCTTTGGCTGCTGGTGGAACTGTAGCTGCATTAGGAAGTGCTTTATCTGCTACTGGAATTGGTGCTCCTATTGGTATTCCAATTACTTTAGCTGGTGCTGGCTTAGCTGGATATGGAACAAGAAGATTACAAGAAGCTGTTGCTCCATCTATTATTCCTGATTATAAAGAAACTGAACAAGCTCAAATACAAGCTCATCCTTATGCTTCTTTAGCTGGAGATATTACAGCTAATTTAGCTGGAGGTTTGGGTCCATCAATTAGAAATATTCCTCGCGCCGGAAGAACTTTATTAGATGTTGCTAGAGGCATAACTCCAGAAGCTGCTGATGTAAGTAATTTAGCTAATGTTGGTATTGGTGCTGTATTACCACCTGCACAAGAATTAGCTATTAGTGGATTAACAGGAGAACCTTTACCTTCTTTAAGTAATTTAGCTATTTCTTCTGCTGGTGGTGCTTTATTTAATAGACCTAATATTATAGGTCGTAAATTATTTAGATTTCCTTCTACAGATATTACTCCTTATAGATTTTCTCCAGAAGAAGCTGCTGCTGCACAACAAACAGGAACTCCTATAGAACTTCCTACACAAGAAGAACAAACTCCAAATATTCCTGGAGCTAAACCGAACTTATTTATGGATAAACTTCAGGAAATTTTATCTCAAACTGAAGAATTCCCGGAGAAACTTAAAGCACAACAAGATTTACAAAAGTCTATCCAGAGTGCTATGGCTAAATCTCAAAGACAAGCTGAAATACAAGGTAAACAATATAAAGAAGAACAAGCTTATGATGAACAAATTCAGCAAATTGTTGATGCTTTAAAAGCACAAAAATCTCAAGAATATACATTAGCTGGAAAACAACCGCCGCCAGAAGCTTTTGATGAAATTACTCCAGAAATTGTTAAAAAAGCTTTAGGTCAACCTAGACTTGAAGTTCCTCTTACGAAAGAAGATCATGCTGCTAAAATAGTAATGGATAACTTATTGCCAAAAGAAGGTATTCCGTTTGAAGTTGGTAAAACTCCTTATACAGTTAGACCAGGTGAATTTCCTGTTGGAAATGCCAAAGAAATTTTAGCACAGATTAATCCTCAAGAAGTAGCTTCTAAGACTTTGAGTGAGAATAGTATTAGAATTATTAAAGATTCTTTACAGAAATCTTTTCTTGAAGGACAAATACCAGGTCACCCTCCAGCTTTAGAACAACCAGAGAGTCCTTTAGGAGTAACAGAATTTAGAAATGAAAGAAATCTTTTAAAGTCTAATGTAGAAGAACTTGAGAATAGATATAGAAAAGCGTTGAATATGGAAGATGCTCAAGAAAAAGTATTTGGATTACATTCTGCTGAACATTTGAAAGCTAGATCAGATAGATTAAAATTAGGTAAACAATTATCCTATATGTATGCAAAAGAAGCGGGAAAGCATAAAATAGAATATCCAACAGATTTTCCAGAAGTTTTAAATCAACCAGAATCTACTTTAAGAGAACAACTAACTGGTAAACAAATTCCTTTAAATCCAACAGAAAGTTGGCATGATACATTTAATAAATTAGCAGTAGCTCGTGGAATTAAGTTAGAAAAAGATTTCACGTTAACTTCAGAGGAAACTGGTAAACCTATTGCTGGGCGTGCTTATGTAAGGCAAGGTTTACAAGAAGCTTTGGCGAAAGTCAATCCTTCTTTGTCTAAAGCAGGTTTAGATACTTGGCCTCATGAATTATTTCACATTTTCTATCAAGATTTACTTTCATCTCCAAATAAATTTGATAATAGAATTGCTCAGCAAGGTCAATTAAAAGCCGCTCAATCAGAGGCTTATAAAAAATCTGGTGCAATCTCTCCACACGAATTTTTAACACAGAATGTTGGCGAGGGTGTAGTTAAACACATATTTAATACTGAAGGTAAATCTCCATTAGCTAATTGGTTTTCTGATTTCTGGTCTTATATTAAAGCCAGATTTGCACCTGGAAAAGCTACTGAAGCAGATTATACACGATTACTTACTAATAAATTACTTTATGATAAAGCACGTGGAATTGAAGCACCTAAAGCAGAGACTACTTCTTCTGAAAGAGAAAAAGAGTTAGCTAAATTAGGAAAACAGACTACTTTGCAACAACCAGAAAGTGAATTAGCTCAAAAAAATATTGATGAATTATGGAGAAAATCTCAAGAAACACCTGAAGCTAAAAGATTAGAAGAATTACAAAATAGACGTTCTAGAATTTATGAAACTCCTTTAGGTAGTGAAGAAATAAAAAATTTAACAGAACTTGATAGACAAGTAGCTCAAGCTCAAGCAGAACAATCTTCTACAAAAGAATCAAAAGATTGGTGGGAAGCTTATAATCAATTAGATAAGATTAATAAAACTAAACAATTACAAGAAGAAACTAAAAAATTAAATAGAACTCCTATAGATATTACGCAATATAAATCTTTTGAAGATAGGCTTAATTCATTTGATGCAAAAGTTCCAGTTCATGGAACTGATATAGAAGATTTAGACGAAATTTTAACAAATGGTCTTAAAGCTGGTTCTGCTTTAGATTTAACTAAAGGTAAAGAATGGAATTTAGATTATGGTGCTTCTGTAGTAGTTCCTACTGCTAGAAAAGGTCGTAAAATAGAACATAATAATTTTTATAACTCAGCTAATACTGCTCCAGTTGAAAGAGTTATTATTAATAGAGATATATATACTATACCAGAATATACAGATAATAAAATAGCAGAATTAAAAGCTAAACATCCAAATATTCCTATAGAAGTTTATGGACAAAAAGAATCTTTTGAACAACCCGAATCTCCAATAAATCCTGCTACTGGATTAACAAGAGAAGAAGAACAAATAATAAAAGAAAGAGATATTGGAACTAGAGTTCCTGCTGATATAATGGAATTTAGTAGATCACCTAGTAATTTACAAGTTTATTATAAATGGTTACAACAAGTAAAAGGATTATCTAGAGAAGAAGCTGGTGATAGAATAAGAGAATTAGAAAAAGCTTTAGGCAGAACACGATATCCTAATAGACCTCGTGGACAATTTGAAGATGTTGTTAGTGAAGAAGAATTACCTCCTATTGAAAGAAATTTAAGAGCAGAGCAAGAACGTAGAATTGCTGAACAAAGTGGTGAAGTCGAAGATAGAGGATTAGAACAACCAGAAAGTCCTTTAAAATCTGAAGAAGAAAGAGTTGAATATCAACCAGTGTATACAAAAGAAGGAGAAGGAATAAAAATTCCAAAAATAGCAGCATTATCTACTATGGATTTTAGGAGTCAAGCAGGTAAGAGACTTGCTATTGATTATGTGGATTGGTTAGAAAATGTTAAAGGTTTAAAACGTGAAGAAGCTGCTAAAATTGTTAATAAGTTTTTTGAACAATCAGAATCTCTATTAGCTAACGAAGAATCTAAATTGCCAGAATATAAAGGTAAATCAAGCTTTTTTCCTTTCTTAACAGACCGCTTTAGCAAGGTTGCTGAAAAATTTAAGACTCCTTTAGCACAATATGTAAGTGATAATTTACATAGATTCTCTGGTGAAGCAGATTATATGCAAGGTCAAATAGGAAATAAACTTGTGCAATTTACAAAAGATTTTACGCCAGATAGTATAAATAAAGTATATCATTATTTACACGATATAGATGATACTGGAAAATCTTCTTTTATTCTTTCTGCAAACGAGAAAACTTTGGCAAATAATATCACCACGTTATTACGCAATTTGCGTGAGCAACAAATTAAAATGGGTATTCAAGTTCAGTTTGCTAAAGGAAAATATCGTATAGCTGGAATTAAACCAGAAGGATATATTTTTAATATACTTGATCCAAAAGTTCCTTATACTTGGGCAGAGTCTCCAAATTCTCCCCAAGCACTAGCATATGATAAAGCTTATATAGATCATCAAGTAGCACATGGATTAACTCCAGAAGAAGCACAAAAAGCTCTAACTGAATATAAAGGAGCTTTAGGAAATAATGTAGCTCGTGAAATAGAATTTGGTGCTCTTAGACGTGCTGAAGGAAATGGTTTACCTTGGAGTTTAGTAGATCAAAACTTTGCTTCTGCTTCAGAACGTTATGGTAGAAGAGCAGCTAAAGATTTAGCATATTTCAAATACATTCAAAATGATCCTAAAATGCGTTCTGCTTTAGGATTGAAAGATCAGTTTGGAGTTCCTCCAGATAAAATTGATCCAATGGCTTCTAGTAGAGAAGTTCAAGATGCTCTTAGAAGTGTATTTGGTATAGATATTCCACGTAATCCAACTATAATGGCAACAGCGCGGTTAGCAGCTAATGTTGTTATGGGTCCAGGAACAGCAGCTAGGAATATACTAAATATGCCATCATTTATAGCTCAATATGTTCAAGTTCCTCAAATACATTTAGTTGGTAAAGCTTTTGCTAATCTTAATGAATCTCGTGTTCGTGCGTTTCAAGCTAATGCAGTTAAAACTTCTTTCGCTGATTTTGATGCTGCTGGATATTATGCTGGTAGTCCTAACCCCGCTATTAATCTTCTTAATAAATTTGCATATTATCTTAGACGTTATCAAGGTCGAGATTTTTCAGATAAATTTGAAGGCTCGTTTTATTATTCTATTGGAGAACAATTAGCAGTGGATAATATTGCCAGAGCTAAATTAGGTAACAAAGAGTCTCAAATTTGGGTTAAGAAATTTAGTGATATTGTAGAAGGTGATCCACTTAAAAAACAAATTACTCAAGATGATATAGCTAGAATAGCAAAAAGATTTGTAGATTCTGCTAGAGGAACTTATGGTCCAGAAGGATTGCCTTCCTGGTCTATTGAAGGCGAGTTTGCGCCATTTACTGCATTAAGCAGATTTGCAATAGAAAAATCAAATACAATTTGGAAAGATGTTGTTCAGCCAATGAGTAAAGGTGTTTATGGTCCATTTTTAAGATATGTTTTTGCTTCTTTTGGAGTTGGTTCTTTAATATCTTCTCTTAATGATTTACTTACACATAAACGTGGACAAGAACCTTCTTTATCTGAAATACAAATTTCTAAAGGAATTGAACCTGGGATAATTAATTTACCTGAAACACTTTTAAAAGATCCAGGAAATACAACGGCGAAAGCAATTTCTTTACTTCAATTAGCTTCATTTGCTGGATCAATTTCTGATGGAGCTAAACTAGCAGTGCAATTATATAAAGGTAAAACTTTTAAATATTCTAATCCTTTAAGTTTTCCTCTTTATACTCTTGCTACAGATACAATAGGTTCTAATATCTCAGATGCTATAGATGCAATTCATCAGGGAGAAGACCCATTTCAAGTAATGGGTAATTTAGCAGTTGCAATGAGCACTCAGTCTATGCAAACAATGAGATATGTAGATGCTAACTTTATTCATCCAGAAGAAGCTGAAAGAAAAGAACGTTTTCGTGATTATAAAGTATTTCAAGAATTACAAGGAAAACAAGTTCAAGAATCTCCAGATGAACATGCAGATGTTTTAGGAAATAGAGAACGTAGAGATTTTAAGAGAACTGGAGATATACAAGAGGCTGTTCAGCATTTACCTTCTTTATTACAGAAAGCTTTTGATAATGCTTCTAAAAGCGGATCACTAGATATTGAAACTTTAAAATCTGAATGGAAGAAAATAAAAGAAAATAATTATCAGACTATGCCAGATTTTAATGTAATACCTGGCACATTTAAAAAATATTTAGAATATTTAACACAGTCTCAAGGTGAAGATGCTGCTAGAGCAAGATTTGTAGATTATGTAAAGCAGAACATAGTTAATGAAATTAAGAGTTCTTTTGTTCCTTCTTTATAATTCTAAAAAATTACCACCTAGAAGTTGTATCTAGGTGGTTTTCTATAGTTGTTGGCAAACTAACCTTTCTTTATTAGACTATAGAAAGTATTATTGTTTCATGCTATATTTATTGTTTGTATCTAACTGAATTTTTCTAGTAGAGATTAAAAATTGTAAAGTTTCTTTTAATTCTGAATCATTAGCATCTTCCCAGCAGTCAAGAAGTAAGTCTTTAAATGAAGTTGGACCTCTCTCTTTAAGAATACCTTCTACTTGTTTAGATACTTTAGCTAAAGGATTTGATCCACCAATAGCAAGTGCCAAATGCATTTTCTTTTCAGCTTTTTCTAAAATTTTAGCAGCTTCTTGACATTCTTCTAAAATTATAGGAGAAGATAAATCAAACTTATCAATGAAATGTATTATTATTGACATTTTCTGTAAATGAAGATTCTTCCTTCCATAATAAGGTTTAAGTTTTGGAGATGTATTAGCTAAAGTTGCAGATTTTCCATAAAGATAATCATTCATCCATCTATCAGCTTCTTCTGTAAACTTAATTTGACCATAAAGTTTTGCTAGTTTTCCTACATGATCTATAAGAGTCTGCCAATTCTTAAGTTGTTCTTCATTAAATTCTGGTAAACGCAAAGTATTAAATCTGTTTGCATATTCATATATAAAGAAACTACGTGAAGCAAATCCTTGAGTTAATAAATCATCTGAGAAAACTCTTTGTATAAAAGTTGGAGTAGTTCCACCTAGAAAACTTAAACAACATTTTCTTATACGATCTATTCCAGCGGTTTTAGTCTCATAATTATAATCTGTGCAATCATAAGATTTAAGAAAAAATGTTGTTATATCTTCAGTTTTCTTGCGAAATAAAGTTGATAATTCTTCCAGACAAAAACAAAGAGATGAATGAGTATATGGTTTAATAACTTCTTTTTGTAGTTTCTCATCAAATATTTTAAAATTTATAGAACGGATTGATTTAGATGTATGATGAATAAGTTGTTCAAAAGTTACACTATCTGGACCTACGGGTATAAGTAATGGTTTTTCATAACCTTTCTTTTGAAGTTCTTCTGCCATATCGGATAATTCTTCTGTAGTAATTACTTCTTCATTTGGTTTTGGTTTATATGTAGGAGAACCATTTACTTGTAGTTTGTGATAACGTAAAATAGTATTTACTGGAATTAATACCATTCCTTTGCCAACAGATGGATCAGCAACTAGTATAACATAAATATTAGGAAAGATAGGTCTTTCAGATGGACCTGCCCATACTCGTCTTTGTAAACTAGCTGCTATTATATAATAAAATCCCCACTCTATAAAACTTTCTGGAGAACCCACATCTTTCATATAGTTTCTCCACCGCTCTAAGTTATCAGATGATAACATGAGATTATTTTAACCCTAATTCATTTACATCTTTCTTATATGGTGCTAAGTTTTTTCCTATATATGATTCAGTTTTCATTTTAAACTTTATACCATCTACAGGAGACGTAAACTCTTTTTCCAAAGAGTCGGCCATTACTCTTTTACAATCTTCAATTTCATTATCAGGTGCTTCAGTTACGAATCCATCATGCTCGTTTATAATTATGTTCCACTGCTTACTAAATTTTTCTATAAAATCTTGTGTTTCAGTAATTCCTATATGAGTTAACACACCAACGGTTGACTGTGGGATAAACATAAAAACTTCACCATGTTTATTGTCAGGAATATGCGAAGTAAATCGGCGAGGAAATCCAAATAGATTTCTTAGTATGCCAGTTTGTTTAACTTCTTGTATAATTCTTGATTGCCAGCTGGGGATTTCTGGAAACATTCTTTTTTCTGTATCTAAAATACGTTGGCATTCTTTAAACTCATATACAATTGTTCCTTCAGATTTTTCTAAAAGATTCCATTGAGCGCCTCTAGCAGCTAAACCATAATTGCCGGCATGTCTAAACATTTTTGCAATAAAGTAGTATCGTTCTTTTGAAGGCCAGTTATCTGATTCTTTTATCATTTCATTTAAAGTTTTCCAACCATCTAATAAATTAAGTTCAGTTGGTTTACATTTAATTGCGTTTTCTACTACATCTTTTTTTGGAAATCTTCTAAGCCAAATTGGCGTAAAGATATGCAAAGCGGTATAGACATGAGGCTTAATATTATTTAAAAATAGTTCTCTATATGGACCATGTTTGCATAAATATGCAACTATTAAGGCTTCAGCCCCTTGCTGGTCAAATTTAATAAATGAATAGTCAGGTCTAGATGGTGTAAAAATTTGTCTAAGTGATTTTTCAAAATTCTGTAAATTTGTGCCAAAAATATTAAATATCATTCTAGAGCGAGCACGAAAACTATCGCTATCTAAATGATAGCTGGTTGATACTCTAGGTAGAGTGTTCATTTAAATACTTTAACCACTCTTTAATTAAATCTTGTTGAACAGCTATATAAATAGTTGCTCCAGTGTCTATATTAATTGCATCTGAAAAAATTCCATTTGAATAATGAGCTAAAACTTTTAATGTTGTTTTACAGCAGGATGAATAAATCTTAATATCTGCTGTTGCAATTCCGTCTTTAACTACTGGATTTAGAATTGTTATCAAGAGACCAGTCAGTAAATTTCATTACTCCAGATTCCTTAAGAACTCTACGATAATTAAGTAATACGTCTATAACTGGATTTTTATAATTAAGACGTAATTTGAGTAAAGCTTTTTCATTTAAAGAAGGCTTCATTGTTCTTTTTGATCGTAATTGAACTTTGTATTTAAGTTGATCGTGAAAATAACTTACACATTTTTTATTACTTATTAAAGCAGGAACTTCTTTTCCATGTAGTATCTGCATAATGCGAAGCATTTGAGTTGCATATTTATCATTATATAAAAGTTTACTTTCTAATAGAGATTTATCATAACAAATTCCTTGTAAACTCATTAGAAGATAAGGATAAAGTGATGCGTTTATTTGCTCATAGCTTTCTTTTAAACCTGGTAAACTTTCAGCTTGTTTCCAAAGAGCTTTATGAATTAAAGCTAATCCAAAAACGTCCTTAGCACAATATTGCCATAATTTATTGGATTGGTCTGCTGTTGTATAAGTGTGAACTCCTTCATCTTTATGGTATGGTTGCCAAGTTAAGTGGCTCATACAATGAGCTAAAGATTTTTCTGCTTCTGTCCAGCATCTTCCATGCATTAACATTGTATCTTCTAGTCTTCTACCTAAAGGTATTTTATATTTCCAGCAAAATATAAAAAAGTCGAACATAAGGCCATTATGAGCTACTAAGATGTTATCTCTGAATGCTATACAAAGTTCTCTATAAAGACGACATAAATCTTCTAGAGAATATGCAGGTTCATATGTATGAATTAATAATGGAACTACATAAACTTTAATTCCATCAAAACTCAAACCAATACATCTTATATTGAATGCATTGTCAGTCTCTATATCTAAATACAAATAAGAGTTTTTAGTTTCATACAGAAGTTTAATTATATTAGATATATTTGGATATATTTCATAGATTGGTTCTATATCATCTTTAGGATAAATTCCATTATTCTGGATAACTTGAATTGCTCTCTTAGTATCTTCTTTAAGCCAAAAGAAAAAATTTTGACGTTGAGTTTTACCGCGCTTTTTATCTCCTACAAATTCTGGTTCAGAATCTTCTTCAAATTCTTCTCTTTTGGATTCTGCATTAAATTCTGATTCATAATCTCTAATATCCATACAATCTTGAGGAAAGTAAGATGCAATAGCTGGAATACCAGATTTAGAATAAAGTGGTGTTCCTCTAACTTCATTTAAAGTTAAAGGACTATCTGTGTGTAAACTAAGAGAGCGTTGACCTAACAAAAGTAAACATTTTGTGTTAGGTAAAAGAGGACGAGTATCTTCTGCTAATCTTATATCGCATTGAAATCTATTAAGTTCTGGTGCTAAACACTCTTTGTTATACTTATAGCCGGCTATTGCAGAAAGTAACTCTAACTTATCAAAGCGGGAAACATTAGAAAGTATTATTGTTAACCCACAATAAGAGAACTTTGGCGGGGAATATAACATGAATAAAAATTCTGTTTTTTAATAAGTAGAAACAGAAAAAACTACTTGGTGACTTAGGGGAGATTAGTAGGGCATGTTTACCTCGACGTTACTTCTGCTTAAGAATTGAATTATCTTCACTCGATAGCTTATAATAGGTTTTCCATCATCTCCAAGAATTGGCTCTCCTACTTGTGGTTTACCTTCTTCTTTAAGTTGTTCACGTTCTTCTTCAGTAATAGCTTTTCTTTGCATTACTTGTTCCGCGTCAAGAATAGCATTAGCAACTACACCTTTATGATCCATTGTAGGATTTTCTTCATCAATATCGGTTATTGGTAGTCCCATTTTTTCACGAAAATCAAAATAGTTTTGAACAGGAAATCCAGGAACTAAAGTAAAATACTGATAGATTCCTCTACGTCCTGCTATTAGATATTCTTGTCCTCCTTTCTTTATAGATTGATGAAGAACTCCTTCGCCATCCTGGTAACCACAGATTTCAAACTCAAGAGTAATCATTGGATTACCTTTAGAAGATATTCCAAATTGTTCATCAATACAACGTATTATATATCTATCTCTAAACGCCGCCGGAATTTGTGATTTTGGACCTTTTTCTAATGTTAGCATATGTTTTTTAGTTTATTTAGTTTACTGTTAGTTTTACCTAGGTTTATATAGGTAAATTAGTTCTAGATGATGTAATTTGTTCTAGAAATTTATTGGATGATTCCGAACTATTAATGAGTTTATTTTCGTATTGTTTAAAAATCTCGAAAGATGGTTTTACATATTGAACATCATCTGGAAATTTTAATCGAGTTTTACAGTCAAAATACTCATTCGATTTAACTTGCCAGAAATAATCTACGTGCCCAGGTTTATCTTTTGATTTAACTGTTATACAGCGAAAAAAATCTGTATAATTAGTTTTCACACGAGTTACGTATTTTCCCTGCATTAAAGGTTGTATTTTTTCTAGTAATGCTCCCGTTATCTTGTCACGTTGTTTCATTTCATGGTATGTAATAATTACATGACAATTAAAGGATTTAATTAATATATGAATTTCCTTAAAAAATTCTATTAATTCTTCCCAAAATGCAAACTCGTCTATTTGATTATTTTTTGTGTATCTAGGAGTCCATGCATCTCCAAAAAATTCTTCAATTGCTGTCATTGAGTCTAATATTAATGTTTGATCTTTTTCTAATTTTATACCTTCTTCATTAAGCCATTTTAATAAAGCATCTTTTCTATTAGGTTGCTTAGTTTTATCTTTTCTAGGAAAACCATATTCTGTTACCCATTGAGGATTATAAAGTGGAATTACTTTTATGTCTTGTCCTGCGTAAGCTGTAAGCCCATTATCGGCGTCAATTATTATAGGATTAGGGAATGTTAAAGAACTATGAGTTTTTCCACAAGCACTTTCGCCGCAAAGTCCTAAACGAATTTGAGGCAATTGTGTATTTTGCATATTGATAATTTTTTCGGGTAGATACATAATACGTGAAATATTAACTATATTTTATACGAGAAATTGTAGCTTTAGAAACATTAAAATTTTTTGCAATTTCTATTTGTTTTATTAATTTATTTTTAAGTAATTCTTTAATTTCTAATACTTGAACATTTGTAAGTTTACTAGCAGGATTATTTTCTCCTTTGTAAGAAGGTTTAATTACTCTACCAGTATTTTGATTTCCTTTATCATTATCTTGATATAAATGAGAAGGATTTATGCAAGAAGGATTATCGCATTTATGACATACTAATAAATTTTCATCTAAATCTCTTTTATATAAATGATAGCTTATTCTATTTGCATAATACATTACATGCAATATTTTAATTCTACCATAACCGTCTTTAGATTTTCCTCCTATCCAATTCCAGCAATCTTCATCTACTAAAAAAGAAATATCTTCAACGTGAGACCAAAATCTTTTTACAAATTCTTGATTATTTAAATCAAATCCTTTTGGAATTTTTCTAAATTTTGTAGCAAATAAATTCATATCATCTTCTCTTTTATATTAGGTCTATTAAAGATTTCTCCAAAAACGAGTTGTCGCAAATCAGTTCTCAAACGAGTTAATGACCAACTATCATTAGAAAACATATAATCAATATGTAATTGAGGAATTTCAACTTCGGTTGGTAAAGGGTCTGAAGGTGGAATAATATTTTTTCTATCATCACGTAAAGGACGATCTATTAATACAACAACACCTTTTAAAGTATTATGAATAAGTTGTTCATCAGCAATCATACGAACTCCATCTATAAGAATAATAGATGGTTGTTTCACAGTTGATACAAATTCATAGATAGATTTATTTATAGAAATTCTATTAAAATACTTTGCGCCGATTTCTTCTAAAATCCAGCGTGTTAAAAGATTTGAATTTTTTAACTGTTCAATTTGTTCTACAGTTCCTCCAGTAGCTTCTGCTAAAGATTTCTTGATACAATCTCCAAATGAAATAACTTCTACTAGAAAATCATGATTTGTTAATATTAATTCAAGTTGTCCTGCTATAGTAGATTTTCCTGTATTATGCCGACCGGCTAGACCTATAATTATGTTAGATTTTAATTTAGAGGTTGTCATATGGATTTTATTTCTGATTGGAAGTCAAGTGGTTGGTAGGGTCTTTTAATAAAATTAAAATCTAAAATACTTTGTGCAGAAATTTCATCGGGCATTGAGCACGAACCAAGAAATGGACAACGAAAATTTCCAGAACAACTTCCGTTTAAGATGCCTTCTTTTAATGGTTTTTTTCCTTTACGAATCATATAAATAATACGTTCAATTTCATTGTCTAATAATGTTTTATATTGGTTCATTAAATTTTCTGTAAAAAATAAAGTTTTACTGCGGTTAAATTCAGTTGGTTGTGAATTGGAATAAAATACACCGTCTATAAAAGCGCCTACTTCATTTTCACAAATCTTTGCAAATATACTATCTGGAAATTCTTTTGCATAAAGTTTTAAGATAAAAGTATAGAAGATTAATTGAGGAGATAATTCAAAACCTTGAAAATAAGATTCTACATTCCAACTAGAAGTTGTTTTAGAATCTGAAATAGCATAAGGTCCATTTAACCATTTACCTATTTCATCAATAGTTCCAGTTAGAATAATAGCTAAATCATCTTGAACAAAATATGGAACTGCAAATTTCAGTTCAGTTAAAGGTTTATCCGCGCGGAGTTCTTTTATCTTAAATTGATTTTCTTCTGTATCAGGTAAGCTATCTGCTAAGGCTAACTCTTGTTTTGTAGCTGGAATAAATATAGGTTCAAATAAATCTTTTTCGTATTTTTCTGCATAGTCAGCACAAACTTTTACTAGAAAACTTTCTGTTAAATATTTCTTTTTACTTACAATATTCATAGGAGTTTCATTAAAATATTTTTTTGCTTTATTTGCTCCTATGAGAAAACTATGTTCTCTACCTTTGCGAAATTCGGCCTTAAAGATATGAAAAGCTGTCCCGAACTCAGTGTCATTATTATTTAATTTATTTGTATAACCTTCTAAGATATAATAAACTCTTAATAAACAACTTGAGCGAGTTAACAAAGAAGCATCTATATAAACTACTTTTTGATTAGTCATAAACAATCGCACTTGAATCCTAATTCATGATAAGCTTCTTCATTATTATTTCTTAGCAATCCATCAAATTCAAAACAAAAATGCCATCCTTGA
>Ga0066699_10000165_pt1 | contig 15636 bp, 14 predicted proteins | sample GraSoiAngelo_148_FD_66455 | JGI IMG/M metagenome (GOLD analysis project Ga0066699, IMG submission 66455) | Grasslands soil microbial communities from the Angelo Coastal Reserve, California, USA - 14_1009_09_20cm | ecosystem: Environmental > Terrestrial > Soil > Grasslands | place: USA... | reverse complement strand
CTCAAAGACGGGCGGGTCGATGAATACGATCCGGACGATGCGTGCGTAGCCGAGCGTGGCGATCACGATGTTGACCAGGCCGATCACCGCCAGCCAGGCGTAACCCCCGTCGAGGGTCGCCTGCAAAATGAGCAGTTTGCCGAGGAATCCGGCGAGTGGCGGCACGCCGGCCACCGAGAGCAGCGCCAGGGCCAGGGCGAGCGCCAACGCTGGGGTCGGGGCAGCCATGCCAGCCAGATCACGGATCGCGTCGCTATGCACCGAGCGGGTGTAGGCGATTACGGCCGCGAACGCCCCGATGGTGGTGAGGGCGACGGCGACCATGAAGACCAGCAGGGCAGTCAGGCCCAGTCTCTTGAGGTCGGTGAACGCGGCCAACGCAAAGCCGGCCTGGCCGATCGTCGTGTACACCAGCATCCTTCGCAGGCTGGATTGCGTGATCGCCAGCAGGGTCCCCGCAGTCATCACGATCGCCGCCAACGCCGCCAGGACCGGCGCGTACGCGATGCTGGTGCCCGCGAAAGTCGTTGCGAGCAGACGACCGAAGACCGCAAGGGCGGTGATGACGCCGACCGACTGGACCAGAACCACAGCCCGGAGAGCCACGCCATTCTCGAAGCCGCCCACCCACCAGCGCACCGGAACCAGGCCGATGCGCAGCGCGAATCCGGCGATCAGCAGGCTCAGCATCAGGAACACGGCTGGCTGGTTGGGCCGGATGCCGGTAAGCGCGCTGCCGGCGGCACGAAGCTGGATCTGGCCGGTCAGGCCAAACAGCAGCGCCAGGCCATAAAGCAGCAGACCGGACGTCGCAGCACCGGCCACGGCGTAGCCGAGGCTGACCCTGATCGAGCCGGAACCCCGTCGGAGGAGCCCGGTCAGCACATAGATATTGACCGCAACCAGCTCGAGCGATGCGAAGAGCGAAGTCATTTCGGCGGCGGACGCAGCCAGCATCGCGCCGAGCGTGACCAGGAGATAGAAGCCCGGCACGCTGGCGAGATCGGCATCGCCCGGGAGGACGTCGGCACGGCTCGCCAGAAGCACGAGCGCGGCCGCGCCGAGGATGACGACGTCGACGACGATCGCAAACCCGTCGAGCAAGAAGGCGCCATCCAGGATCGTGATCGTCTGCTTGAACTGGGTGGCGAGCGCCGCAAAGGCCACGACAAGCGTCACCAGCGCAATGGTCGTGGTCGTCCTCGCCGCGGCAAACCGGGCGGTGACGAAAACGACGATGGCGCCGAGCAGGAGCCACAGCTCCGGGGAAAACGCCAGCAGGTTTCCGAGGGTCGTCATCCGGCGCCTGACAGCAGGGTGATCACCGAGAAATTGATGCTGTCCATCAGGATGCCTGGTAGCAGCCCGAGCAGGACGATCAACGAGAGCAAGCCGATGGTGTTGCCTAGCTCGAGTGTGCCAAGGTCACGGATCCGGGTCTGTCCCTCGGGCAGGACGCCGAAGAAGATGCGCTGCATCGTCCACACCATGGCCACGGCGACCAGCAGGATGCCAAGCACGGCCAGCGGTGTGGCGACGCGGTGGCTGCCGTAGCTCCCTAGCACGATCATGAGCTGGGCGACGAACCCGACAAGCCCGGGAAAGCCGGCGGCAGCCAGTGCGGCGAGGATCCCGATTGTCGCGCCGCGCCCCATTCGGCCGGCGAGGCCCGTGATTGCCCGGATCGAGGGCGTCGTGGTGCGCTCGGTTACAGCGGCTACCACCAGCACCAGCAAGCCGGCACCCAGGCCGTCCGCGACCATCAGGAGGATCGCGCCGTTGATCGCAACGGGCGCCCCCGACGCGGCCGCCAGCAGCACCAGCCCCATGTGGCTCATCACCACGTAGCCAACCAGCCGGCGGAGGTTGTCCTGGCCGAGCGCCGCCATCGCGCTCCAGAGCACGCTGACGACGGCAAGCACGATGACCGCCCCGACGATCTTGTGAAGACTGCCATGAAACTCGCCGGCGACGACGCGGATCAGCCCGTAGCCGCCCAGCTTGACCGCGATGCCGCCCAGCAGCAGCGCGACCGCCGGCGACGCCTCGGCTTCCGCGTCGATGAACCAGGTGTGAAATGGGAAGGCCGGGAGCTTGACGGCAAAGGCGATGAAGAATAACCAGGTCACGAGCAGCGCGCTCGCGGCCGGCACGGTCACGTCATGCAGGGTCGCGATGTCGAACGTGTGCGTCTTGGCAGTCAGGTGCAGAATCAGGATCGCCAGCAGCAGGAGCGCGCTGCTTGCCAGTTCGACCGCCAGCAGCTTCCAGGCGGCGGCCAGCCGTCGCGCCCCGCCAAAGCGCGCCACCAGCAGGAACATCGGGATCGCCTGCAGCTGCCAGAACAGGAAGAACAGGAGATAGTCGAGGGACGCAAACACGCCGTTCACACCCGTTTCGAGGACGAGCAGGAGGACGAAGTATTCCTTTGCATGCTCGCGCACGCGCGTCGAGGCCAGGACCGCAAAGACGAAGAGCACGCTACTCAGCAGGAGGAGCGGCATGCTGACGCCGTCGACGCCGAGGTGGTAGCTCGAGCTCAGGGCCGGCAACCAGTCCCGCGTCTCTTCGAAGGCATAGGTCCCCGTCTGGCTGCTGAAGCCGTACCACATCAGGACCCCCAGCCCCAGGACGATGGCGGTCATTGAGAGCACGAATGAGCGCATTCGATCGCGGTGGGCATCCGATCGGGCCGGGAAAAATAGCAAGGCGATCGCGCCGATTGCCGGGACCCAGACCATCGCGCTCAGAAGCAGCGTCGGAATCGAGATTGCTGCCGGCGTCGCGGTCGTCGGCGTCGCCTCGAGGAACATCATCCGGTCGTCCCGAACAGCCGTCCCGCCAGCACCACCGTGAGCACGGCCAGGAGGAACGCGCCGGCCAGAACAGCGATCGCCAGCGGTCGAAGCGGCAGGTCCGGTAGCCAGCGCCGAGGACGGCCACCATAAGCGACGCTGTCCGCCACCAGCTCACCGGCGCCATCGATCAGGCGCTCGTCAGTCCATCCAATGGCGGTCGCCGCCGGCAGAAGCCCGCGAGCGGCGGCAATCCCATACGCATCTCCCAGGTAGACGCCTTCCCCGAGGATCGCATTGGCCGGCTGCAGCCCGGGGACGGCCAGCCGGCGGCCGTAAATCAGCCACGCGACGCCCGTTCCAAGGAGGGCGGCCACGGCGATGATCGACGCCGCGGCCAGATGCGAGTTGGCTAAGGGGACATGCGGGAATGTCACGAAAGCGATCGGGTCTGTCCGTCCACGAATCCCACGGATTCCCGCCACGACCGAAGGAATGGCGAAGAGGACCATCGCGAAGGCGACTCGGCCACCGGCGTCGCGGATCCGCTCCGGCTCGAAACGCCGGCGGCGCGCCGTTGCCCCGGTGTAGACCAGGCAGAAGATCCTGACCACCGCCATGGCGCCGATCACGGTTACCGCCACCACGACGGCGGCACCCAATCCGCTGTTGATCGCCAGCGCCTTCGAGAGGATCGTGTCCTTGCTCCAAAACGTGCTAAAGGGCGGGACCCCAGCCGCGGCCAGGGTGGCGACCAACGTGACCCAGCCGGTGAAGGGCATCCGCCGCCAAAGCCCCCCCATCTCGAGCAGCCGCTCCGTGCGCATCTCGCGGATGACGACGCCGGCGGCAAGGAAGAGCAGCGCCTTTGGCCAGGCCTGCGTGAACGCTTCGAAAACGGCCGCGCCGTAGGCGGAGATGCCCAGGGCCAGCACCATCAGCCCCAGCTCTCCCATGGTGGTGTAGGCGATCGCCCGTTTGAGATTGCCCTGGAAGAGCGCGAAGACGACGCCAAACACGGCGGTGATCCCGCCTACGATGGCGAGCAGCGCCAGCGCGCGGGGGCTGGAATGGAAGAGCGCGTAGCTTCGCGCAATCAGGTAGATACCGCACAGCGCGCCGCCGGCCGAGTGGAGCAATGCGGCTCCCGGCGCCGGTGCTTGCGCGCTCGCGGGCAGCCAGACATGGAACGGGAATTGCGCCGATTTCGCCGCCGCCGCGGTGAAGACGAGGGCCGACATGATGAAGAGCCCGTTGGCACTCACCTTGCCCCCGGTGTACTGGCCGGCGAGCGTCTGGAAATTGAGCTCGCTGAAGCGGAAATAGATGTAGGCGACGGCCGCCAGCAACGCCAGATCGCCAATGACGGAGATGAAGAAGGCAAGCGCCGCGGCCCCGGTCGATTCGTGCCGCTGCCACCAGTGCCCGATCATCAAGTAGGTCGAGAGGCTGACCAGGCCGAAGAAGAGCAGCATCTCGAAGTAACTCGTCGCCAGCACGACGCCGATCATGGCGAAGGTGGCGAAGAGCAGAACGCAGTAGAACCGGATCGGTCCGTCTTCTCGCCGGATGAACCCCAGACCGAAGACCTGGACAAAGAGGCTGGTGATGGTGACCGCGGCCAGCATGGTCGCGGCCAGTGGATCGGCCAGCACGCCCCATTGCAGAACGAATTGGGCCGCCGAGCCGGATTGCCCGGTGAAGAACTGGAGGAAGGTCCCATTGCGTTCGAGGTGCAGCGGGTGGGCCACTTCGATGCCGACGACAAGCAGCGCGCAGATCGCGGCCGCCAGCGTAAAGAGCACCGAGATCGCCAGGCTCAAGCGCCGTGAATCGATCGTGAACGCCAAGATGACCAGGAGTGCGATCAGCGGCAGGAGCAGCGCAAACAGCGCGATCAGGGTCGGACTCCAGGTGTCGAGCGGCCCCCTGGGGGCTGCGGCTGCCAGCAGCGCGAGCGTCACGTCCCGCCGGCCTACTCGGCGTCCGCGTCGAGGACGAAGCTTCGGTGTTCGCGGTAGAGAATCGCCGCCATCGCGAGCCCGATGGCCAGCTGGGCGAGCGCCGTTGCGCCGGCAAACAGCGCCATCGCCGCCGCGCCGTTCCGGTTTTGCGCCCCGAACCCGAAACGCCCGAAGGCGACGAAGGCAATCCCCCCCGCCAACAGCATGAACTGGGCGCCGAGCAGCGTGATAACGGCATTTTGACGGGCGACCACTGCGAATCCCCCAACCGCAAGCAGTGCCGCCGACGCGATCAGGAACAGGTCGAGCCCGGCGGTCATCGCCGTCGTTTCCCTCCCCCTCTGGGGGAGGGCAGGGTGGGGGCATTCCGCGTCCTGCTTTGACGCCGCTGAAGTCCGGGAGAGGCGACCAACAGCCCCGATCCCAGGGCGGCGCATGCGAGGAGGATGACGATCGTGGCCAGGGCCACGACGTATCCGTTCGTCAGGGTGCCGGCAAAGTCCTCGACGAGGCTACAGCAGACGTGGACCGGCCAGGACGTAGCCGCCAGCACCACCGCGAGCAAAGCCAGGATGGCCGCAGAGACCGCCCCGCCGACAATCCATTCCTGGCTGAACGGGCCGACGGCGCGGCGTTCAAACCCGACCGTCATCCGCAGCAGCCCCGCCACCAGGACGGCACTGATCACGGCGAAGATCAGCAGCTGCACGGTGAAGAGCAGCAACGGGGCGACGGTCAGGTAAAGCAACGCCACCAGCAGCATCGTGGCGGCAAACGTGCCGAGCGCATAGATCATGTCGCGCAGCAGCACGCTGGCCAGCGCACTGGCGACCATCAGGATCAGAACGACATATATAAGGATGACGAGCGGCGCCGACGAGATGGGCGCCGGCAGGGTGCCAGTCAGCAGCAGCACGGCGTCAGATTCTAATCAAGCGGCTAATACTCGACGTCGCCCTCGCCGGGCGGCCAGTATGTTTCTTCCTTGATCGACGCCTGCTCGAATCCCCGCCGTCGCAGGATGTCGCGGGCGTTGACGATCATTCCAGCGTTGCCGCACAGGTAGGCCGTCGTGCTTTCGGGCGTCAGCTCGAGGCTGTCCGAGTACTTGCGGATGAGATCGTCCACCCGGCCACGCTCACCCTTCCAATCCGGATCTTCCCACGGCCGGCTGATCGTCTGGATGTAGGTCAGCCAGGGATACGCACCGGCGACCTCCTGGAGTTCCCGGTCATAGCCGAACTCGTTCGAGCGCGACACGCCCTGGAGAACGACCAGACGGAATGGCTGCGCCAGGCGCCCCTCCCTCAGGTCGCGTTGGAACGTGCGAACCATGCTGATGTACGGAGCGATGCCCGTCACAGTGGAGATCAGGAAATGCTGGCTGTGGCCCGACTTGACGTCGATGTTGAAGATGCCCTTGGCCTTCTTGCGCATGAGGACGCAGTCACCAACGTCCAGCTGGTAAAGCTGCGGCGAAAGAGCCCCCTCGGGGACCTTCTCGATGAAGAACTCGAGCTCGGGCTCGTACGGACTCGAGACGATCGAAAACGCCCGCTCGAGAACCTTGTCGTTGTTGTTGAGACCAAAGGCGACGTACTGGCCGGCTTTGAAGGTGAGTGGCTCGGGTGGCTTCATCCACACCGTCCAGAGCGTCGGCGAATAGTCCTGCCGGCGGGTGATCGGCGCCAGCATGTATTTGTCCGAGTAGTCGACCGGCACCGCCCTAATCCTATTCGGTCGCCGGCGTCCTGAAGGGCGGGCCGAAGATCAGGTCGAGCGCGACCCCGAAGATAGCCGCCACCACACCACCGCTGGCTAAGGCAAAGGTTGCCCCTCCGGAGAGGTATCCCCGGCCCCATACGGTTCCGACGAGGAAGAGCAGGGCGCCGAACGCCGTCAGCCAGTAGCCGCTGTGACCACGCCACCCGAGTCGGACGGCAAGCGCGCCGCCCAGGCAAGTCAGGTACACGAGCATGATCAGGGCAGCGGTCGACAGCAGCGGATGCTGGGAGGCGGCGTCGAGCCCGATCACCCCTCCCCTACCGCGATCGGCCCGCCCCCGACAACCCGGTCGCCGTGGTAGAAGACTGCGGCCTGTCCTGGCGCGAGCGCTCGCTGCGGCGCATCGAAATCGATCCGCGCCTGGTCGCCGCACGGGGTGATCAATGCCGGCGCCTCGGGGGCGTGCGATCGAACCTTGACGCCAGCCCGAAAGGGCGACGTCGGCGCCACGCCGCCAACGTAGCGCACGTCCTCGACCCGGCAGTTGTCGGTCCCCAGCGCCTCGGGGCCGCCGACCGTGATGGTATTCGTCCGGGCGTCAATCCGGCTGACGTAGCGCGCCGGCGTGCTTTCGCCGGCGGAGCGCAGGCGCAACCCCGATCGCTGACCGACCGTATACATCGCCACCCCCTCATGCTCACCGATGCGCGACCCGCTTTCGTCAACGATCGGGCCGGACCTGACGCGCTCCCCAAACCGCTCTTTAAGGAGCGAACGGTAGGTCCCGTCGGCGACGAAGCAGATCTCCTGACTTTCCGGCTTGAGCGCCGTGACCAGGCCGAGCTCGGCCGCCTTGGCGCGGACCCTCTCCTTCTTCCAGCGGCCGACCGGGAAGCGCAGCACCGCCAGCTGCTCCTGACCGAGCTGATAGAGCACGTAGGACTGGTCTTTGCGGTCGTCGACGGCCCGGTGCAGTGTGTAGCCGTCGTCTCCATGCTCGATCCTGGCGTAGTGACCGGTGGCGAGCGCATCGGCGCCGAGTGCGAGCGCCTTGCGCAGCAGCAGACCGAACTTGATCGTCTCGTTGCAGCGAATGCAGGGGTTGGGCGTGCGTCCCTCCAGGTAGGCCGTCGCGAACGGATCGATCACCGCTTCGCGAAAGTCATCCTCGAAGTTCAGGACGTAATACGGGATGCCGAGGCGGCTGGCGACCCGGCGCGCATCCTCGACGGCGTCGAGCGAGCAACAGCCGTGGTGCTTGTCGAAATCCCTGGCGGCCATCTCCTTGGGCCAGAGCTGAAGCGTCACCCCGAACACGTCGTGGCCCTCTTCGCGCATCAGGGCGGCGGCCACCGACGAATCGACGCCACCGCTCATGGCAACCGCGATTCTCATACCGGCTTCAGCGGCTGGACCCCGATGCCGCGGCTGCGGCAGTACTCGAGGGCGCGATCGATCTCCGCTTGCTCACCGTCCAGGTCCATTTCGAGCCAGCCGGTGTCCTCGCCGACGTCCGCGCGTCGGATATTGGTCACAACTTTGTAGTCCTGTCCCATGCGATAGATCACCGGGTCATTGAGGGAGTCACCGCGGAACGTCAGGCGCACGGTCGTCCGCGCCACCGGGGTCAGCCCCCCGCGACCGCCGGGACGATCGAGAGATCGTCGCTGTCTTTGAGCGGGGTCTTCAGGCCCGAGCCGAAGCGGATGTCCTCGTCGTTTCGGTAGATGTTGATGAACTGGCGCAGCTCGCCCTTGTCGTCGTAGAGCCGCTCCCGGAAGCCTGGATATTTGTCGTCGAGCTCGTGGAGTGCCTGCGAGACATCGTTGGCGTCGACTTCGACGATGGCCGCTCCCCGAGTGAGCTGACGCAAGGCCCCGGGCACGCGAATTTTGACCGCCATGTCGTGGTCATTATAGGTAGCCAACGCTCACCCTCCATTTACCCTCCCCCGCTTGCGGGGGAGGGCAGGGTGGGGGCTTCTGCTTACGCCGCTCGGACCGCCGTGTCGCGCTTGGGGAGTTGCGCGACCACGTAGTAGATGGCGCCGACGATGAGGATGACGCCGATCGTCGCCTCGAAGATTGGAATGCCGCCGATGAATCCGAGCCACGAGGGATAGTTCGGCAGCGCGCTGATGTTCGGATTGCTGGTTACCCGAGGCCACAGGAAGTTGACCAGCATGGACCCTCCCCAGGCGATCGCCAGAACATTGACGACCGTGCCCCAGCTACCCAGTTTGAATGGCGCCTTGTCGGTGGGCCAGCCCCGCATGCGGGCGCCAAGGACGGCGATGTTGCCAAGCATGTACGAGAGATAGATGAGCCCGGTGGCCCCGACCGCCAACGCGGCCGCTCCGGTGAAGTACAGGAAGGGGACCGCGGCCAACACGCCGACCACGATGCAGGTGCCAACCGGTGTGTGCAGCGTCGGGCTGACCTTGTTGTAGATCCGGCCAAAGGGGAGTTTGCCATCGCGCGCCATCCCGAAGGCCAGGCGGATCGTTGACGTCTGGATCGCGAGGCAGCAGACGTAGATGGCCGCCAGCACGATCAGCAGGTAGATGCTGGCCAGCCATTTGGGCATCACGGCATTGAAGATGTCGGCCGGCGAGAAAATGGTTGCGGCGCCAGCACCCTTGACGAACTTGCCCATGTCCGGGATAGCGACCAGCGTCGCATATAGGAAGACGCCACCGATCACGAAGGCGCCGGCGATCGATCCCAGGACCGCCTTGGGAGCCTCGACGCGCGGGTTCTTGGTCTCCTCGGCAAGGGTGCTGGCCGTGTCGAAACCATAAATGACGAAAAGCGACATGAACATGGCGGCCAGGAAGGCTCCGCCGGTGAAGCCGGTCCCGAGATAGCTACTGTCGAAAACGATCGTCGCCGGTTGGTGGTGGTAGAAGATCAGAAGCAGAAGGGCGAAGACCACCATGCCTAGGATTTCGAACACAACACCGGTGTTGTTGACGATGGCGACCAACCGAACCCCATAGATGTTGAGCAAGGTCGTACTCGCCAGGATCAGCGCAGCGATGATGATCTCGCTGGTCAGGGTTGCTGTGATCCCGATTCCCAGGTTGTTGAGCAAGGGAATCAGCACGATTGGAATCGTGGCGTCGACTGCCGTCACTGTCAGGATCCCGGCAAACAGATAGATCCAGCCGGTGAACCATGAGTAGTGCCGGTTGGAGAGATATTTCGTCCACTGATAGACCGAGCCGGCGATCGGAAAATGTGAGCTAACTTCGGCGAAGTTGAGGGCGACGATGAACTGGCCGAGGGCGACCAGCGGCCAGCTCCAGAAGAAGAACGGGCCCGCGATCGCGAGACCGATCGGCGCAAACAACGTGAAGATCCCGGTGCTCGGGGAGATATACGAGAAGGCGACGGCGAAGCTGGAATAGACGCCCAGGATGCGCTTGAGCTCCTGGCGATAGCCGAAGCCGGCTAGGTCAAGGCTGTCGGCCGCTTCCTGCGCGGTCGGGGATGGCTCGGACCTCGTTGGCGGGCGCGTCAGGACGTCGTCGGGCATAGGGCTCCCTCCCTCTTTAAGTTCGCGCCAAACGTATCAGGCCCCGGCCAGTTCGTCAACGGCTACCTTGGGCGGCCCAATAAAACGAAGCGCGGGCGACATCGCCGCCCGCGCCTTTGCGTGATCGAACCGCTTTCGGCTAGCTTCGAGCCACGCTCACCGGCTGCCGCCGGTCGGCCGTCGTCCCTTCGTCGGGCCAGCGGTCGTGCACGGCATGGCCGCGCCCAATCGCGTAGAAGATCACCGCAATCACGAGCATGACCGCCGTGGCGCCGAAGATTGTCAGCTCGTAGGTCCCGCGACCGACGCTGACGCCGCCCACGCTGACCGCGGCCGTGACCTTGTCCGAGAACATGTTGGGCCAGAGCGAGAAGATCGTGGCCGCAACGACGTAGAACTCGCAGAGCAGCATGCTCACCCAAAGACCGATGACGCCACCGCCGATCCGGTACGGACGCCTCGCGTTCGGATACCGGTTGCGAAGCACGACGATTGCCGGGAACACGAGCACGTACGAGAACGTGGTCGTCGAGATCACCAGGCCGAGCACGATCGTGAAGAAACTCTTCAGGCTCCCGCCGGTGATCAGGAAGTTGGCGATCAGGAACAGGCTGGCCAAAATGCCGGACATCACGTTGACCGGCACGGGCGTCCCAAACCGCTTGGAGAAGTAGCCCATGGCGCGCGGGCCGGAGCCCGCAAGGGCCCCGATGGCCATCAAGCGGTCGGACCCCATCAACCAGACCGTGCCACTGGAAAGAAGCGCAAACACAAACCCGGCGCCCACGATCCCATTGAGAACGTTGGCACTTCCACTGCCAAGCGCGTTATTGACGACCGTCTGATAGCCGCTAATGAACCCACTGACGTTGACAATGTCTTTGCCGCTCAGGACCAGGATGACGCCGATGATCGGCACCGCGTAACCCAACAGGCTGATGATCCCGGCCAGGGTCACCGCCCGGGGGATGTCCCGTTGCGGGTTGTCGATCTCTTCGCTGGCATTGCTCTGCAGCTCGAAACCGACCCACTGGAAGACGAGGACGCCGATGACACCCACGAATGCCGCGCCCAGGCCATCGAACATTCCGCCGAGGCTGCCCTTGAAGCCATGCTGCGATCCCGAGATCAACACCAACACGGCGAAGAGCGCGAAGAGTGCGAGCTTGACGATCGCGCCCAGGTTCGGCACCCATTTCATCGACCGCAGCGAGAGGATGTTCATCATCACCGCGACCCAAATGAACGCCAGCCCAACCAGGATCGAGAGACCGGTGTTGTCACCGATCTTGGTGCCCCACAGGAGGTCCATGCCGGCTATGGCGGTGGCCGCGAGTGTGCCGCCCAGCCAGATCGGGTTGCTCAGCCAGTAGAGAACCGCCGTGATCGAACCGGCCATATGGCCGAACGCCAGACGGACCCACTCGTAGGGCCCGCCCTCGACCGGGAAGGTCGTGCCCAGTTCGGCCGTCAAAAGACCGTACGGAATCAGGAAGGTCGCGGCTGAGACGACCAGCCAGAAGATCGCCTGAGCACCGTATGAGGACGCCTGTCCAATGGTGTCGATCGCGAGAATGGCGCAGACCGTGAAGAAGATCATGTCGAAGCGGAAGAGCGACTTACGAAGTTTGCGTTTTTCGGCAAGAACGTTTGGTTCGGTTTCTAAGACCGCCAATGCTTACCCTCCTTGCATGTTTGGCCCTCGGCAGAGCCTGAGCGCAATTTGAACTACCGGTTACCGGTTGTCAAGGGACAGGTGGCCGGCGGGGCGCCGATATACTCGCCACGGGTGCGCGCCGAATACGATTCGATCATCATTGGAGGCGGTCATAACGGTCTCGCAACCGCCGCCTATCTTGGCCGAGCCGGTGTGAAGCCCCTGGTCCTCGAGCGGCGAGAAGTGCTGGGCGGCGCGGCGGTCAGCGAGCATCCGTGGCCCGGCTACACGGTGTCGACCCTCTCGTATGTCCTCTCGCTGATGCCGCCCGAGGTCATGAACGAGCTCGAGCTTCGGCGCCATGGCCTGACGCTGTATCCGCTGGCCGCCGACTACTACGTCCCGTTCCCAGACGGTTCTCACCTGCTGCTCACCAAGGATTCACAGCAGGCCCGTGACGAGATCGCGAAGTTTTCGACGAAAGACGCCGATGCATGGCCGGAGTTCAGCGCTTACCTGGCGAAGATGGCCCGGCTGGTCCGCCCGCTCTTGCTCATGACTCCACCGGCGGTCGGCGCAAAATCGCCCGCGGACCTCCTGGAGCTGGCGCGTTTTGCCTGGAAGCTCAAGGGTCTCGACGTCAAAGGCACCGGCGACTTCGTCAAGGTGATGACCCTCTCGGTCGCCGAGCTGTTGGACGAATGGTTCGAATCACCGCAGGTCAAGGCCGCCCGCTGCGTCTCGGGAGCGATCGGCACTTACGGCGGGCCGTATACCCCCGGGACCGCCTACGTCCTCCTGCATCACTACATCGGCGAGATCGACGGCCAGATGGCGGAGTGGGCATTTGTCCGCGGCGGGACCGGCTCCGTCTCGGAGGCGATCGCCGCCGACGCCCGGGAGCACGGGGCAGACATCCGTGCCGCCACTCCGGTTGCTCGAATCCTCATCGAGAGTGGCCGCGCCGTCGGCGTTGCGCTCGCGGACGGAACCGAGCTGCGGGCCCGGGTGGTGATCTCGAACGCCCATCCACGGACGACGTTCTGCGAGCTCGTGGGCGCGCACCAGTTGCCGGCCGATTTCGTGCGCTCCATCGACCGCTACAAAACGCGGTCGGGCACCGTGAAGGTGAATCTGGCGCTCGCCGAGCCACCCCGATTCCGGGGCCTCGAGGCGGATGACTCGGCGACTGCGGCGCGCTCCTTCATCCAGCTCTGTGACTCGATGGAATACCTGGAACGAGCCTTCGATGACGCCAAGTACGGGCGTCCCTCGGCGGCACCCTACTCCGACGGTGTGATCCCAACCATGGTTGATGATTCGCTGGCGCCCGCCGGAAAACACGTGATGAGTTGTTTCACGCAGTACGTGCCGGCTAGCTGGTCACAGGCGCCACACCGCGAGGAGCTGGAGGCGTATGCCGACCGCGTCATCGAGGGCTATACGCGGTTTGCACCCAACCTCAAGACCGCCGTCGAGCATCGCCAGGTGCTGGGCCCCTATGACATGGAGCAGGAATACGGCCTGGTCGGCGGCAACATCATGCATGGCGACCTCACGCTTGACCAGCTGTTTTCGTGGCGGCCGGTCGCGGGCTACGCCGACTACCGCACGCCGATCAAGGGTTTGTATCTCTGCGGCTCAGGCACCCATCCGGGCGGCGGCATCAGCGGCATCAACGGCCGAAACGCCTCGCGCGAGATCCTCAAAGACCTCAAGCGCAACTGATTCCCCCCGGGGGAGGGTCAGGGGTGCGGGACTTACAGCACCTTCGAGAGAAACGAGCGGGTGCGCTCGTGCTGAGGGTTGGCCAGCACATCGCGAGGCTTCCCTTTCTCCACCACAACGCCGCCGTCCATAAAGACCAGGCTGTCGCTCACTTCGCGGGCAAACCCCATCTCGTGAGTCACGACCACCATCGTCATGCCGTCTTCAGCCAGACCGCGCATGACATCGAGCACCTCTCCGACCAGTTCGGGATCCAGCGCCGACGTCGGCTCGTCAAAGAGCATGAGCTTCGGCTGCATGGCCAGCGCCCGGGCGATCGCGACCCGCTGCTGTTGTCCCCCAGACAGTTGTTTCGGGTACGCATGCATCTTCTCGCCAAGCCCCACGCGCTCGAGCAGGCGACGTCCGCGCTCAACGGCGACGGCACGGCTTTCTCGCTTTACCCGAATTGGGGCTTCGACGAGATTTTCGAGCGCGGTCATGTGGGGGAAGAGATTGAAGTGCTGGAAGACCATGCCGATTTCCGACCGTTTCTTGCAGACGGCATCGTCGCCGAGCTCATACAATTTGTCGCCACGCTGCTGGTAGCCGACCAGCTCGCCGTCGACCGAAAGACGGCCGGCGTCGATCTTCTCCAGGTGATTGATGCACCGGAGAAAGGTGCTCTTGCCTGACCCTGATGGGCCGATCATGCACATCACCTCGCGCGGGTAGACCTCCAGATCGATGCCACGAAGGACCTCAAGCCGGCCAAAGTTCTTATGCACGGCCTCTGCCTTGACCATCGGAGCAGGGGTCATATCACCGATGCTCGCTACGCGGGACCGCCGGCCCCGGCGCAACCAGGTCCGGCTGAGGCTGGGGCGCGTGCAGGGTGAATAGCATTCGCCGCAACCGCTGGAGCGGCGTTGTAGGGAGCTCACGTTGCGATCCGCGCGCGAAGTAGCGCTCGAGGTAAAACTGTCCGACGGTCAGGATCGACGTCATGAACAAATACCAGGTGCTGACGACGAAGATCAATTCCACGACGTTGAAGTTGGCGCTGGCAATCTGCTCTCCTCGAGTGAACAGTTCGGGCACCGCGGCGACAAACGCAAGCGATGAGGTCTTCAGCATGGAAATCGTCTCGTTGCCGGTCGGCGGGATGATCACCCGCATCGCTTGCGGCAGGATGATGCGGCGCATGACTAGCATTCGCGTCATCCCGAGGGCCTGGGCGGCTTCGCTCTGACCCTGTTCAACTGAGATGAGACCGGCCCGGACAATCTCGGCCATATACGCCGCTTCGTTCAGCCCCAGACCGAGCAGGGCGGCCATAAAGTTCGTGATCAACGAGTTCGTCCCAGGTCCGCGCCAATAGAACGGCGTGCCGGCGATCCCGAGCGTCAGGTGCGGAAGAACGAGGTTGAGGTTGAACCAGAAGAAGATCTGGACGAGTACCGGCGTGCCGCGGAAGAACCAGATATAGAACCAGCTGACCCAGGAGACCACCGGGTTGGGAGAGAGTCGCATCACCGCCAGCACGATCCCGAGCGCGACGCCGATGATCATCGCCAGCACCGTGAGCTCCAGGGTGACGACGATTCCGCCTCGGATCAGTCCTTGAAACAGGTAGTGACCGACGACCTCCCATTTCAGACCGGCCTGGACCAGGATCGTGTAGACCACCTGAGCGACGACCAGCAGCACGAGAATCGCCGAGACCCATCGCCCCGGATGCCTGACCGGTATGGCCTTGATCGCCTCCGGCCGCGGTCCCGGCGATGCGCCGAGTCGCTGACCGGAGGTGATGTCGCTCACAGGTTTCTGCTTGCTGCTGTCAGCCCCTCAGGGAAATCGGCCTCAGTACGACGGCACGCAGGTGGCGCCGATCGAGTTGTTGTTGTTCAGGGTCACGTCGGAGCTGGCGATCGCGCCTTCACTGACGTTCCATCTCTGGAGGACGCTCTTGTAATAGCCGTTGTCGATCAGGTACTTGATCCCGTCGGTCAGCGCCTTCTCGAGCGGGCTGTCCTTGACCACCGCGACGCCGTAAGGCGCGAGACTGCAGGGTTTACCGGTCGTCTTCAGTCTGCCGTTGGTCTGCGTCACCTGGTAGTCGGCGACCGGCTGGTCGAGAAAGCCGATGTCGGCGCGACCTGACAGCAGCGCCGAGTTCGCCTCGGTTTGGGTCGCGAAGCCCTGGACTTTGATCGCGCCCTTGCCGGCCGCCTGGCAGTTGTCCTTGTCG
>Ga0066699_10000162_pt1 | contig 15682 bp, 19 predicted proteins | sample GraSoiAngelo_148_FD_66455 | JGI IMG/M metagenome (GOLD analysis project Ga0066699, IMG submission 66455) | Grasslands soil microbial communities from the Angelo Coastal Reserve, California, USA - 14_1009_09_20cm | ecosystem: Environmental > Terrestrial > Soil > Grasslands | place: USA... | reverse complement strand
GTCGACTTCGCGCTGCGTCCGGGCGAGATGGCGATGTTCGACAACTCGCTCGTCCACGGGTCAGCGGGAAACTTCGGGCCTGACCGGCGCTTCCTCCTGCTCGTCGAGATGCTGCCGACCTGGGCGAAGCCGCCGCGAGTTCGCCAGCCGGCCATGCTCATGCGCGGGGTCGACACCTACGGCAACTTCGATGACGAGCCCAGACCCGACGGCGAGTACACGGAGACCGCGCTCGCCAACTGGGGGCACGTGGTCGGCTCGCGCGCGAAGCTCCTCTTCGAGGACAGCCGCTACGGCCCGAGCGAGGCCTACGGGGGCAAGCGTCCCGCGACGTAGTAGAAGAGGCAGCGGCCCACGGGTATCGCCGCCGCGTTTGCCAGGCCGACGCGCTGGGCGCTTCGCCCGTGCCCTGAGAGGAAAGTCGCCGATCTGATCAGAAACTGACCGGCGCTGACCGGTCAGCACCCTCCGACAGGCCAAGTTTTACCGGAATTTCAGTAGTTTCCAATACGGGCGACCCTGGCATTCCGCGTGCTCTCTCCTCACGGTCATGGACATCCCGGGAACGGGCATCGGAGATCCGAGGTTCCTGGGGCTCATCAACGCAGCCACCGCCGACCACGGTGTCCAGATGGTCGAAGACCTCCTTCAGCTTGGAATCGCGATCAGCAGCGAGGGCGAGCTCGCCCCGGTGCTCGAGCGAATCGTGACACAGGCGCGCCGGTTCACCGGCGCCGAGGCGGCGACGCTCTTCTTGCGTGAGGGCGGTCATCTCCGCTTCGCCGTGGTCCAGACCGAGATCAAGAATCGGCGGCTCGGCGACTACGAGATGCAGCAGCGGCTGGAGGTCGAGCGGCTTGCCCTGGACGTGCCGAGCCTCGCCGGCTACGTCGCGAACTCCGGCGAGGTCGTCAACGTGCCGGAAGCCTACGACATACCGAGCGACGCGCCGTACACGTTCAACTGGCGGGTCGACCTGGCCACTGGATATCGCACTCATTCGGTGCTGGCGGTGCCGCTGCGCGACGCCTCGCAACGAAACCTGGGCGTGCTGCAGCTGATCAACGCGATGGGCGCCGACGGCCAGGCGGTTCCGTTCCATCCCCGCCTCGAAGACGTCGCGCGAGCGTTCGCGGCCTACGCGGCGATCGCGGTGCGCAGTGCACGGCTCGAGGAGCTCTCGTTCAAGGATCCGCTGACAGACGGCTACAACCGACGCTATCTGATGCTGCGGCTCTACGAAGAGGTGAGCCGCGCCGCCCGTTACCAGCAGCCGCTGTCGCTCATCCTGCTCGACCTCGACGGCTTCAAGGCCATCAACGATCGCTGGGGCCACGGCGCCGGCGACGACGTGCTCAAGCAAGTCGTGCAGCTCCTGGCGAGCCAGTCGCGGCGGGACTCGGTCGTGGCTCGATACGGCGGCGACGAGTTCATCGCGCTCTTGCCGAGCACCACCAAGGCGGCCGCGGTCGTCTACGCCGAGCGCATGCGCGCGATCATCGAGCGCTATCCGTTTCAGCACGGACCGCTGACGGCGAGCTTCGGCGTCGCCGGTTACCCCGACGACCCCGGAAACGTCGCCGACCTGATCAAGCGCGCCGACCACGCCCTGTACGATGCCAAGCGTCAGGGACGAAACCTCGTGGGAGGTCTCTGAGATAGCCATCGACGACGCCCCGGGTGACACGCGTTCGACCAAGCGCATCCTGATCGTCGACGACGATCCGGCGACCGTGCGGATACTGCGGACGTTCTCGGCGGGTTCCGGCACGACCACGAGTACCAGATCGCGTTCGCGGTCGACGGCGACGAGGCCCTCGCGGCGCTCGAGCGCGATCGGTTCGATCTGGTGTTGCTCGACATCTACATGCCGGGCATGAGTGGTCGAGCTCCTCGCGGAGATGCGCCGCCTGGGTCTGCAGACGCGCGTTCTCATGCTGACCGGCAACAACGACGGCCGGGTAGCGGGCCAAGCGCTCGCGAGTGACATTCTCGCCTACGTTCCCAAGCCGTTCGACTTCGAGCGCCTCGACTGCTGATCTCGCTCGCGACCTCCGCGCGTTAGACACGGCTCGCCGCCCGATATCGTGGGGCCCTCCCGGCAAGGTTGACCACGACCGCACGATCGCGTAGATCTTGAGTCCATGAGCGATCCAGTGACGGTGTCGGTCCTGACGCATCGGCTCGAGGCCATCGTGCAGGAGATGGGCGAGGCGATGCTGCGCACGGCCTACTCTCAGATCCTGAACTCGAGCCGAGACTTCTCCACGGCGCTCTGTGATGCGGGGGCACGGCTCATCGCGCAGGCCGAGCACGTGCCGATCCACGTGGGCGCGATCCCGTGGGCCGTGGAGTCGGTGCGCGATTCGTTCAAGGGCCGGATCAAGCCCGGCGACGTCTATCTCCTGAACGACCCCTACCACGGCAACAACCATTTACCGGACCTGACGGCGTTCGTGCCGGTGTTCGTGGGCGATGAGGTCGCGTTCTGGTCGGTCAACCGGGCCCACCAGAGCGACATCGGCGGCTCGACCCACGGCGCCTACAACCCCGGCGCGACCGAGATCTGGCAGGAGGGGCTACGGATCACGCCGCTGAAGCTCTACGACGGCGGCGAGCTGCGTGACGACGTGCTGCGGATGATCACGACCAATGTTCGCCATCCGCACGACTTCATGGGCGACCTTCGCGCCATGATCGGCTCCGCACGGGTCGGCGAGCGCCGCCTGCTCGCGCTGACCGCCGACTACGGCGCCGCGACGGTCCTGGAGTCCGTGGACGAGATCCTGGACGGCGCCGAGCGCCAGGCCCGCGCGTGCGTCGCCACCTGGAAGGACGGCGTCTATCGCGGCGAGACGATCCTGGACGACGACGGCCACGAGTTCACCGACATCTGGATCCGCGCGACCGTGACGAAGAAGGGCGACTCGCTGACGGTGGACCTCAGCGACTCGCATCCGCAAGTCTCCGGATTCGTGAACTCGTCGTTCCCGAACACGATGTCGGCGGTGCACATGGCCTTCGCGTACCTGATCGACCCGCGGACGCCGAAGAACTCGGGAACGTTCCGCCCGGTGCGGGTCATCGCCAAGCAGGGCACGATCGTGTGGCCATTTTCGCCCGCGCCCGTGACGCTCTCGACCAATCACTGCGCCCAGGAGATCGCCGAGGCGATAATCCGGGCGCTGGCGCCGGCGTGCCCCGAGCGCGTGCTCGCGGGATGGGGCCGGCGCTTCCGCATCGCGATCAAGGGCGTGAACCCGCGAACCCGCAAGCCGTTCATCTGGCACATGTTCCACGCTCGCCCCGGCGGCGGCGCGACGGCCGTCGGCGACGGGTGGGAGACGGCGGGTGAGGGGCAGGCGGCCGGCGGGATCAAGTTCGGCAGCGTCGAGGTCGCGGAGGCGCGGTTTCCGCTGACCTTCGAGCGGCACGAATTCCGCCCCGATTCCGCCGGCGACGGGATGCACCGCGGCGGCGTCGGCGCGGTCCTTCGGTTGCGGGTCGACATCGAGGACCCGGCCGTGGCCAACACGGCGGGCGACGGCATTCGCCACGCTCCGTACGGTCTACTCGGCGGCAAGGACGGCCTTCCCCATCGCTACCGGCTCGAGTCGCGCGGACGACCGAGCCGAGTCTTGAAGACCAAGGAAGTCGGAGTGCCCGTCCGGAAGGGCGACGTGTTCCTGATCGAGTCTTCCGGCGGCGGCGGCTACGGACCGCCGTCCAAGCGCGCGCGGCACGCGCGGGCCAGCGATCGCGAGAACGGCTTCGTGAAGAAGTAGTCGGGGGAGCGTGGAGGCTCCCCCGACTCGATCAGAGATTAGACGGCGGCGGACGTTCCGGCCGGCGGAGCCCCGGTGCCGGCGGCGTTTCCCCGAAGGCGCTGCCCGAGGCTGATCAGCGCCAGCCCGACCGTGACGCGCAGCGGCGGCCGGTCACGCAGCGCCTCTGCCAGCTGCTCTCGCGTCAGCGCGGCCCGAAGCTCGTCGAGACGTTCTTTGGCCCACCACTCGACCAGATACAGGTTCATGTCCATGACACCGACTCTCCTCTCGCCGCGTCCGCCGCGACCAGCGCGTAGCGTGGCCGCGGGACCGGTCGCTCCTGTGGGGTCAACACGATCTCGAAGCGTCCCGGCCTCGTCCGCTCGGCCGCGCCGAAGGCGCCGTATGCGACCTGGACGACCTGCATCACCGTGTCGGGCCGGTCGAGCGGGACGGGGATCGTGAGCTGCCAGCCGCGCCAGAGCCTGCGGCGCACGACCGGCGAGACGACCGCGCCCAGCACGGCATGGATCGCGTCCGTCACCGCGATCTGCCGCGAGACCGCCGCGAGCCGCGCGCGCTGGCGCCACGTCGATAGCTGCAGCAGTGCGGCGATCAGCGCGATCGGGAACAGCGCGATCAGTACGGACAGCGTGCTCTGCACCACGGATTGCATGTCGACCTCCTCCTCTGCTCCTGTGACACCGCGAGGAGGCCCGCGTGAAACGGCGAGCGAGAATCAGGCCGCGAGCGGGTGGAGGTCCGGGCGACAGGCCGAGCACGGCACCAGCCCCATCGCGCCGGCGAGCTCGCGCGAGGCCAGCAACGTGACGGGGCCGATCGGACGGCGCGCGATGTCGCCGCAGGTCGGCAGGCAGTACTCGTGCTGATCGTTACGGTCGTAGTGATAGAGCATGTTTCGGGCGACGCGCGAGTCGTTCCGCGTCCCGACCGCCTGAATGCCTTCGACGGCGAGGAGCTGCTGCTTGAGCCCGACCTTGTTACCGGAGTAGCCGGTGAGCGCGCCGGACGTGCCGATGATGCGGTGACAGGGCACGACGATCGGCAGCGGATTCCACCGCAGGGCCTGCGCGACCGCGCGCGTCGCCGCGGGCTTGCCGATCTCGGCGGCGATCCCGGCGTACGACGTGACCGCGCCGTAGGGGATCGCGGCCGTCGCGCGCAGGACCGAGCGATGGAAGTCGCTGCGCGCCAGCCGCAGGTCGAGCGGCCACTCCAGCCGCGTGCGATCGCCGCGCAGATATTCCATGAGCTCGCGGTAGAGCGTCTCGATCTCGGCGCCATCCTCTTGCAGCTCGACTCCGGCGATCCGACGCAGCCGCGACGTGCTCAGATCGACGCCGCCGTCGAGGTACTCGACGAGCGACACCCCGTGCTCCGAGCGCGCGATGAGAATCCGGCCGAGCGGAGAGGAGAACACGCGGTAGGACACCAGGCGCGATTTCAGATCGGCGAGTCTCGACTCCAGTCCCTGCCGCGCGCGGGCCACGCTTTCGGCCGCCGCCGGCGCGCCTCGGAGCGCGCCCACGACGCCCTCGATCTCGCGATAGCGGTGATACTCGCCGCGGCAGGCGCCGCACGAGTCGATGTGCTGCTCGACGCGACGTGCCGCTCCGGGCTCGGCGTCGCCCGTCGCCGCGGCGACGAGGTCCGGTTCGATCTCCACGCACACCTGCGGTTTACGCTTCATCGCGGTCGCTCCATGCTGAGTGGGCTCTCGGAGGGCGGGGCCCCGGCCCCACGACGTTCTGTCGGACCGGCGGGCGATGCCCGCCTTTCGACGCCTCCGGCGGGCGGAAGCTCCTGACCGTTGAGGCTCAGGCGGATCTTGCGGAGCGCCTGAAAGACGTGCGCTCGCGCGCTTTCCGCCGAGCAGTCGAGGCTTCGGCCGATCGCTTCGTAGTCGAGGTCGTGGATCTTGCGCATGATGAACGCCAGGCGTTGCTTCAGCGGTAGCGCCTGCACCGTGATCTCGAGAAGCGCTCGGGCCTCGCCGAGCCGCGCCTCGTGCTCCGGGCCCTCCGGATCGGCTTCTCGGTGCTCTAGCGATACGGCCTGGTGCGCGACCCGCCGGCGTTTCTCGGAGCGAAAGTGATTGCGGGAGAGGTTGGTCGCGATCGCGAAGAGCCACGCCCGGACGTTGGCCTGTGGGCCGAGCGTGCGGTAGGCGCGATACGCTCGCAGGAAGGTCTCCTGGGAGAGGTCCTCGGCCTCCGCCGTGCGGGAGGTCACCCTCCGGAGATAGCGGTAGATCTCCCCATGGTGCGCTCCCACGATGGTCTCGAACGGCTGTGCGCCCATCACCAGTGAAGACACCGCCCGTGCCCGGATGTGAAACGCCAGGCAGGCTCAGCACATGATAAGGTATTCCGCGTGACCGAGACGGCCGACGTCGTCATTGTCGGGGGCGGAGTCAACGGCGTGAGCATCGCATACGCGCTGGCCGCGCGTGGCGTGGGCCGTGTCGTGCTCTGCGAGCAGGCGGCGCTCGCCAACGGCGCCTCGGGTCGCTCGAGCGCGCTCATTCGCATGCACTACACGAACGAGTGGGACGCGCGCCTGGCGTTCGCTAGCTTCCCGGTCTTCAGGCACTGGCCCGAGATCATGGGCGGCCCCGCCGTGTTCACGCACACCGGATTCGTGAACGTCGTCGCACCCGCGTACGCCGACGCGCTCGGCAAGAACGTCGAGATGCTGCGCGGCATCGGTGTCAACACCACCGCGTTGACGGCGGGCGAGCTCCACGCGCTGCAGCCCTTCGCCAACGTCGACGACATCGGCGCCGCCGCGTGGGAGCCCGAGAGCGGCTACGCGGATCCCGCCGGCACGGTCGAAGGCTTCAGGCGTCGGGCATCCGAGCTCGGCGCTCGAATCCTCCAATGGACTCCGGTTCGGAAGATTCTGCGCCGCGAGAGCCGCGTGACCGGCGTGGAGACGAGCGCCGGGCGCATCGACGCGGGCGCCGTCGTGGTCGCCGCCGGCGCTGGGCCCCGCGTCTGTGCCGCGAGCTCGGGCTCGAGCTGCCGGCGCGGGTCAAAGGGCTCGACACGGTGCAGGTGGAGCGGCCCCGGGCGCTCACCGAGCCCCACGTGATCTTCATCGACAACGTGCTCGGGACCTATTTCCGGCCCGAGAGCTCCATCCGCACGGTCGTGGGCGTGCCCTGCCAGGAGTGGGACCTCGATCCGGACGCGCCGATGGTCCTGGCACCCGGCGCGGCGGCGATCGGCGCCCAGATCCTGACGCACCGGATTCCCGCCATGGAGGGCGCGACGCTCGCGCGTGGCTATCGCGCCGTCGACTGCTACAGCCGCGATCGGCACGCGATCCTCGGGCGGGTCGACGGCATCGACGGCCTGTATCTCGCGACCGCGTTCAGTGGCGCCGGCTTCAAGATCTCGCCCGCGGTCGGCGTGTGCATGGCCGAGCTGATCCTGGACGGCCGGGCGAAGACGGTCGACATCGCCGCGTTCGGTCTCAAGCGCTTCGCCGAGGGGAAGTCGCCGGAGGGTCCGTACCCGTACGCCCCACGCCGTGACCACACCGACCGTTGACTTGGTCGCACGCTCCGTCTACTTTGGCTGAACGACGATCGCCGAAGATCGCGCGGAGGGTGAGGAGGATCCAATGTTCAAGCGAGTGGTGACCTCGGAGAAGGAGCTGCGCGACCTGATGGGCACGCCCAGCGAGCGGGCGGTCAAGAAGGAGTCCGCCTTCATCGACGAGCCAAGCCGCGAGTTCATCAGGCACTCGCCCTTCCTGCTGCTGGCCACCTCCGACACGAACGGACGCTGCGACGTCTCGCCCAAGGGCGATGCGCCGGGCTTCGTCCGCGTGCTCGACGAGCGCCACCTCGTGATCCCCGACCGTCCGGGCAACAAGCGGCTCGACGGCCTGCGCAACCTCCTGGCGAACCCGCACGTCGGCATGATCTTCCTGATCCCGGGCCGCGAGGAGACCTTGCGCGTGAACGGGCGCGCGACCATCGTGCGTGACGAGGACGTGCTCGAATCGCTCGCGGCGCGCGGCAAGCAGCCGCTCGTCGCCATCGGCGTCGAGGTCGAGGAGTGCTTCCTGCACTGTCCCAAGGCGTTTCGGCGCTCGCAGCTCTGGGAGCCCGAGGCGTGGCCGGATCGCTCCATGCTCCCCTCGATGGCGTGCGTGCTCTACGAGAAGCTCCAGCCGGAGGGCAAGAGCCTCGAGGACTACGTGCGCGAGAGCGAAGAGGGTATCCAGAGGACGCTCTACTGAGCCGACGTTACCGGGTCGGCATCGACGTCGGCGGCACGTTCACCGACCTCGTCCTCGTCGACGAGCGCGGCTTTCTCACGATCGCCAAGTGCGCCTCGACGCCGCCCGACCCGTCGGTCGGATTGATCGACGGGCTCTCGCTCCTGGCCACGGAGCTCGGCACCGACCTCCACGGGCTCCTCGCCGAGGCCGAATCGATCGTGCACGGCACGACCGTGGCCACCAACGCGCTGCTCGAGCGGAAAGGGGCGAAGGTCGGCCTCCTGACGACCGAGGGCCACCGAGACGTCATCGAGATGCGCGAGGGGCTGAAGGACGACCGCTACAACTTGCGCATGCCGCCGCCCGTGCCGCTGGTGCCGCGCGTGCGCCGGCTGGGCGTGCGCGAGCGCATGCGCTTCGACGGGACGGTCGCCACCCCGCTGAGCCCGCGCTCGCTCGAAGTCGGGATCACGGCGCTGGCCAGGGCGAAGGTGGAAGCAGTGGCCGTCTGTTATCTACACTCCTACCGGAATCCCCGGCACGAAAAGCTGACCGGACGCACCGTGGCGCGACGCCTTCCGGGGACGTACGTGTCGCTCTCCTGCGAGGTCCTGCCTCAGATCAAGGAGTACGAGCGGGTCTGGACGACCGTCGTGAACGCGTACGTCGGGCCGGCGCTGGCGCGCTACCTGAAAAATCTCGCCGCGCGTCTCGAGAGCCACGGCTACCGCGGCGACGTCCTGATCATTCAGTCGCACGGCGGCGTGGCGCCGGTGCGCGAGTCGACGCGCCTGGCCGCCGGCGCGGTGTTGTCCGGCCCGGCCGGCGGCGTCGCCGCGGGCCGCTACTGCGCCCGACTCATCGACGAGCCGAATCTCATCACCTTCGACATGGGCGGGACGTCCACGGACATCGCCCTCCTCCAGGGCGGCGAGCCGCAGCTGACCGGTGAGAAGACCATCGGCGTCGCGAAGGTCGCGCTGCCGGCGATCGACATCCACACGCTCGGCGCCGGCGGCGGCTCGGTCGCGTGGGTCGATGCGGGTGGGATTCTCCACGTCGGCCCCGAGAGCGCCGGCGCCGAGCCGGGCCCCGCCGGCTACGGCAAGGGTGGCACGCGCGCGACCGTGACCGACGCCAACCTGGTGCTCGGATTCCTCGATCCCGCAAACTTCCTCGGCGGCCGCATCGAGCTCGACGCGCGCGCCGCGCGCAGGGCCGTCGACGCGATCGCGCGAGAGCTCGGCACGACGTCCCTGCGGGCGGCCGAGGGCATCGCGCGGGTCGTCAACACCAACATGGCCGAGGGCATCAAGATCGTCTCCGTCCGCCGCGGCGTCGACCCGCGCCGGTTCGCGCTGGTCGCCTTCGGCGGCGCGGCCGGCCTGCACGTCACCGAGGTCGCGCGGCTCCTCGAGATCCGGCGCGTGGTCGTGCCGTCGGTCGCCGCCGTGCTCTCGGCGTGGGGGATGCTGGCGACCGATCTCCGCTACGAGCTCGTGCGCTCGCACGTGAGCGAGGTCGGGCGGATGACCGCCGCGGGCCTGCGCAAGCTCTTCGCAACGCTCGAGCGCGAAGGCCGAAAGCGCCTCGCGCGCTTCGAGGGGCCGGTCACGGTGCGGCGCGCGCTCGACATGCGCTATGGCGAGCAGATCTTCGAGATCCAGGTGGACCTCGACGGCGTCGATCTCCAGGCCGCCGATCTCATGGAGCAGGTGGCCGAGCGCTTCCACCGGCGCCACGAAGCCCTCTATGCCTACAGCGCGCCGGGCCAGGAAGTCGTCGTCGTCAACGCGCGGGTGGCGGTGGTCGGTGCGCTGCCGGTGCTTCCGGCCGGTGCGAACGCCCTCGGGCGGGGTGCGGCCGCGTCCTCGGCGCGGCGTCGCGTATGGCTCGGCGACTGGGTCGAGGTGCCGTTGCACCGGATGGAGGCGCTCGCCGCCGGGCAGGAGATCAAGGGCCCGGCCGTCTTCGAGTCGGCGACGACGACGGTGCTCGTGCGCGAGGCCGAGCGCGTCACCGTCACGCCGCACGGCTGGCTCGACATCCGCCTCGGCTGATCGCGTGAGCGTGAATCTCCGCCACAACGTGGTGGCGCTCGGCGCCGACTACGCGCTCTTCGTCGTGGGGCTCGCGTTCGCCTCGCAGTCCACGATCCTGCCGGCCTTCGCGGCCTATCTCGGCGCGCCCAACGTCGTCATCGGCGCCATCCCGGCGGTCATGACGCTTGGCTGGTTCATGCCGTCCTTGTTCGCCGCCGGCCACACCGAGACGCTCGAGCGGAAGCTGCCGTTCCTCGTGCGCTACACGATCTGGGAGCGCGTGCCGTTCATCGTGCTGGCGCTGGCCGCGTTCTTCCTCGCCGATCGCGCTCCGGCGCTGACGCTCGGCGTGATGCTCCTGATGCTGCTGATCGTCACCGGGGTCGGCGGGGCGCTCATGCCGGCGTGGATGGACCTGATCGGACGGGTCGTCCCGGTCACGTTGCGCGGACGCTTCTTTGGATTCGCGAACCTCGCGGCCAGCGCGGGCGGCCTGGTCGCCAGCGTCGTGACGGCGAGCATCCTGGCGATGATCTCGGCGCCGGCCAGCTACGGTCTGTGCTTCGTGTGCACCTCCGTCTGCCTGGGGCTTTCGTTCGCCGCGCTGGTCGTCGTTCGCGAGCCGGCCTCGACCTCCTCGGCGCCGGCAGTGCCGTTGCGCGAGTATCTCGCCCGGATCCGTGTGCTCCTCGGCCGGGATCCGAACCTCGCGTGGTTTCTCGCGGCGCGGGCGTTCGGGGTGGTCGGCACGATCGGCAACGGCTTCTACACGGTCTACGCCCTTCGAGCGTGGGATGCCCCCGCCGCCCACGTGGGTGTCTTCACCACGTTCTTGTTCGTGGGCCAGATGGTGGGCAACGCCGCGCTGGGCTGGCTCGCCGATCGCCGGGGCCACCGACTGGTGATGATCCTCGGTTTCGGTGCGAGCCTGGCCGGCAACGTGGTCGCGATCGCCGCACCGACGCTCGGCGCCTTCGGCGTGGTCTTCGTGATGATGGGAATCCAGATCGCCGCGATGAACGTGTCGAACCTGAACGTGATGCTCGAGTTCGCGCCCGAGACGTCGGCGCAGCCGACCTACGTCGGCCTCGGCACCACCCTGCAGGCACCGTTCGCCTTCGTGGCACCGCTGGCGGCGGGGCTTCTGGCGGACGCGCTCGGGTTCATCGCGGTGTTCGCGGTGGCGGCGGTCGCCGTCAGCGTCGCGCTCGCGCTCTTGATCGCGCGGGTCCGCGACCCGCGGGCCATGGTGGCGACGCCCGCCGCGTGAGCGCTATTTCGCGCGCTTGACACTCTCGATGGCCGGATCGTCGACGACGGGCTGATCGCTCGGCAGCGAGATCGCGATCGTGGCGCCGGGCTCCACCAGCAGGTCGATCTCGGCGACTCGCTTCGTGAACGCCGCGAGGATCACACTCTGATCGGTCTGGATCTTCACGAGCACGCGGTTGCCCTCGCGCTGCTTCTGCAAGACTTGTCCTTCGACGACCCGCGAGCGCAGGCGGAGATCCTTGGGCAGATACGGATCGAGCCGCGGCGGCACGTAGATGGTCGCGGCGATGCCGAGGGCGGCGCCGACGAGGAGCGTCCCGATCAGGATGATCCAGCCTCTCATTTCGCCTCAGGCTTCTCGGCGGGCGGCGTCGCCGGCTTCTGATCCGGCGTGTCCTCGAGCCCCATCTTGAACTCGCTGAGCGCCCGGCCGAGCGAGCGCGACAGTTCGGGGAGCTTCTTGGCCCCGAAGAAAAAGACGCCGAGCGCCAGCGCGACGAGCAGATCCTGCGTGCCGATCATGGTTCGTGCTCCTTCTTCCGCGGACGACGCCGCGGGTGATGGTCGCCAATCCGAGCCTTGCCGTCGTCACCTCGGGCTTGCTCAGGCGGGCGGGGGAGCGCGGACCGCGGGCGCGGCGAGCGCGAACGCGCGCTCGGGCTGCCGCGCCCGGAGCACGACCGTGCCGAGAGGGAGCGCGTGGGGTTCGACATCGAGCGGCGGCTCCAGCCCCGGCGCCTGGTCCATGCCGGTGACCGCCAGGATCACGTCGTCGCCATCGGCCGAGTCGTAGAAGCCGCCGATCCACCCGGGATCGGGAGGGCTCGCGTTGGCCAACGCGCCGAGCGTGGACAGCACCAGTCCCAGGAGCGCCGCCACGGCGAGCCGCGGAATCATCGGTGCTATTGTAGCCCCTCGACTTCACGCTGTCGGCCCAGGCGCTCCAGCCGATCGACGCGGCGTTCTGAATCCGAGGATCAGGCGTCGGGCTTGGGACCGAAGCGGTAGACGCTCGTGTCGCGCAGGTGAAAGCCGGCCTTTTCGTAGAGCCGGTGGGCGGCCTGACGCGATCGACGCGACGTGAGATCGACCGTCTTGGCCCCCCGCTGCTTGGCCAATTCCACCGCCGCCAGGGTCAACGCCTCGCCCACGCCGCAGCCGCGGGCCACCTCGTCGACGACGACGTCCTCGATCCAGGCGCGCCTCGCCGACGGGATGCGGAAGATCACGAGGGTCAGGGTGCCGATGATGCGGTTGCCGGTGCTCGGATCGCGGGCCAGGAGCACTGTGTTGTGCGGCGCCCCGATGATCTCGGCCAGCGACTCGCGCGTCAGCCGCGCGGCGGACGAGGACAGCTGGGGCAGGAGCCGCCCGAACGCCTCGACGACCTCGGCCGTCGCGGCGTCGGCGATCACGACCTCGACCGGGCTGTTCGGCTTCGCCATCCGAGCGCAGGACCTACGTCAGCGGAACGTAGTCGTACTCGCCGATGCCTTGCAGAACCAGGAAGACGGCCGAACCCTCGCCGCCGTTGGTGACGAGATGCGGCCGGCGCTCGCGCACCGTGTACGTCTCGCCGGGCCCGAGGCGCACTTCCTCCTTCGGATCGCGCAGGAACAGGCGCACGTGGCCTTGCAAGACGTAGAACGTGTCTTGGATCTTGCTGTGATAGTGCCAGGGCACCTGCTGGCGCGGGCCGATCTGGAGCTCCGAGATTCGAAAGCCCGGGCGCTCGGCATGCCGGGCCCGGCGCTCGACCTCGTAGAGATGACTCGCGTCCCTCACGCCTTCGCGTTCGACGGCTTCCATGGCGCGCCTCCCCTTCGCCGCGATGGTACCATCGGCGGCGACACCGTCACCTCGGGGGGATCGCGCCAATGGGCCAGGATCTGCTGGAAGTCGTCAAGGATGGAGTCGCCGTGCTCACGTTGAATCGTCCCGACCGGCTCAACGCCATGTCCGGGCCGATGCTGAGCGCGATGCTCGAGGCGCTCCCGCGGCTCGCCGGCGACCCTGAGGTGGGCGTGGTCGTCCTCACCGGGGCGGGCCGGGGCTTCTGCGCCGGCGGCGACGTGAAGGCGATGGCCGAGGGCCGCGAGTTCAGCGGAACCTTCGAGGAGAAGGCGCAGGCGCTCCGCTCGAGCATGGAGGTCTCGCGCTGGCTCCACGAGATGCCGAAGGTGACGATCGCGATGGTGCGGGGCGCGGCGGCCGGCGCGGGGCTCTCGCTCGCGCTCGCCTGCGACCTGCGGGTCGCGAGCGACACCGCCCGGTTCGCGACGGCCTTCGCCCGCGTCGGCTACTCCGGCGACTTCGGGGGCAGCTGGTACCTCACCCAGCTCGTCGGAACCGCGAAGGCGCGCGAGCTCTACTACACGGCCGACATCGTGGACGCCCAACAAGCCCTGACTCTCGGGATCGTCAACCGTGTCGTTCCCGACACTCGGCTCGAGGAGGAGACGATGGCTCTGGCCGGTCGCCTGGCTCGCGGGCCACGCGTCGCCTACCGATACATGAAGCGCAACTTCAACGCGGCCGAGAGTGGAACGCTCAAGGATTGCCTCGACCTCGAGGCCTGGCACCACACGCGGACCGGGATGACCGAGGACCACAAGGAGGCGGCCAAGGCCTTCGTCGAGAAGCGCGAGCCGACCTTCAAGGGCCGCTGATGGCCTTCACCAAGGAGCTCTGGCGGTCGATCGAGCCGATCTATGCGGCGATCCTTCGGCACCCGTTCCTTCGCGGCCTCAGCGACGGCTCCCTTCCGCGCGAGAGCTTCAAGTTCTACGCGGTCCAGGACGCGCTCTACCTGCGCGAGTTCGCCCGCGCCCTGTCGTTGGCGGGCGCTCGGGCGCCGAAGGACGACTGGATCATCATGTTCAACGAGCACGCCGCCGGCGCGCTCAAGGTCGAGCGCTCGCTGCACGAGAGCTTTTTCCAGGAGTTCGGTCTCACGCCCGGGGCGGTGGCCTCCACGCCGCTGGCGCCGACGAACCTCGCCTACACGAGCTATCTCCTGGCAGTTGCCTACGGCTCTCCCTTCCACGAGGCGCTTGCGGCGTTACTGCCGTGCTACTGGATCTACTGGGAGGTGGGCAAGGAGCTCGAGCGCGCCGGGTCCGCCGACCTCCTCTACAAGCGATGGATCGGCACCTACGCATCGGAAGAGTTCGGCTCGGTCGTGAGGGCCGTGCTGGCGGCCGCGGACCAAGTTGCGGACGGTTTGCGGCCGCCGGAACGGGAGGCGATGCAGGCTCACTTCGTCGCGACGAGCCGCTACGAGTGGATGTTCTGGGACATGGGTTTGCGTCGCGAGGCCTGGCCAACATGGTAGCTCGGTGAGCGAGCCCGACCGCTTCGAGCGGGCGACGGAGCTCTGGCGGGAGGCCTACCGCCACCAGATGCAGGGCGAGCTCGACCCTGCGATCGAGCTCTATCATCGCTCGATCGAGGAGTGCCCCACGGCCGAGGCCCACACGTTCCTCGGGTGGACCTATAGCTTCCAGGGCCGCCTCGACGAGGCGCGAGCAGAGTGCCTGAAGGCCATCGAGGTGGACCCCGACTTCGGAAACCCCTACAACGACATAGGGTGTTACCTGATGCAGCAGGGCAGGCTCGAGGAGGCTGTCCCCTGGCTCGAGCGAGCGAAGCTGGCCAAGCGCTACGAGCCGCGTCAGTTCCCCTACATGAACCTTGCGAGGATCCATGTAAAACAGGGCAGGTGGTGGGACGCGTTGCGTGAGTTCGAAGGCGCCGTACGCCTGGCTCCGCGCGACGCGGAACTGCAGCGCGCGCTCCACTCGCTGCGCGGTCGTTTGAACTGACGTCAGAACCGAGGTGGCCGTCAGCCCGCTGACTCCGATGTGTCGTGAAGCTGGACACCGTGGACGGACGGGTTCGTGTCTTTCCCGCAGAAACACTCGTGTCCCAAACCTGGCGACCCGGTTGCATCGGTGTCGCCGCAAGCCCGACCACTATCGGTCTGGGCATTCATGAGGAGGCGGCTATGCGACAGGCTGTGATGGTTGGGGTAGTGCTACCTGCGGCATTGATGCTCGTCAGCGGTTGCGCCACCAAGAAGTGGGTGACCGAGTTCGTCGGCAAGAAGGAAGTCGAGATCGACCAGCGGTTCACCGGGGTCGACAGGAAGATCGGCGACGAGACCCAGCGCATCGATCAGCGGGTGGAGGGCGTCGACACCCGGCTGAAGGGCGCAGAAGGTACGCTCTCCCAGACGACGGAGACGGCCAAAGGCGCGAAGGATCGGGCGGAGAGCGCCTACAGCAAGGCCGACGAGACGAGCAGCCGGCTGACGCGGCTGTGGTCGAACCGCAACGTGCGCAACCA
>Ga0066699_10000158_pt1 | contig 15751 bp, 12 predicted proteins | sample GraSoiAngelo_148_FD_66455 | JGI IMG/M metagenome (GOLD analysis project Ga0066699, IMG submission 66455) | Grasslands soil microbial communities from the Angelo Coastal Reserve, California, USA - 14_1009_09_20cm | ecosystem: Environmental > Terrestrial > Soil > Grasslands | place: USA... | reverse complement strand
GCACAAGCGGGTGATCGGCCAGGACGAGGCGATCCTCACCATCAGCCAGGCCGTGCGCCGGGCCAGGGCGGGCCTCAAGGACCCACGCCGGCCGATCGGGAGCTTCATCTTCCTCGGCCCGACGGGCGTCGGGAAGACGGAGCTCGCACGCGCGCTCGCCGAATTTCTGTTCGACTCCGAGCAGGCGATGATTCGCATCGACATGTCGGAGTATCAGGAGAAGCACACGGTCTCACGGTTGATCGGCGCGCCTCCCGGATACGTCGGCTACGAAGAGGCCGGTCAGCTCACCGAGGCAGTCCGCCGGCACCCCTACAGCGTCGTACTGTTCGACGAGGTCGAGAAGGCGCATCCGGAAGTGCTCAACGTCCTCCTCCAGTTGCTTGACGATGGGCGGCTCACGGATGGCAAAGGGCGCACGGTGGACTTCAAGAACGTCGTCGTGATCATGACGTCGAACCTGGGCAGCCAGTACATCTCGGAGAACGTCGGCGAGCTGAATGAAGGCGTGCGCCGGCAGGTCACGGAGGCGCTGCGGCAGCATTTCCGGCCGGAGTTCCTCAACCGGGTGGACGAAATCATCTTCTTCCATGCGCTCAGCCTGGAGCACATGAAGGAGATCATCGACATCCAGGTGCACAACCTGCTGAAGCGGCTCGAGGATCGCAAGATTCACGTTGAGCTGACCGATGCCGCGAAGCGGTTCGTCGTCAGCGAAGGCTACGATCCGATGTATGGCGCGCGGCCGTTGAAGCGGACGATCCAGCGGCGCGTGCTCGATCCGCTCGCGCTGCGGGTGCTGGAGGGCGATTTCCGCGAGGGCGATCGAATTACCGTGGACGTCGGCGACAATGAACTGACGTTCGAGAAGGCCGGCAGCGGGCAGCCGGCAGCGGGCAGGGCGTAAGTGGCAAATACGCGCACACCACCGGGGATGAATCCACGCGACAAGCGGGCGGGCGGCGAGCGCCGCTCGCTGGGACCGACTCGTCCGGGCGGCGCCGTATGGTACATCCTCGGCCTGCTCTTCCTGCTCGCGCTCGCGCAGGCGTGGTTCATGGCGCCCGCTGGGCGGCAGGTGTCGTACAGCGAGTTCAAGCAGGCGGTCCGCTCGGGCCAGGTTGCCGAGGTGTTCGTCGGCGATCAGACGATCCGCGGCACGTACAAGAGGGAGACCAACGGCGGGCGCAGCTTCAACACGACGCGTATCGAGGATCCGAAGCTGATCGAGGATCTCGACGCGGCGAGCGTGAAGTACACCGGCGAGATGGTCAGCCGCTGGCTGCCGGAAGTCCTCGGCTGGGTCGTTCCGCTGCTGCTGCTGTTCGGCGTCTGGAGCTTCTTCTTCAGACGAATGAGCGGAGCCGAAGGCGGCGTGATGTCGTTCGCGCGGAGCAAACACCGTGTCTTCTCCGAAGACGATGTGAAGGTGAGCTTCGCGGACGTGGCGGGCGTGGACGAGGCGGAGCAGGAACTGAAGGAGATCGTCGAGTTCCTGCAAAACCCGAAGAAGTACACGACGCTCGGCGGCCGCATCCCGAAAGGCGTGCTGCTGGTGGGGCCCCCGGGAACCGGCAAGACGCTGCTCGCGCGAGCGGTCGCCGGCGAAGCGAAGGTTCCCTTCTTCAGCCTCAGTGGATCCGAGTTCGTCGAAATGTTCGTCGGCGTCGGCGCGGCGCGCGTCCGCGATCTGTTCAATCAGGCCGAAGCGAAGGCGCCGTGCATCATCTTCATCGACGAGCTCGATGCGCTCGGCCGTGCGCGCGTGCAGAGCCCGATGGGCTCGCATGAAGAGCGCGAGCAGACGCTGAATCAGCTGCTGGCCGAGATGGACGGCTTCGACTCGCGCAAGGCGATCATCATCATGGGCGCGACCAATCGCCCCGAGGTGCTCGACCCTGCGTTGCTCCGTCCCGGGCGCTTCGATCGGCAGGTGCTGGTCGACAAGCCGGACGTCAATGGGCGCGAGGAAGTGCTTCGCATCCACACCAAGAACGTGAAGCTGGCGCCGACAGTCAACCTGAGGGTGGTCGCCGCGCGGACGGCGGGCTTTGCCGGAGCCGATTTGGCGAACCTGGTGAACGAGGCGGCGCTCCTCGCCGCGCGCAAGGACAAGACCGCCGTCGAGCCCACCGACTTCGACGAGGCGATCGATCGGCTCATCGCGGGGCTCGAGAAGAAGCGCGTGATGAGCCGCAAGGAACGTGAGATCGTCGCGTACCACGAGTCAGGTCACGCGATCGTCGCGACCGCGATCCCCGGCATGGACCCGGTGCACAAGATCTCCATCGTGCAGCGCGGCTTCGGCGCGCTCGGCTACACGATGCAGCTGCCGCTCGAGGATCGCTATCTGATGCAGCGCAAGGATCTGTTGAATCAGCTCGCAGTGCTGCTCGGCGGCCGCACGGCCGAAGAGATTGCGCTCGGGGAGATTTCGACGGGCGCGCAGAACGACCTGCAGCGCGCCACCGACATCGCGCGCGCGATGGTGACCGAGTGGGGCATGAGCGACGCGCTCGGCGCCATCAACTACGATGGCCACAAGCGCAGCCGGTTCCTCGACATCCCCATCGGCCCCGAACGCGGCGCGTACGCGGAAGATACCGGACGCCTGATCGACTCCGAAGTGAAGCGGATCATGACCGACGCGCACAACGAGGCGCGGGACATCCTCACGCGCCGCCGCGACATCCTCGAGAGTGTCACGAGACGGCTGCTCGAGATCGAGGTGATGGAAGGCGCCGAACTGCGGAACATGATGGGCATCGCGCCACCGCCGCCGACATCCGAGACGATCCCGCTCCCCACCAACGAGCTTCGCTGACAGGCACGCGCCTGTTCACGCTTCCGTGTGCTAGCTTTCTCGGTTCGTGTTCAGGTTCGGTTCGGTGTTCCTTGTTCTGGTGCTCGCGGTTCGCGCCGCGGCACAAACGACTTCGATTTCAGGCACCACGCTCGACGACCGCACGGGTGAACCGCTGCCGGGCGTGCTCGTCTACATCGAGAACCAGCCGGTCTTTGCTGAAACCGACGCGGACGGACGTTTCACTCTGCCCGTCCCGCCAGGCATCTACACCATCGCCAGGCATCTACACCATCGCCGCATCGCTGATCGGATACGCCATCGCGCGAGTCAATGTCATCGTGCGCGGCGCTGAATCACCACCGATCGTGCTGCGCCTTGCCGAAGGCGCCGGCACCTACACCGAGCGTGTAACCGTCGTCGGCGCGCGTCCGGAGGAGTCGCAGGCGGTGCCGGGTGCGGCCGCGCTGCACGGCGGCGAGCTGCAGAACCTGCGCGGCGTGATGCTCGACGATCCGCTCCGCGCGGTGCAGATGCTTCCCTCCACCACGGCAACGGACGATTTCTACAGCGAGTTCGCCGTCCGCGGCAGCGCGTTCCGACACGTGAACCTCACGGTCGACGGCATCTCCGCGCGGTACTTGATGCACACCGTCAACGACGTCGTCGACGGCGGCTCGATCGCGATGATCAACAGCGAAACCCTCGGCGCGGTGACGCTGCTTCCCGGCAGCTACCCCGAGCGCACCGGCAGACGCATCGGTGCGGAAGTGGATCTGCTGACGCGCGAGGGCAACCGTCAGCGGTTCAGCGGCCGCGCGGGTTTGAGCGGCACGAGCGCGACGTTTCTCGCCGAAGGGCCGATCAACGGCGGACGCGGGTCGTGGCTGATCTCCGCGCGCCGCAGCTATCTCGACTACATCCTCAAGAAGATCTATCCCGACACCAACCTCGCGTTCGGCTTCAGCGACGCGCAGACGAAGCTGGTCTACGACCTCTCCGTCCGGAATCAGCTGCACGTCATCCTGCTTGGCGGACGCGCGGCGTTCAGCCGGCCGAGCGAGGACCTCGACCTCGACGACACGGCATCCGCGACGAGCACGCCCTGGCTGGCGATCGCGGGGTGGCGCTTCACGCCATCGCCGGCTGTATCGCTGACGCAGCGCGCCTACACGCGCGGCATCAACTTCGAGAACCGCAACCCGGGCGGGGTACGCGTGAGCAGCGGCGGTTCGACGGACGTCGGCTGGCGCATGGACGGCTCGTATCTCGCCTCGCCGCACGCGTTCGTCGAATTCGGCGGCGATGTCGAGCGCCTGCAGGGGCGTCACGACCGGTTGATCCGGATATCCGCAACAACTCTTGCGCCCATCGCGGGCTTTGATCGCAGCACCAGCACGGCATCAGGCTACGGCCAGGCCACGCTGACGGCCGGCGCGGCGCGCATTACGCCAGGCGTTCGAATCGACAGGTGGCGGCTGACGAACGACACCCTGGCTTCGCCCTGGGTCAACGGTGAGCTGCGTCTCGGCTCACGGACTACCCTTCGCGCGGGCACGGGCATCTACCGGCAGTTTCCGGATCTCGAGCAGGTGTACGGGCAACATGCCGGCGGCACCGGTCTGCAGCCCGAGCGAGCGGTGCACATTGACGCGGGCATCGAGCGGTCGCTGGGCCACGAGACTTCCCTGCAGGTGAGCGGCTTCGCGCGCAACGAGAGCGACGTCCTCTGGACGCCGGGCTCCGAGACGAGGCGGTTGCCGAGCGGAGCGATCGAGTTCGGTCGGATCGATGCACCATGGACGAACGTGCTGACCGGGCGCGGGCGCGGGGTCGAGATGATGCTGCGGCGCGATGCGGCGACCGGCGTCTCGGGATGGCTTGGCTATGCGCTCGCGCGCCTGCGTTACGCCACGCCGGCCGGCGAGCAGTTCTGGAGCGATGCCGATCAGCGCCACACCATCTCCGCGTACGTGCGATACCGGCTGACGAACCGCACGAGCGTCAGCGGGAAGTACCGCTACGGATCGAATTACCCGCTCGTCGGATATCTCACGATCAGCAAGGACTCGCCGTTCCTCGACAACGGTGAGCGCGAGTTCTACGCGCTGACGACGACGCGCAACGGGACCCGCCTGGCGGCGTATTCGCGCATCGATCTTCGCGCCGACCACGCCTTCAGGTGGGGATCGCGGCGCGTGGTGCTGTTTGGCGAAGTGGCCAACGTGCTCAATCACACGAACCTGCGCAACAGGCCGTACGGCATCGACCGTCTTGGCCGGGCGTTCTTCGCGACGGATACGCTGCTGCCGCTCGTCCCTTCCGCAGGCGTGGTGGTCGAATTCTGAGAACAGAACTCAGAACGAGGTGTTCACGCTTCCGTGTGCTAACTTCTCCGTTCGTGTTCAGGTTCGGTTCTCTGTTCTCCGTTCTCGTTGTGGCGTTCGCGTTGTTCTGTGTTCCCGGTCCGGCGCGCGCGGATTGGTTGTTTTCCGGCTACATGGGCGTCGCCGGCACGTCGAGCAATACGCTGACGGTCACGCCCGCCGCCGGCCCTCCGCAATCGATTGCCTCGGTCGACTACGAGGGCGAAGCGTTCCGGTCGCCGTGGTACTACGGCGTCCGTGCAGGATGGCTGCCGCACGAGACGCGCGGCCTCGGCTACGAGGTCGAATGGAATCATGCGAAGGCGATTGCGCAGCTCGTCCACGACGCGCGGGATCTCAATCAGTTTCAGCAGTCGCACGGGCTGAACTTCCTGCTCGGCAACCTGGTGTACCGTTTCGCGCCGATGTGCGGCGGGAGCTGCGGCGTCGACGTGCGCGGCGGGCTCGGGATTTCGACGCCGCACGTCGAGTCGACCTTCCGCAACCTGCACCAGGAGCAGTATCAGTACGGCGGCATCGCCTGGCAGGCGGGCGCCGGCCTCGAATATCGCCTCTGGCAGTTCGTCTACGCGATTGGCGACGCACGAATCACGCGCGTCACCGAGAAGCATCTGCGCGGTGCGGGCGCTGAACTCGCTGGAACCTTCTTCACGCGCCACGTCGACTTCGGCGTCGCATTGAGATTGCCCGCGCGATGAGAGCCCTTATCCTCGCGCTGGGCGTATGTCTGGCGTCTACCCCGGTGCGAGCGCAGTCCGTCGCGTCGCTGTTCACGAATCTGCCTGCGGACGTGGCGCATCTGTTCACGCCTACCAATGGAATCATCGCGGGAGTTGGCGGCGCGGGCGCCGCCGCGATTCATCCCAAAGACGATGAGATCGCATCGCACATTTACCGGGCGTCGGGCGCGCGGCACGACTTCTTCCACGCGGGCGCGACGATTGGCGACGGCGTCGAGCAAGGCTCCTTCGCGCTCGGCATGTATGTCGTGGGCCGCGTCTCGAAGCGCGACGGCGTCGCGTCAAGCGGCGCGGATCTCATCGACGCGCAGATCGTCAACGGCCTGCTCACACAGGGCATCAAGGTCTCGACAAATCGGAAGCGGCCCAGCGGTGGTCCGCACTCGTTCCCGTCAGGTCACACGTCCGCGACGTTTGCGACGGCGGAAGTTCTGCGCGAGCACTACGGCTGGAAGGTCGGCGCCGCGGTGTATGCGATCGGCGGCTACGTCAGCATCTCGCGCATGGTGGACAACCAGCACTGGGCGTCTGACGTCGTCTTCGGAAGCGCGATTGGAATTGTCTCCGCGCGCGCGGCCAGCTTCCGCCACGGATCCGCTGCCGTTTCGATCAGCCCCTCTCTCCTGCCCCGCGGCCTCGCGATCGTCGGCTCGATCCGGCGGTAGCAATTCGTTCACACGCCCAACCGATTTTGTGTTGCAGGAATCGCAACATCGTTGATGCTGCGCGTCGACGATGCTAGAGTCGTCGGCCTGAATCGCGCGATCGCAAGACGGCACGCGCCTCGCTCCATGTCACGCGACAAGGAGGCGCGATGGCGACGAGATCATTGGAAGACCGAGTGACTGCTCTCGAGAAGATCATGGAAGGATTGCAGAATCTGCCGAGCGAGCTGGCCGCGTTCCGCCTGGAGGTCAACAGGCGGTTTGACGAGCAGTACGCACACATGCGACTGCTCCATGAGCAAGTCATTTCGCAGATTATGATTCTCGGCGAAGGTGGTAACCCTGACGAACCGCCGCCACGAAGGCGCGGGCGAAAGCGCTGACGCGCAGTCGGTGTGATCGATCGTCACCGGGACGCAATCGCCGCCGCGCATATGTTCGCGCGCCAGGCAGCAGACACTCCACGAGTGCTGATAATTCTCGGCACTCGGGGCGTCGGCAAGACTAGTCTCGTACGATCGATCGTCGTAGAGGCGTCGGCGGAGGGGCGCCGCCGAATTCAGGTTTTCTCAGCATCTGATCTTGCATTCCAAATGGCTGAAGCGGTTCGACGTGGCACCTGCGAGTCGATCCCGGACTGGTTCCGTCGCGGAGATGTGGTCGCGATAGAGGAATTGTGCGATCTTCGCAGACGCCCGGCCACGCTCGAAGCGATCGGCCGCATGATCGCGCGCTGGACAGTGGCTGGCGCGTGTGTTGTAGGAACCGCCGCGTGCTCGCTTCAGGAAATCACTGCATTCGAACGTCGGCTGCCGAAGCCGCCGACGTCGCACGTAGTCATGCTCGCGACGCCCACGCGTCGTGAGATGCGACTTGTCGTGAAATCGCTCGCCAATACCAATAATCTCAGAATCGATGCGCGAACCGTAGCGGACATTGCCGCCTGGTGCGACGGCGATATCCGGCGCGCAGTCGGAGCGATCCGCCAGCTTCAATTTGAGGCTAGGCTTCGTCCGTGACACAGCCCTCCGAGGCGGATTTCACGAGGCGGATGTACTTCGAGAGCACGCCCCTCGTCGCCTTCGGCGCGGGCGCCTTCCACGACTGACGACGCGTGGCGATCTCGCTGTCGCTCACCTCCAGATGAATCTCGCACCTCGCGGCGTCGATCGTGATGCGATCGCCGTCGCGCACGAGGCCGATCGGTCCGCCGTCGACGGCCTCTGGCGTGATGTGGCCGATGATGAAGCCGTGCGAGCCGCCGGAGAAACGTCCGTCGGTGAGCAGGGCGACATCCTTCCCAAGTCCCGCGCCCATGATCGCGGACGTCGGCGTCAGCATCTCCGGCATACCGGGACCACCCTTCGGCCCTTCATACCGAATCACGACGACGGAGCCCTTCTCGATCTGCCCCTGCTCGAGGCCGTGCAGCATGTCCTCTTCGGAGTCGAACACCTTCGCCGGGCCGGAGAAGCGCTCGCCTTCCTTCCCGGTGATCTTCGCCACCGCACCATCCGGCGCGAGGTTGCCGCGCAGAATCCGCAGATGGCCGCGCGGGAAGACGGGCTTCTCCACCGGCTGAATCACCTGCTGCCCCGCTTTGAGCGGCGGCACATCTTTCACGTTCTCCGCGACGGTCTGGCCGGTGACCGTCATGCAGTCGCCGTGCAGGAAACCTTTTTCGAGCAGGTAGCGCATCAACGCCGGCGTGCCGCCGGCTTCGTGCAGATCCTCCTGCACGTAGGTCCCGCTCGGCTTCAGATCCGCCAGCAGCGGCACGCGATCGCTGGCGCGCTGAAAGTCCTCGAGCGTGAGCGGGATGTTGGCCGCCTTCGCCATCGCGATCAGATGCAGGACGGCATTGGTCGATCCGCCGACGGCCATCACCAGCGCGAGCGCGTTCTCGAACGACTTCTTCGTGACGATGTCGAGCGGCTTCAGATCCTTCTCGAGCAGCGCCTGGATTGTTGCGCCCGCGCGATGACACTCGTCGCGCTTGCCCGGCTCCTCCGCGGGCGTCGAGGAGCTGTACGGGAGCGAGAGGCCGAGCGCCTCGATCGCGGTCGCCATCGTGTTCGCGGTGTACATGCCGCCGCACGCACCGGCGCCCGGGCAGGCGTGCATGACGATGTCGAGACGCTGCTGATCGGTGATCGTGCCGGCGAGATATTCGCCGTAGGACTGGAAGGCGGAAATGACATCGCGCGGTTTGCCCTGCGCGAAGCCCGGCTTGATCGTCCCGCCATAGACCATCAGCGACGGACGATTCAGCCGCAGCATCGCCATCACCGAGCCCGGCATGTTCTTGTCGCAGCCGGGAATCGTGATCACCGCGTCGTACCACTGCGCGCCGACGACGGTCTCGATCGAATCCGCAATGAGATCGCGCGAGGGAAGCGAGTAGCTCATCCCCTCGGTGCCCATCGAGATGCCGTCGCTGACGCCGATGGTGTTGAACCGCAGGCCGACGAGCCCCGCCGCCTGCACGCCTTCCTTGACGTAGGCGGCGAGCGTGTCGAGATGCATGTTGCAGGTGTTGCCTTCCCACCACATGCTCGCGATGCCGACCTGCGGCTTCTGCAGATCGGTGGGCGTCAGGCCGGTGCCGTACAGCATCGCCTGCGAGGCGCCCTGGCTGCGCGGCTGCGTGATGCGCGAGCTGAACTTGTTGAGTGCCATGGAGATTTACGAAATTACGAATTTACGAAACTACGAATTGAATTGAGCAATTGAAATTCGTCAATTCGTAGATTCGTAAATCCGTCAATCGCGGTGTTCTTACACCGTCACCGGCGCCGGGATGTTCACCGGATCCAGGAACGGCATCATCGACCGCAGCTTCGCGCCGACGACTTCAACCGGGTGCTTGGCTTCCTCCGCGCGCATCCGCTTGAAGTTCGGCAGCCCCGCCTCGTACTCCTTCATCCACTCGTTGGCGAACTTGCCCGACTGGATGTCGGCGAGGATCTGCTGCATCGCCTTCTTTGTTTCAGCGGTGACGATCTTCGGACCGGCGGTGTAGTCGCCCCACTCCGCGGTGTCGCTCACCGAGTAGCGCATGTAGGCGAGGCCGCCGCGGTAGAACAGGTCGACGATCAGCTTCAGCTCGTGCATGCACTCGAAGTAGGCGATCTCCGGCTGATAGCCCGCGTTGACGAGCGTCTCGAAGCCCGCCTTCATCAGCGCGCTGACGCCGCCGCACAGCACCGACTGCTCGCCGAACAGATCCGTCTCGGTCTCTTCCTTGAAGGTGGTCTCGATGATGCCCGCGCGCGCGCAGCCGATGCCGCGGCCGTACGACAACGCCAGCGCCTTCGCGTTCCCCGTGAAGTCCTGATGCACGGCCAGCAGGCCGGGAACGCCTCCGCCCTCCGGGAAGATCTCGCGCACGCGATGCCCCGGCGCCTTTGGCGCGATCATCGTCACGTCGACATCGCTCGGCGGCACGACGAAGCCGAAGCGGATGCTGAGGCCGTGGCCGAACATCAGCATCTTGCCTTTCGTCAGGTGCTGCTTGATGTCGGCGGTGTAGACCTCTTTCTGCTTCTGATCCGGAATCAGCAGCATGACGACGTCGCCCCACGCGGCGGCTTCGGGCACGGTCATCACGCGCAGGCCGGCATGCTTCGCCTTCTGCATCGACTGGCTGGTCGAAGGCAGCCCGACGACGACGTCCACGCCGCTGTCTTTCAGGTTCAACGCGTGCGCGTGGCCCTGTGATCCGTATCCGATGATCGCAACCTTCTTCTTGCGAATCAGATCGAGATCAGCGTCCTTGTCGTAATACATCGTCGCCATTCTTCAATGCTCCTTATGGTCGGGTGAGGCGGGTGGGGCTGATATCAGCCTGCGGCGGAGAGCGCGGTGTCGCCGCGGCGCATTGCGACCTGACCGCTGCGGACCATTTCAATGATCCCGAGCGGCTCGAGCCGGGCAATAACGGCGTCGACGTGCGGCGGCTCGCCGGTAATCTCCAGCGTCATCGTCTGCTCGCCGGTGTCGACGATGTGCGCGCGGGTCTCGTCGACCACGCGCAGCAGCGTGGCGCGGTCGTGGCCGGCGACGGCCACCTTGACGAGCGCGAGATCGCGCGTGACGGCCGGCACGGCGCCGAGATCTTCGACCTGCAGCACGTTCACCAGCTTGTACAGGTACGCGATGACGCGGTCGGCGTGCACCTGATCGCTGTCGATGACGATCGTCATCCGCGAAATGCCAGGCTCGGCGGTGTGGCCGACGCTGAGCGATTCGATGTTGAAGACGCGGCGGCGGAACAGCGAGGCGACGCGGTTCAGCACGCCGGGTTTGTCTTCGACGAGAACGACTAACGTGTGTTGCATATCAATCAGATCGGGTCGTCTGCCGTCTCGACGAGCACGGGGCGCTCGGGGCGGCGAATCATCGCGTCGAGATCCGCGCCGGCCGGCACCATCGGATACACGCTGTCTTCCTGCTCGACGCGGAAGTCGAGCACGACCGTCCCTTCAGCGCTCCGCGCGCGCTGGACGATGTCCTCGAGGCTCGGACGGTTCTCGACGCGCAGGCCGAGCAGGCCGTGCGCTTCGGCGATCTTCACGAAGTCCGGGCTCTTCAGCGGCGTCGCCGCGTAGCGCCGCTCGTAGAAGAACTCCTGCCACTGCCGCACCATCCCGAGGTAGCCGTTGTTGATGATGGCGACGTTGACCTTGATGTTCTCCTGCGCGGCGGTGCTGAGCTCCGCCTGCGTCATCTGGAAGCCGCCGTCACCGACAATCGCCCACACCTCGGACTCGGGCTTTGCCATCTTGGCGCCGATCGCCGCCGGCAAGCCGAAGCCCATCGTCCCGAGACCGCCGGAGGTGATAAGCGTGCGCGGCTCGTTGTGGTGGTAGTACTGCGCCTCCCACATCTGATGCTGGCCGACGTCGGTGGCGATGATCGCGTTGCCGCTGGTGAGCCGCCAGATGTCGTTGATGACGTGCGCCGCGTAGAGATGGCCGCTGTCCGGCAGGCGCTGGATGTCGCGCACCGCCGTGTCGCCCTTCATCGAGGCGATGTACTTCAACCAGGGTCCGTGCGTCATCGGCTCGAGCATGTCGAGCATCTCGCGCAGCGTCTCGCGCAGGTCGGCGACGATCGCCGCATCCGCGCGGACGTTCTTGTTGATTTCCGACGGGTCGATGTCGACGTGGATCTTCTTCGCGTGCGGCGCGTAGGTCTTCAGGTTGCCCGTGACGCGATCGTCGAAGCGCATGCCAAAGGCGAGCAGCAGATCCGCTTCCTGAATCGCGTGATTCACCCACGCCTCGCCGTGCATCCCCATCATGCCGATGCCCAGGTGATGGTTCGCCGGGAAGCCGCCGATGCCGAGCAGCGTCACCGTCACGGGCGCGTCGATCAGTTCCGCAAACGCGCGCAGCTCCTTCATCGCGTTGCTCTGGATGACGCCCTGCCCCGCGAGGATGAGCGGCTTGCGCGCCGCCTTGATCAACTCGACGGCCTTGGAGATTTCCGACTTGGCGGGATCGCGATGCGCGCGGTAGCCGCGCATCTTCACCGGCTTGTCGTCCCACGCCCACTCGGCCGTCGCCTGCTGCGCATCCTTGGTGATGTCCACCAGCACCGGCCCCGGGCGACCCGACTTGGCAAGGTGGAACGCCTCCTTCATCGCGGGCATGATGTCGTCCACGCGCGTGACGAGATAACTGTGCTTCGTCACGGGAAGCGTGATGCCGGTGATGTCGGTTTCCTGGAACGCGTCGTAGCCGATCAACTTGCTCGGCACCTGGCCCGTGACGCAGACCATCGGCACCGAATCCATCTGTGCGGTCGCGATGGGCGTGACGAGATTAGTGGCTCCAGGACCAGAAGTCGCAATCGCCACCCCGACCTCGCCGCTGGCGCGCGCGTAGCCGTCCGCCATATGGCCGGCGCCCTGCTCGTGCCGGACGAGGACGTGGCGGATCGGGTAATCCAGCATCGCGTCGTAGGCGGGAAGAATCGCCCCGCCGGGGTACCCGAAGACAGTACGAACCCCCTCGTGTACAAGGCATTCCCAGATGATTTGTGCGCCGGTGCGCTGCATTCAGCGTGACTCCTGCCTGCCAGTGTGCCCCGCGGGGAACACATCAGTCAAATTGATAGTTATTCCGACACGATAACCGTACCTAATTCTATCGGCCGCGCCGAGTTGTTGGCGCAATCCTTGAACTACCCCGGCCCACAAGGGGGCACCGATGAGAAGTCACTGGATGGTCGCGGCGCTGTTGAGCTCTGCCCTGGTGGTGGGATGCAACGGCCGCAAGAACGATAATTCGCAGAATACCGAGCAGAATCAGGCAGCGGCGCCGGCGAATGCGCCCGCAGCGACGGATCAGACCGTGGCGCCCGCTCCTCCGGCACAGACACAGCAGCCGTACTCGTCCGCGGACAACTCGGCCGTTCGTCCGCAGGCGCCGGCGGCACCTCGTGCAACGACGGGTCGCCGTGAAGCGCCGCGCAACACATCATCGGCTCCACGTCAGCAGCCCGCGCCGCAGGCGAACTCGTCGTACGGCAACAACAACGCGCCGTACAGCAACAACAACGCGCCGGCTGTGAGTCTGCCGCCGCGTGAGAACACCAGCCGGCCGGCGGAATCCGCCCCGGCGGCGCCCGCGCCCGTCGTTCCCGAGTATCGCGAGATAACAATCGCGTCCGGAACCGCGCTGCCGCTCGAAATGACGACGACGATCTCGTCCAAATCCGCGGCAGTCGAGGCGCCGGTCAGCGCGAAGCTCCGCAACGCGATCATGATCAACGGCGATACGGCCATCCCGGCGGGCACGGTCCTTCGCGGCAACGTGACCGACGTCGAGCGCGCCGGCCGCGTGAAGGGTCGCGCGCACGTGTCGTTCGCCTTCAACGAGGCGACGGTTCGCGGCGACCGCGAGGACCTGAAGACCAACCCGCTCACCTTCGAGGCGGAAGCCACCAAGGGTGAGGATGCGACGAAGGTCGGCGCCGGCGCGATCGGCGGCGCGATTCTCGGCGGCATCCTCGGCGGCAAGAAGGGGGCGGTGAAAGGTGCGGCCGGCGGCGCCGCTGCCGGCACCGGCGTCGTCCTGGCCACGCGCGGCGACGAAGTGACGGTGAACGAAGGCACGAGCGTGACGGCGACGCTCGCGCAGCCGCTCACGCTCAGAGTTCGCGTTCGCTAGGACGCAGGTTTATCCGCGGATTCCGGGCCGACCGCTGCTTCGGCGGCCTGGAATCCGATCTTCGAGTGCGAGCCGTCGCAGAACGGCTTGTTCGTCGATCCTCCGCACCGGCACAACGCAATCGGCAGCCGCTCGAACGTGTATTCGTTTCCGTTCCAGTCCACGACCTTCACTTCACCGTCGCTCTCGACACGATAAGGCCCATTCTTCCGCACATGAATGGTCGTCGCCATCAACTCACCCCATCTTCTGCATGGCGGACAGGAAGTCCGCGTTGCTCTTCGTCTTCCCCATCTTGTCGAGCAGCAGCTCCATCGCCTCGGTCGGGGACAGCGGATTGAGCACCTTGCGGAGCACCCACACGCGACTGAGATCCTCTTTCGCGATCAGCAGCTCCTCTTTCCGCGTGCCGCTCTTCGTGATGTCGATGGACGGGAACACGCGCTTATCGGTGAGCTTCCTATCGAGATGGATCTCCATGTTGCCGGTCCCCTTGAACTCCTCGAAGATCACGTCATCCATGCGCGAGCCGGTGTCGATGAGCGCCGTCGCCATGATCGTCAGCGAGCCGCCCTCCTCGATGTTGCGCGCCGCGCCGAAGAAGCGCTTCGGCTTCTGCAGCGCGTTGGAATCGAGACCACCGGACAGCACCTTGCCTGACGGCGGGATGACCGTGTTGTAGGCGCGCGCGAGCCGCGTGATCGAGTCGAGCAGGATGACGACGTCCTTCTTGTGCTCGACGAGACGCTTGGACTTCTCGATCACCATCTCGGCCACCTGCACGTGCCGCTGCGCCGGCTCGTCGAAGGTGGACGAGATCACCTCGCCCTTGACCGAGCGCTGCATGTCGGTCACTTCTTCTGGCCGCTCATCGATCAGCAGGACGATGAGAAACACCTCCGGGTGGTTCGTCGTGATCGACTGCGCGATGTTCTGAAGGAGCATCGTCTTGCCCGTCCGCGGCGGTGCGACGATGAGGCCACGCTGGCCTTTGCCGATCGGCGTCAGCAGATCCATGACGCGCGCCGAGAGGTTTTCCCCGACCGTCTCGAGCTGGATGTGCGTCTGCGGATAGAGCGGCGTCAGGTTTTCGAAGAACAGCTTTTCGCGCGCAAGGTCAGGGGCTTCGAAGTTGACCGCTTCCACCTTGATGAGCGCGAAGTAGCGCTCGCCTTCCTTCGGCGGACGGATCTGTCCCGATACCGTGTCGCCGGTGTGCAGATCGAATTTGCGGATCTGCGAGGGCGAGACGTAAATGTCGTCAGGACCGGGCAGATAGTTGTAGTCGGGCGCGCGGAGGAAGCCGAAGCCGTCGGGCAGCACTTCGAGCACGCCCTCCGAGAAGACGAACCCGCTCTGCTCGGCCTGCGCTTTGAGGATCTGAAAGATCAGCTCCTGCTTGCGCACGCCCGTCGCGCCCGCGACGTTCAGATCCTGTCCGATCTGCGTGAGCTTCTGGATGCTCATGTCCTTCAGATCGTTGATGTTCAGGTTGGGTTGCTGCGGCGCAGAAGTTGGAGGTGGGCTTGGGGGTGGAGGCTGGCTTGGAGCAGGCGCGGCGGTCGCGTCGGGATCCGGCGCGCGCGGCGGGCGCTTGGTTGTCGGCATGGCTTACACCGGAAATTTAGAGGGAATACGGGTTGCGGCCGATGCCAACGATACTACATGCTTCGATGACATTCAGCTTGCGGCGGCGTGCCTCGGCGATCAGTTCGTCGCTTTCGGCGCCGGGATTGATCCAGATCTCCGCGATTTTCTTCTTCTCGAACCCGTCAAGCAGCGTGATGCCGATCTCCGGCGGCACGTAGACCGTCGCCATGTCGATCGCATCCGGCACGTCCAGCACCGTGGCGTAGGTCTTCACGCCTTCGACTTCCGGCTCGTTCGGATTGATCGGGATGACGCGATGGCCTTCCTCGCTGAACGCGCGGAAGGCTTTGTTCCCGAACTTGCGCCGGTCGCTCGACGCGCCGATCAC
>Ga0066699_10000154_pt1 | contig 15904 bp, 18 predicted proteins | sample GraSoiAngelo_148_FD_66455 | JGI IMG/M metagenome (GOLD analysis project Ga0066699, IMG submission 66455) | Grasslands soil microbial communities from the Angelo Coastal Reserve, California, USA - 14_1009_09_20cm | ecosystem: Environmental > Terrestrial > Soil > Grasslands | place: USA... | reverse complement strand
TTTGGTACTGTCGTGCCAAGAGAACGAAACGATGACTCCGTGCCTGGATCTGGCATCGCGGCTGTCTGTGCTGCCCAGTTGGCGTTCGCCGTCGGCGTGCCGCCAAGGTAGTGCGGCGCCATCGCATTCAGAAGTCCCTGAAAATCGTTGTTGTTAACGTACTGTTGGTAGTTTGGCACCAGGCTGGTGATGCTTTTGTTGACCGCTGTGACGCCCTCCTGAACGGTATTGAACAGCATGGACGAGCCAGGCGCGCTTCCGTCGCTGGCGGCACTTGGGTACGCATGTGTTCCAGCAGGCCCAACGCCCATGAGGCCGAACATTGGTTCTGGCGCACCTTGTGACGGTAAAGGAAAGTCACTTTCGTGTGCGTTCAGTTTCGCGTACCAGGCGGCCGGTAAAATGCTACCAGTGATAGCGTTTTGAGGTCCGTTGGCTGTGCGTGATGCACCAGGAACCGCGCCGGGTGCTGGTATAGGTGGAATCACGTTCGGACTTGACGGAGAGAGTGATATTCCAGGTGTGCGCATGCTGGGTGGCACCCAGTCGGGCCAGTCGCTGTTCTTGGGTGTGTTCGACAGCAGTGGCATCATCACGGGATTGCCAGTCTGATTCGCCAGCGCAGCCAACCCTGGGGCGTTGAGCGAGCCAACGGTGAGCGTGGCGATCTGGACCTCGTTGTAGCGAATGACGCCGGAGTAGGTCATGTTGCCCGTGACGGTTCCAGCCTGGTCGGCACTCCCGCCGAAAACAGCAGCACCACGGTCCTGCGCCTGCCCGATGGCTGCCGATCCGTTGACCATGGTACCCGTGGACGTGACCGTTGGATCGTTGGCATAGGTTGCCTCAGAAGCCGGGATGCGGTACGACTGCTTCTCGATCGGCTTGGCATTTTTTTGCGTCAGGTACTTTGCCCAGTCGTCGTTCCACTGTTTCATGCCAGCAAGTCCACGTGGATAGTGCTCGCCATTCGGGCCATCGCCAGGCGTAAGCACGTCTACGCCACCCTCGGCGCTCTCCGTCGGTATTCCCTCGATTGTTTTGGCACCACCCGTAATGAGGCCCTTGCCGCCGGAAGCGGCCTTGCCAACGCCACTGGCAATCAGTCCGGCTGCGCCGCCGAGGATCTTGCCGCCGTATTTGATGCCGGCTGCGACGACCCCCACATCGACGGCAGTGTTGACGACACTGCCGCCTGGCATATGGTCGGCGATCCACTGCTGCACCTTGTTGATATTGACGAGGAGCGGATTGACGGTATCGGTCAGAAACTTGATCGACGGAGCCAGGGATGTCGTTAGCGTCTGGATCGAGCCGTTTAAGGTCTGCAGAGACTGGATCATCGCCTCGGAGTTGCTGGCGGGCACCTGCAGCCCGTTGCGACCGGCTGCGTCGATCTGCTGCTGGATGTACTGCTGTGTGCCGGACGGGTTGCGCTGGATATCGGCCGCCGAGACGCCCCTGAGCGCCTGCAGAGCAGTCGTACCGGCCTGATTCGTCGCGGACGGATTCTGCCCCAGAAACTCCTGCAGGCGACGAGTGATCTCGTCGGACGAGAGGTTGCCCTGAAACTGCTGCTCGTACATGGCGCCGGCAAGGTTGCCGCCGCCGCCAGCCGTACGCATACGGTCCTGCAGCGCCTGCTGGTCGAGCTGGTAGATGTCACCGCGTTCGCCCGTGCCGACCTTCTGGAAGGCGCCGGGGATCTTCGTCAGCGCCTGCGCCTGGGTCGCGGTGAGTCCAGCGGCGAGCACGCCCTGGGCCTGCAGGTCGGACATCGTGCCACGTCCGAGGAGATTGGCGACGTTGCTGAGGTCTCCAACGCCCTGCTCACGCTGGCGCATAATCGACAGCGGGTCGGTGGCTTCGCCACGTTGCTGCAGGGACTTGTAGGCAGCGAGGTAGGACGATGTCTGCTGATAGGTGCCCTGCGGCTGCGTGATCGCCTGGTTGATCTGGTTGACGATGCCGGAGACGGCCTGCCCGTTGGGCGGCATGCCAGGAACACTGGCAAGTCCAGTCGTCAGCGCGGCAATGCTGCGAGCGCGGCTGCCGCCCAGGTCGGCGGAGGCGGTGTTGGTCGAGATTTGCTGGCTAAGCTGCCCGATCGACTGGACAAGCTGCTGCGAGGCAACGCCCCAGCCGGAGGCGGAGAAAATCTGACCAACAAGCAGGCCCAGGTTCTCGGCGCCGATGCCCGTGCCGGGCTGACGCGCGGATCCGAGAACACCGGACTGAACGAACGGCGCCTCCATCTGCATGGCCTGGTCGGGCGAGACGCCGAGAACGCGGGCGACGGTGGCGGTGCTGCCGACGCGGGAGCGGAGGTCGGCGTCGTCCTTGAACTGTCCGGCAACCTTGGCGTGCGCCTCGGCGAGAGCAGCAGACTCGCTGTGCAGCAATCCAAGGCCCTGAGTGGCCTCGTACACGGAACGGACAAACTGCTGTGCGTCGCCGCCGTAGCTCGTGCGCGCCGTGCGTGACAGTCCGGCTTCGGTCTGCTGTTCTGTATAGAACTCGGCCCCGATGCCGGCGAGCGTGAGCGGGACACCAATCGCACCGGCGGCAAAGCCAAGGCCCTGGCGGACGGCACTCCGTCCGCGTCCGTTTCCACCCGTGCCCGCTCGCCGCTCGCGTGGGCCAATCGGTGGCATGCCTGGCGGGCGCATCCAGTCGTTGTACTGATTGCGTGCGCGTTCGCGTTCGAGATTTTCCGTGTTGCGGAGCTGGTAGTGCCGTGGGTCCGTGGGCTCATAGTCGGACGAAGTTGGAAGCTGTGGCCCAATCGGGAAACGATATTGATAGTTTGACGGCGGTGGTGGTGCCGGTTGCGGACCGATCGGCTGACGCCACGGCCACGACTGTGCCTTTGGTCCCTGTTGCGCCTGGATGCTGCCCAGAGCAGCGGCGCGCTGGTTGATGATGCCGCCAAGATAGGGCGCCCCGCCGGAGAACGGCGTTCCTTCGGTGGACAAGCCCATATCCGCCAGTTGCTGACGGCGGAGGAGCATGCTGGCAGCAAGCTGGTTCGATGGATCTGGGGTTGTCTGCGCCCGGATATTGTTGAGCGCGGCCGTCCGCTGGTTGAGCACACCCCCGAGGTAGGGAGTTCCACCGGAGAACGGTGTGCCCTCCATGGACATGCCCATGTCGTGCATTTGTTGCCGACGGAGGAGCATGTTCGCAGCGAACTGCTGGGATGCGTCTGGGGCGGCCTGCTGGTTTGACGCGATGGCGGCGGAGATGGATGGGCCGTTGCCGGCAATCTCCGCCCCGCCCGGGGTGCGGATCGTCGGCCCGCTTGCCGCGCGGCGCACTCCCTCGCCGTAGGCCGCGCCGTCACGCTCGCCCACCTGACGGGCCGCCTGGGGGTCGCCCTCGATCGATGCCTTGAACTTGAGGTAGGCGTTGAGTTCTTCAGCCACTGGGCGCCTCGGTACTGCCTGGGCTCGTGCTCAGGTCAACGTTCTTGATCCCGAGCGCCTCTGTGATGTCGTCCCAGGCAGCGTCGAACGCTTCGTCGCTCACGTCAGGGGCGTCAAAAGCTGCGAGCCTGTCCATACTCTCTACGACAGCCTCTTCGGACTCGAAGTCCTCTTCTGTGTGCCATGGGTCGTCAAGGGACTCTCCGCGAATGAGGTGGTTGTAGAGCTTGCGCGTCTCAAGGTCACGGTACATCTCGTACGTGGAGACAGACTCTAGTCGCGGATCGCCTAAAGGAAGGGTGTAAAGCTGCCGGTACTGATACTCGATCGTCTCGACGATCGAGCGTGCCTCAGCTCGCGCTCGCTGCCGGACTTCCCGATGCCGGAGATCGAAAGCTGTCGAGCCATTCGTTATACTCCGTGTAGAACGCCTGCCACTCCTTGTCGTTGGCAAGGTCGTAGCTGTGGTCGGTCCAGTCGAAGCCAAACGGCTTCGACGTTGCGGTCGTGTTGATCAGCGCCATCGTATGGGCGATCACCCATTCCGGCACGTTGATGCTCGCATCAGCGCCGATCATCGCGATCCGCTGCCGTGCGATGGTGACCTGGTCGATCATGCTCGGACGGCGCAGGACGAAATCGCCGATGCCGTCAATCGCAAACTTCTTCTCGTTAGCCATGTGTTCCGTTTCCCCTTCGTGTGCTTGTCTTCAGTATAGCACTAGACGATGGTGTTCATGCCATCTATCTGGGTACAGAAGAAGCTCGCACGCTCGACGACGATCTGATGCTTCTGGATCGTCACCTGGCCGTTGGCGAAGCTGCAGTTGTACCACTTCTTCAGGATATTGCCGCCCGTGGAGCTGCCGAGACTGTTGAGACTGTTGTTCGTCAGGCGCTGGTTCGGGATCTGGTAGGCCCCGCCCATGGCGACGATGTCGAAGATGAAGCCCTGCATCACCTGGTAGCCGTTCTCCCAGATGCCATTACCGTTGACGACACCGGAGCCCGAGCCCTGCGCACCCACTTGGTTGTCGGGCGCGCCGCCGGCCACGGTCTGGAGGCTGGAGTTGCGCAGCAGCATGCGGTCAACGGACAGGACGTAGCGGGCGAAGGTCGGGGCGTACTCGACGGCGTGAATGTCGCCGACGCCGGACAGCGCCTCGGGGTTGTAATCCTCGTTGGACGTGAGGTTCTGGATGTAACCGCACATCGTGTTGTTGATCGTGACCACGAGGATATTACCAGTGGTTGAGAGAGTCGAGGTGTTCGGGACGGCCATGGAGAGTCCTTAGCTTTGCTTACGGGGTGGGCGTGCCCGTGACGATAGTGCCGGTGAACGGCGTCAGGTGCGCCGTGATGCTGACGTAGTTGGCCGGAATCGCGATCGACGCTTGGAAGTCGATCTGGACGGTGTTCGCGGACGGCGTCGTGACCTGGATGTTCTTGTAGGCCGGTGCGCCGACGAGAATGCCGTCCGTGTGCGCGGACTTGAGCACGGAGTCCGTGATCGAGTAGGCGAGACTGAGCAGGTTGCCGCCGACCGAGCGACCGACGAGCGTATCATCGACGGCGCGGCGCAGGCGCTTGGACAGTTCGTCCGCCGCGCGGCGGACGGAGATTTCCGTGTTCAGGTAGTTGCTGTCCGCCGTCCAGGTCGAGAGGCTCTGGACGATGCGGAAGCCCGTGTTGGGGACGTTCTGGATCGGGCAGACACCGGAGAGCAGCAACAGGTCGATCTGCGCCGCCGAGAGGTTAACCTCAAGGCCCTGCAGGCTGATGTAGCGGTGCGTCAGTGCGTCGGCGACGCCACCGCCGCAGAACATGCCGGCCATCTGGGCCGCGACGTTGTAGGGCGGAATCGTGATCAGGCCGCCGGAGGCTGGATTGATCGGGTCGATGTCGCTGCCGCCTGGGTAGACGAGCATGATGCGGGGGTCGTGCAGGGACTGCGCGCGTGCCTGGACCTGGGCCACGGTCTCGCCGGAGGCGCCGCCGATGAGCGCGACGCGCTCGCCCTTGAACTGCGCCGTGGACGCCTGGTCAACGTGCGCTTCGAGTGCGGCATGGACGACGGGGTCGTACGAAGAGACGCAGACGATCGAGACATCGATCGGGAGCAGCGCGTTGAGGGCGTTACCCCAGTCGGAGTAGCTCGTGGACGAGAATCCGACGCCGTAGTCGGTGCCCTGGTGCGGCGAGCTGTCGCTGCCCAGGAAGACCCAGCCGGTCGTGTTATCTGGCGCCTTTCGCAGGAGGCCGGAAGAGGCCGCCGTGACGAAGCTACTCTGGTTGTTGAACCAGTCGAGGACGGCCTGGAAGTTGGCGTAGAACTGGGTAGCAGCCGCCGTGCTGGCGTTGACAACGTAGACGGCCGTGGCTGCACATTCGTCGAGGTAGGTGGACGGGTTGGACGCCTGTGCAGCGGTCACGCTGGCCGACCAGCCGCCGCCCCAGGAGTTGATCACGTTGACGACCGCCTGCAGCGTCTTGTAGACGGTCAGGTCGATTGTCTTTACCGTTGGCCCGCCGACAAGCAGAGTGACGGATGTCGTGAGCGTAGTACCGGCAATGGCGACGGTGGCGGCGGACGCTGCAGGTGTCGTGGCGTCGCGGAACTGGACCTGGATGGCATTGTAGGACACCTGCGCCTGGGCGTTAGTGAGATTGCCGTACTGGACCTGGATGTTCTTGCCGACGCCGCCCGTGCCCGTTGCGATGTTGACGGCCACGCCCTGGGTCTGCTTGCCGTAGTCCGTGGACGTGAGCGTCATCACGGCGGTGCCGCCGTTGTTCAGGGTTAAGAGCGACTGCGTGCCGGCGTTGGCGCGCACGGCGTAGACGAATGGCGCCCCCGGGATGTTGGCCGAAGGGCTGAAGGCGCGTTTGATCGAGTCAACCAGGGGGCCGGACCCGAGGGCGGCCACAGCCTGCTGGGGCGAGGAGAACAGCATCGGGGTGATCGGCTGTCCGCTCGTGCATTCGCCGACCAGCGCCATTGCGCCGGAACCACCGACCGTTACACCGGACAGCGCAGAGCTGTCAACCGTGACGACGGCCGTCGGTGCGATAAAGAGGGAATTGTTAATGATCTTGCCCAAGATTATTCGTCCTTGTGCTTAGTTCGCGAAGCGGGCAAGCTCGCGGATCAGGTCCGTCTCTTTGCCGAAGCTGCGGTCGTGCTGTTCGAGGGTGTAGAGGAAGGCGCCCATCAGCGGTGCGCCGTAGTCGTTCATGTGTCGCCGGGCGAACTCGACAATGGTCATGGTCTGCTCGCCGTGCTGCCGGTCAACCGTGATCGTCTCAGTGTCCGTAGCGACTTCGTCGATGGTGCTGGCATGGTCGTTCTTTGTCATACCGCTACGTCAACCTCAGCCTCTGCATGGCCCTCTGAGTCTTCGATAACCAGTTGAATCTCCTCCAGAAGCTGTCCAAGCACGACATCGGTGTAGTTGAGTTGGAACTTGTGGACGAGATGCACTTCGGTCCTAAATACATTATCGGCCCCGCCGCCAGGAGGGGAAAACTCTTGAGCAATCTCAGTTGGCCCGCGAATGATGCGCGCCTCCATGATGCCCTGGTTCTCCATGTAGATACGCCCAACTGTGAGCGTCCACATGACGGCGTAGCCGATGCAGTTACACAGTTGCTCGTTACTGGAGTAGATGAGCATGTGGTGCGTGGCAGTGAACTTGTTGCCGATTGTGAAGCTCAGGCCGACCTGTGGGTCAAGCACCGTGCCCTCATCGACGTTGGAACCGATCCACTGGTCGGATTCCTCGACCTCGCCAGGGATAATGCAGATGACCGGACTGGCCGGCACCTGTGACTGCCAGCCATCACGAATGACGAGCGGGTTGAGCGTGGAGTCGGCGAAGTAGAGTTTGAAGCGGTCGCGGACGTTTGCCGGCAGCTCGCCGACGAATTGGTCGATCGTGTCCGGTTGTTTCTGGAGGAGGTTCAGTCCGGCCTGGACGGTGTCCTTGATGATCGCTTCGGTAGCGGCCATCTAGACCACCGCGCTGGCGTTACCAACCGCCGTGAAGATGAGGTGGGGCGTAATCGCGTCGGTCGGCCCGGTCTTGTAGTAAAAGCGCACCATGCCGAACGGCGCGGTGTACTGTGTCAGGCCCGTACTGAGCGCACCGAGGTCCGTCCACAGGTAGTCACCTGCAGGGGCGCTGCCACCAAGGGGGGCGGCCACGCCGTTTACTGCCGGAGGATACATCGTTGCCTGCATGTGGACCTCGGCCGTACCGTCGCCGCCGTTGTCTGTTTGCACTTCGATAAGGCCGTAACCGCGCACGTCGTAGTAGTCGCTGTAGTTGGCCGTCGTGCTGCCGTTACCGGCCGTTATGCTTGAGACTGGCACGATGTTGATCCACGGGATCTGCTTGAGCAGCAGCCAGTTGATCAGGCTTGTCGTGTCGGCGATATTCTGTCCGCCGGCCGGCGTCGTCTGTCCTGGGAACATCGAACCGCCAAAAGAGATGACGTTTGGATTCATGGGTTAGTTGTTGTAGACCCGATACCAGAGTGCGCTGTTCCAGACGTAGAGGGCCGCGTGGGAGCCCGCGATCACGTCAGAGACGCCATCGGCGACGTTGCTCGTGCCGGCGGCAGCAAACGTGACGCTGTTGGCGGACGTATTGACGACGGCAATGACCTGCCCGTTGACCGTGCCGGCCTGCATAATGACGCCGGTAACGGCTCCAGCGGGGGCGACAAGGGCGGTGCCGAAGCCAGCCGTGTTGATCGTGCCAGCGGTGGCAACGATCTGTGACGTGCTCGGCGTGAGGTCGAGAGGCGCGGCGGCGAAGGTCGAGGCCCAGGCAGGAGCGGCGGCGCCGCCGGAGGCAAGCAACTGGCCGCTTGTCCCTGCTGCGAGCAGGGCGAGCGCGGTTGCGGTTGAGTAGGGCAGCGCACCGGCCGCTGGCGAGAGTGCGGCGCCTGTGCCGCCGTTTGCCACCGAGACGGGCGAGAGCTGGGCGACGTTTGGGTCGTAGACGGCGAGGATGTCCACACGCGGCGTGGTTCCAGCGTTCCCGCCGGAGGCTGCGTGGTTGAACTCGACGCGGACGAGGCTGTAGCCGCCGAGGATCTCCAGGGGCACGTCGGGTGTCGCACCGACCGTATCGGCCGTCGGCGCCCAGATTTTGTGCCAGGTGGTGGTCGTCTCTTCCAGGGCGGTCGTGGCCCAGACGTAGACGGTGGCGTCGTTGACGTTCTTTACGTCGAGGCGCAGCTTGTTGCGCCCGCGTACGTCGAAGCTGGGGCTGTAGTTGGCAGCGCCGGCGGGGACGCCCGCGATCACGTTTTCGTTTACCCATGGGATTGCGAGCGCCGCCAGACGACCGCTCCAGCCGAGGCTGCCGGGGTCTGTCGGGAGGGTCGTCTGGCTGACGATCGTCATGATTTCGCTTTCTTGGGAGAGGGCGCGGCGCCGGGCTCGTCCGAAGGGGGAGACTCCTCCGGCGCCGCTACTGGAGCATCGACGACGTAGAGGGCCTGGCCCGTACGGACGAGGATCTCGGCGATGTCGTCAGGGAGTACCACTTCACCCGTGGTCAGGTCGGCGGTGTAGCAGGGCGTGTTAGCTGGCTTCTGCCCGCCGAGGGCCGCCCAGGCCATCAGGTCAAAGACGACCAGGGCGTTCTCTTCGCCGACAACACAGGCGACCGTGCAGCCGTTGGCTCGAACTTTCACTTTTTCCCCTTCTTGGACTTCTTCTTGGCGTAGCGCATCGGAGCCCTCCTGGCTCTAGGTGCCAGCGACGAGGCGGCCGACGTTCTTGACGATGAAGTGACGCTGCGGCGCCTTGACGATCAGGGTGTGGTAGAGCAGCAGGAAGAACTGGATCGTCGTGTTGGTCACGGCGAGCGGGAACTTGATCAGCGGCGACATCTGCGGCACGGCCACGTCCTCGACGTTGGGGCGGATGAGGACCAGCAGGCCAGAGCCCGGCACGATCTGGTTGCGATCGATGTAGGTCGTGGTGCCTGCGCCGGAATCCGGCACATCGGCGATCCAGCGGGCGTTGACGCCGTTGGCGTCGCTGGCAGTCGTGCCGCCGTTGGTGCGGTAGATGCGGTAGTAGTTGGCGGACGTGACCTGCGTGATCGTGACGGTGATCTTGTCACCGGAGACGCTCGTGATCGAGCCGGCGTCCACCTTGCCGAGGGACTCGCCAGCGTCGTTGCAGGCGCTGACGACGTAGTGGTAGACGACCGAACCAGGCAGGAGCGAGGTTGCATCGACGCCGTTGGCCATCGTCGGGGCCACGGGCGTTGCCGGCGCACCGGCGTCGGCCGTCTGCAGAGCGGTGATCTCGTTCGCGGCCAGGAAGGGCCGGTTGGAGCGGACGCGCTCGGCGAGGAAGATCGACGGTTCGTAGCGGATGAAGCCGTAGTTGGTCATAAACCCGTTCATCGGGATGCCGTCCACGACGCCGCCGGCCTGGCCGTCGAGCAGGTGACGCTGGGTCGGGTTGGCGCTGGTGGTCGTGCCGGTGCCGAGACGGATCTTCGACAGGTCGGAGAGGATACCCGGGGAGAGGAAGCAGTCGTACTCGTCGAGGGAGCCGATGTAGGCGTTGGTGTACAGCTTCTCGGCGATCTCCTCCAGGGTGTCGAAGGAGAGGGCGGAGCCCTGCAGGTCCATGACGTTGGAGGGAGCGACGGTGCCGGAGCCGGTGCCTAGAGCACCCATCTGCTGCATGAACCCGTCGTAGTTGTTCAGGTTCGCGTCGTCAGACGGAAGCGAGGCCAGGCCCCAGATGATGTTGCGTTCCAGCTTCTCCAGCAGCTCCATCGTCCGGTTGCGGTTTTCCTCCTCGACCGGGTTGAGCTGCGTGCCGCCGAGCATGCCCGTGGTCAGCAACTGGTGGGTAACCCCACCGAGCACGCCGAGCCACTTGACGGTTCCGTTCTTGCGCTGCCAGGAGGCCGTCCCGCCCTTGGGTCCGCCGCCCTCGGTAAAGCCAGCCATCGAGCGTCCGCCACCGTAGGTGACGCGAACGTTGTACTCGAAGAACTGCTGGATCGACGGGACGCGCGGGAAGGCGTTGAACAGCTTGAGATGGCGGTTCGTGAACAGGACGCTGGTCAGGGTCGCGTCGAGGTTCTGCAGGCGCAGGTTCGTCGCGTCCTCGGCCGCGCCGCCGCCGGAAATGACGCCGGCCGTGGTCATGGCCTTGTTCAGCTCACGCTGAATCCCCTGGACGACATCGTCGCCCGTGTACTCGGAGCCCGTGTCACGCAGCAGGGCGTCGAAAGATTTGACAAGTCGGTTGCTAGGCATGTGGACGGTGCTCCGTGTGGTGGGCGATTAGCGGTGGTCGGTGATGTACGTCTTGATGTCGCTCGGGAGGCCGCTCCAGAACTCATCGACGTGCATCGTGTTGAAGTGCATCGAAAGGTTGTCGTACATCATCGGCGACATCTTGCCGTCGTTGACGGCGGACATCATGCCGTCGTTGATCATCGACTTGGTCATACGCTCGGGCGCGTGTCCGGTCGGCGTCTTAGACGCTCCGCCGGGGGCGAAGATGCCGATGCCGGCCATCGGCGAGCGGACGGAGGTCTGCTCGCCGGCCTTGGTGAGGTCTTCATTGGCCGGCGTCTCGGGTTGGGCCGTGGGCGGTGCGATCTGGCTCGTGACGAGGGCGTAGCTGGCGTCGCCGAGGCTCTTGGTCATGCTCTCCATGCGGTCCAGGCGGCCGGTGATCTCGCCGAGCTGGTTCGCGAGACGGTCGAAGCTCTTAGCGAAGGCGTCCGTCAGACGGGTGAGCGCGGGCGAAGCGTCGAGCGCCTCGACGAGGTTGCCGTCGGCGTCAAGTTCGGCGAGGGCCTTGAAGACCTCCTCGGACTCCGTGACGGCGCCGCGTGTGCCGGAGACGAGTGTGCCGGCCGCGTTGCTCTGGGAACCAGGGTGGCGGCTACGCTCACGGGCGGACATGATCCGCTCCCGCGCCCCAGACTCGACACCGCGTTCGTCCGGCGTACTGACCCCGCCCGAGCCCGTGGGGCCGGACTGGTCGTACTGGTTGCGGCCGAAGGCGTGCTGCTCGGGGGCCTGCCGGTTGTCCGGTGTGCCGGGGTGGCCGATGATCTCGGTCGTGCTGCCACCGGCGTCGGCAACGGGTGTCGGCGCGGACGCCTTGTGCAGGTCAAACGCCTTGGTCATGTTCTCGTAGGCAAGGTTGAGCAGTTCCTGCGCGGTCGGCGTGCTGGTCTGAGGGGCTTCGTTGTCGGGCATGGTTTCCTCGTCGTTACCGGATGTTGCGGTGAAGCATGAGTAGATAGTCGTTGGCGTCTTGTTCGCGCCAGCCGACACACTTGCAGAGATGATCGAGCATACTGTCGCGACCGCGTGTATACTCGGTGCCGTTGTGATGGTTCATGGCACAGGAAGTCATGCCAAGGGTCATGCGCACCATTTGCTTGACACCCGGCGCTGTCGTGTCGTTGTTGCGCGCCAGCAGTGACTTGGCAAACGTCGTCAGACACTCAAAGCTCTGACAGTCGCTTGGTGTGATGTCGGCGTAGTCAGCGCCCAGGCTCTTTGCCATGGACGCGAGTGTCGATGCGTTGACCGGCTCGTGTGTGATCGCGGCGTGACGCACGTATGACTTTGCTAGAACGTTGCCACGCCTGGCGGTAATGCCGCCCTGGACAGAGTAACCAAGTGTACGGCGATGTCCGCCCTTGGCGAGCGTTTTCATCAGGTTCCAGGTCGCGTCTGCCTGCGTAACGCCCTTGTAGAGGACGCCCTTGACGGCGACGCAGTGCTCGTGTCCGGTCTGTCCTGGCTTCAGCGTGTAGAAATCAACGTCGCCGAGCACGGTTACCCGCGCTTCGGTTGGCTCACCGATCACGTTTTCAGGACCAGGGCGGTGGTTCCAGTTGAAGAAGCCTTTGCTCAGGAAGTAGGACATATCCATCTGTTCCTGCAGCGCGTACTCGCCATCCTGGTCGCGCTCGTCCGTTGAGAGAACGCCGCGATGGCGGTAGGACGTGTCATCCTCATCCTCTGGCAATGCCTTCATCATCGGCATGTACAGGGCGAGAGGGGTATCACCAGGACTGCAGAAACCTTCCATCACTGTTACCGTAGCGAATGCTATTATGGTGATGCAAAAAGCATGGCAACGGAGGAAAACAGTGGCAAACGACGAAACGACAGGTGCGATCGAGCGGACAGATCGGGGGGAAGATGAGCCGTATGTCATCTTGCGTCAGAAATACTACGGCTTGCTCGAAGATCACGGGGATCTACACGACAGCTACGATCGGATGGAGGATGAACTGAGTGCGCTTGAAGGGAAATACGACGCGCTCGTGGACATGATCGAGACCTTCGTCACCGATCTGCGCGAACTAGGCGCGTTGTAAGAGGGCCGTGGAATGAATGGCACGCTGTCACGCCGAACGCAGGCGAGCCCCGCCGATCGCTTCTGGGAGAAGGTCGAAAAGACCGATACGTGCTGGCTCTGGACTGGGGCGATCTTGCGTGACGGCTACGGGCAATTTAGCGCACTTGCATATGGATATCGCACGATTCGTGCGCATCGTTTCGCATGGGAGTTGGTAAACGGACCGATCCCAGCCGGACTGTTCGTGCTGCACCACTGTGACGTTCGCAACTGCGTTCATGTCTCGACCGATCCAGAAGCGTCGCATCTCTTTCTCGGGACTCAGAATGATAACGTGCATGACATGATCGCGAAGGGAAGGCAGTGCTACAAAGGCGGGTTTGGCGAGAGACACGGACGTGCGAAGCTGACCGACGATATAGTGCGATTGGTCCTGTGGCGTCTTGCTCGCGGCGACACGCAGAGAAGTATCGCGTTGGACGTTGGAGTCACACACGGCGTGATTGGTCGCATCGGACGACATGAGCGGTGGAAACACGTCGTCTCATAAATGCTCCTGTATTCATACAGTGGCAACCAGCAGCGTGGTCACGTCCGTTGTAAACGCCAGCGCGAGATAACGTCCTGAAGGACGGCATCGACGATATGGTTCGGGAGACGCGGTGGGATGACCCAGCTCTGTGGGTCGGACCTGGACGAGACTGTGCGGAAGGTAACGAGGCCGCTGGACCCGCTGCTGAGCCCAGAGAGATGGCCGAACTTCTGCGCGTAGTTGCTGCGGCTCGTGCGTCGTCCGAAGTTCATGTGTGAGCGCGGCGACTGAGCATGCGCCTTCTTCTCGGCGGCAAAGACGGGAGCGAACGCCTGCTGGCGTCCCTGGATGCGTTTGTTGATCAGGAAGTGAAAGCGCTGCGGGATCGTGCCACCGCGTCCCAGGGACTGCTGGAGCGGAACGATCGCGTAGGGTTGGCCCTGCTTGTCGCGATGCTTGGCGTTCTTGAGCAGGATCGGCTTCATGTCGATCTGCCGGTGTCCAGCCTCGATCCGCCTGGCGATGATCTGCGCCTCGGCGTTCGTGACCGGGACCTGGACACCGTTTGGTGTCAGGCGCGGCGTACCGATTGCGTCGCGGTAGCGTGTTGACGTGAGCGGTGACGACATACCTGGCAGGCGCTGCCCGTCTACGGCCTTACGCCATGTGTCCGCGATATCGTCGCCGATCGCACGCCGGATGGCGGCGTACTGCGCGGAGGACTCGTAGCCGCGCTCGATCGTGGCGCGCAGCTTGCCGGCGTCAATGATTGCCGGCTGACTGCGAACGGTAACCGTAGTCACGGTTGGTTGTCTTTGGCGGTGATGAACTCTGCCGGCGGCGCCATGTCCACGCGCCAGTAGCGCAGCGGCTGCCATTCTGGGCCAGGGAGCATATGCACACCCATGCGACCGCGATGGTGTAGAGGGCACAAAGGCTCAAGATTGTCAGGCCCCTGGATATACTGTCGAAAGGCATCGTCGTCGGCGAGGTGGAGTCCGAAGAACTGGTTGAACTGTTCCAGGTCCACGCCGCTCTGCAGGGAGTCTTCCACGCGGCTGTGGTGCAGCTCTATCGGACCAGGGTAGGTGCAGCCCTTGAGCGCGCAGACGAGCAGCCCGAGTTTTGCCATGCGGTCCCGCGTCGCGTTGAAGATGTGGTAGTAAGGGTCACTTTCGCGCGCCTCGTGCTCAGGCACGTGTAAGAGCAGATGCAGCGTGAGCTTCTGGTCGTGGGCGTCGGTCATTTAGAACATGCTGCCGGAGAATGGGGTGCCAAGGGTTTGCCCTAATTGCATAAGGTGGCGCTTGCGAGCCAGGACGCGGCGCCCGAGGTCGGTGCCGCGCTCGTAGCGCACGTCAGGGACCTCGACGACGACGTACTCTTGGATGGCGCGGTACTTGACCGAGACGATCGTGCCGGGAGGAATGCTTTGATTGAGCCAGGTGATCTCATGCCCGACGAGGGCATAGTCTACGTTCGCGACATACGGAAGAACGGCGTTGCCGTCCACCGAGAAGATTTGCTCGATCGCTTTTGGCGCGTAGGTGAGGAAATTGACGTTGGCGCGCTGACCGGCGGTGTTGAACTCAGGAACGGTGATACGCTCACCCTCGAATGGTTCACCGTGTTCCCAGGCGCCTAGCTGCACCGTGTCCCACTGGCCCAGGATGTGCGTGTCGCGCGGCAGCGGTGAGATGAGAATGTCGCCTGGCTCCGTGGGGCCGACCTCGCCCTGTACCCAGCGGGCGGAGAAGCGCGAGACGACGGCGCGGGCGACGTAGCGCTGCGCCAGCAGGGGGATGTGCCCGCTGCCGCGACAGAGCGCGTGCAGGATGTCGGCCTGGTTCGTCTCCAGCGTACAGGGACAGAGCGCGGCCGGGGTGACCGTGATCTTCTCGGCGATCTTGTGCATCAGGTTGAACTGACGGTGCCAGTTGAAGCGGCTGTCCCAGGGCACTACGGTTCCCTCTGTTCTGATTGATGGCTGTCCGTGGTCTGCCCGGTTGACCTGACAAGGTCGGCATAACGCGCAAGGAGCATCGCGTAACGTTCCTGGATCGCGATAGTGTCTATGGACATTGCGGCAAGCTGCGTTGTGAGATCAAGGTTCTCACGGTGCCGTATTTCAATCTCGATCAGTGACTCTTTGACGGTGGCACGCAGGTCGCGCACTTCGTTCACGAGCGACTCATATGTGACAAGATCGGTAGCGTCATTATGTTTGGCGCGCGCGCGCTTGATACCAACGATTAACGTGGCTAACGGGCCAACAGCACCAAGGATAGCAGAAACGACGGCCTGGTTCACACGCATATGCCTATAGCTCTACAATACCGCTTTGATGGATGCAAGGCGCTTGCGATAGATAAAAAACGTCTCGGAAATATCGACACAGTTACGCGCACTACCGAGAGCGAGGGCGAGCATAATGCCTGTACCGAGCGAAGCCTGTGTAATTGAGACTGAGATGCCACAGAGAAATAACCACCATGCAAGGGTTAGCATTGCAGCAAGTAGGCGGTGCCCATGGCCACGTTTGTTCATCATGTCGATCATGGAATAGACACGGAT
>Ga0066699_10000149_pt1 | contig 16005 bp, 14 predicted proteins | sample GraSoiAngelo_148_FD_66455 | JGI IMG/M metagenome (GOLD analysis project Ga0066699, IMG submission 66455) | Grasslands soil microbial communities from the Angelo Coastal Reserve, California, USA - 14_1009_09_20cm | ecosystem: Environmental > Terrestrial > Soil > Grasslands | place: USA... | reverse complement strand
CTCGAGGGACCTGCGGATGAGATCGCGCTCGATCGAGGAGAGATACGCGGGCAGGTCGAGTCCATCCTCCGGGAAATCGACGAACGGCGGCGACGCCGTCTGCGGCAGCGACTGAATTTCAGGCGGCAGGTCCGTGATGTCGACTTCGCTGCGCCCCGCGCCGAGCGCGACCGCGCGCTCCACGGCGTTTTCGAGCTGACGCACGTTGCCCGGCCACGGGTAGGCCATCAGCGCGCGCATGGCGGCCTGCGACACGTGTATCGCCTGGCCGGGCGAAAACTTCTCGAGGAAGTGCGTGACCAGCAGCGGAATGTCGTCGCGCCGCTCACGCAGCGGCGGCAGGCAAATCGGAATCACGTTGAGGCGATAGTACAGGTCCTCGCGGAACATCCCGTCCGCCACCATCTTCGCGAGATCGGAGTTGGTCGCCGCGATGAACCGCACGTCCACCTTGATCGTGTGGTTGTCGCCGACGCGCTCGAACTCGCGCTCCTGCAGTGCGCGCAGCAGCTTCATCTGCAGCGCCGTGCTCATCGTCCCCACTTCATCGAGAAACAGCGTCCCCTTGTGCGCCTGCTCCATCCGGCCCTGACGCGTGCCGACGGCGCCCGTGAACGCGCCGCGCACGTGGCCGAACAGCTCCGCCTCGAGCAGCGTTTCGGGAATCGCGCTGCAGTTGAGCGCGACGAAGCGATGCGCTTTGCGCGGGCTGCTGTGATGAATGGCGCGCGCGACGACCTCTTTGCCGGTGCCGGTTTCGCCGGCGATGAGAATCGTGCTCGCCGATCGCGACACGGTCTCGAGCAGCTGGAACAGCTCGCGCATGGCGCGGCTCCGCCCGAGAATCCCCTCGAACTGATAGCGCTCCTCGAGCTGCGACCGCAGATATGCGTTCTCCGATTTGAGCCGCCGCTGCTCGATCGCCTTCTGCAGCACGTGCATCAGCTCGTCGAACTGAAACGGCTTGGCGATGAAATCCGACGCGCCGCGCTTGATCGCGTCGACCGCGTCTTTCATCGTCCCGTATCCCGTGATGACGATGCCGACAATGCCGGGGTAGCGGGCGAGGGCGGTTTCGATGACCCGGGTCCCGTCGACGCCGGGGAGCCGCAGGTCGGTAATGACCACGTCAAAGGCGAACTGCTCGAGCAGCTGAATGGCCTTTTCGCCGCTGTCGGCCTCCTGGACCTCGAATCCACGCTCGCCGAGGCGCTCGGCCATCAGCGACCGGAGCGCCGTTTCGTCGTCTACAAACAGCAGGTGGAGCACCGCCAATAGTTTGACACAGCTGGGGATGGGTCGAGATCAGCCCTTGGGAATCAGTTAGATACAGGGACTAACGGACCGCCGACCACGTTCCGATAACAAGTTTGCTTATGGATCGCCAGACTCTTTCGATCATGAAGGCTTGTGAAGCGGTCGGTGTGAGCCGCCGCACCATCTACAACTGGATCTCCGCTGGGAAAGTGGAGTACGTCCGAACCGCGGGCGGGTCGATTCGCATTTTTGCGGATTCCCTGTGGCGCGACAAGGACGCGCGGCCGGTGACGGCCTCGGCCTCCACGAGCGTGGCGCACGCTGCGACGACTGGGCACTCGGCTTAAGCGTCGCGGCGGCAGGGACACCACGCGAATGGATGCTCCGCTCACGGATCCACAGCTCCGTCTGCTGTTTCACCAGCTGAATAACCAGCTCGGTATCGTGCTCGCGCACGCGGAGCTGCTCGAAGCGAAGGCTCCGGACGTGGTGAATCGAGCACGTGCCGAGCAAGTCGTGAAAAGTGTGCTCGACGCCCTTGGTACTGCCAAGGAAATCAGGCGTCGTTCTGAGCCACAAGCAGCTGCGTAAGTTTCATCACGAAACACTCAGATGGCAAATCTGAGAAGCCTGTTTCAATCGCGAACCACACCCGATATTTGTAATTGATCTCGTCAAGTTATTGGCGAGCAGACCCTGAGAAACCGTCGATCCGTTGACGATTTGGGTAGTTTGAGACAGCTCCAATCCCAAGCTCAGCTTCACATAAGAGATCGTTAAAGCCCAATATTTCCAGCGTTTTACGGGCCTACATCTACCGCAAAACCGTCTGCGTCCGAAGCTGCTTGAGATGCTTGGTATACCCGTTGCCTATTGCGGGCCCGGAGGTCACATCCATGCGCCCGCGTTCGCGTTCGGTCAAAGAGAATCCCCGCGTCGTCGCCCACTTGCCTTTCGTGGAGCAGCTTGCCCGCCGGGTCGCCGCGACCATGCCCCATTCGATCGACATCGGCGATCTGGTCCAGGACGGCGTGATTGGTCTCATCGATGCGGCGCACCGCTTCGACGAATCGCGCGGCATCAAGTTCGAGACGTTTGCCGAGCGGCGCATCCGCGGCGCGATGATCGACGCGCTCCGCAAGGACGCGTGGCCGCGCGGCGTCCGCCGTCAGCGGCGCGAGCTCGAAGCGGCGCGCGAGCAGCTGCGGCGCGAGCTGGGATGCGAGCCGTCGCTCGCCGATCTCGCCGCGAAGATGGGATCGGATGAAAAGCGTCTCGGCCGTACCATCGTTCGCATCAACGCCATCGAGTCGACCTCCCCGCTGGCCAAGGCCGAGAACCACGACGAGTCGACGCTGCCCGCGGCGCTCATTCCCTCCGAGCCGGAGCAGCCGGACACGGCCTACGAGAAATCAGAAACCAAAGATCGCATCCGCGCGGCGATTGAATCGCTTCCCGCGCGCGAGCAGAAAGTCATCGGGCTCTACTACTACCAGGAAGCCACGATGAAGCAGATCGGCGCCGAAATCGGCGTCAACGAGTCTCGGGTATCGCAGCTTCATGCGCGTGCGATTCGACGTCTCCGCGATGCGCTGGCCGGATCAATGCCGGCGGCTGAAGTCGCGAAGGCGATGCGCACGGCGATACTTGAGTTCCAGCAGAAGCCGCGGATGGCGAAGGCGACGCTCGACAGCGTGCCCGCCTCCGCGACAGCTTCGGCGGGGAAGCCGGCGGTGGTGGTCGATTACGCGAGCGTCTCGCGCACCGCGCGCAGCAAGTCCGAGAGCCTGAACGGCTTGGCGAGCCAGCGGCAGCCGCTTTCCTCGAGGAACCTCTCCGCGTCGGTGCCGGCCACATCTCCTGTGACGAAGATCACGCGTCGCGCCAGCTCGGGCGTCGCGGCGGCGATGGCCCGGTAAAGGGTCATCCCGTCGACGCGCGGCATCTTCAAGTCGCAGATCACCACGTCGTAATTCGCATTCCTCACGCAGGCGAGGGCCTCCTGGCCGTCGCCTGCGTGATCCACCTGTAACCCCGCATCAGTCAGCGCTTCGGCCACCGCGGTCGCGAGCGCACGTTCATCCTCGACAATCAGCACGGATGCGCCGCGGACGGCGTCCATCGGCGGCAGCGTGTGCCGAGGGCTGCTGCTCGTCGCGTTGGCGCCGCTCACGGGCAGCTCCACGACGAACGTCGCGCCGCCGCCGGCCGTGGACGTCAGGCGGATGCGGCCGCCATGCTCCTGGAGGATCGCGTACGCGACGGTCAGGCCGAGCCCGGTGCCCTTGCCGACTTCCTTGGTGGTGAAGAACGGATCGAAGATCTTCGTCTGCACCTCGCTGGGAACGCCAGGCCCATCGTCGGCGACCTCGAGCACCGCGGTGTCACGTCCCTCGTCGTGACGCGTGCGCACGACCAGCTTTCCGCGGCCGTTGGCGGTCAGCATCGCCTGCTCGGCGTTGATCAGCAGGTTGAGCAGGACCTGTTGAATCTGATGCCCGTCGGCAAAGACGCGCGGCACGTCGCCGGCGAACTCCGTCGTAACCGTCAGCGTCGGCATCCGCTCGTAGGTGCGCAGCGCGAGAGTGTCCTGCACGAGCGAATTGAGCTCGATCATCGCGCGGGTCGATTGCCGCTTTCTCGCGAACGTCAACAGGTTGCGGACGATGCGCGCGGCGCGCTCGGCTTCGCCGAGGATGACCGACACGCCCCGTTGCGAGGTGTCGTCGAGCTGCTTTTCCGAGAGGCGCTCCGCCCAGCTCAGGATCGTGGCCAGCGGATTGTTCAATTCGTGGGCGACGCCCGAAATGGTCTGGCCGAGCGCCGCCATCTTTTCCGACTGCAGAATCTGCTGGTAGATGTCCTTGGACTGGTCGTCCATGCGCTTGCGCTCGCTGACGTCGCGCACCAGCGCTTCGACGCGCAGCAGGCCGCCGCGCCGCGCGGCGCGGGAGCGGGCGGTGACCTCCACCCAGACCGGCGAGCCGTTCATCCGGCGCATCCGAAGCAGGTAATCGGTGACCGCCCCGGACTCGACCAGGCGGTTGACGAGCACGGTTCTCCCGTCGGTATCCACGAACCGCTCCGCGGCGAAAGGAGCGACGTCGGCCTCCGGCGTCTCCGGCGCGTAGCCAAAGATCCGTTTCAAATGGGGATTGGCAGCCAGCGTGGTGTCGGCGGCGTCCACACCCGGCGGGGCCAGGGCCCCCATGAAGACGCCTTCACGGACCGCCTCGAACAGCCGCGCGAACGCGTCTGCACGGGTTTGCGCAGCTGCTGGATGGGATGTTTTTGCGATGAATCAATGGTAGCCGCGGTTGCACCGGGCACACAAGAAACAGCGCAACAACGCCGATAAGAGAAAAGACCCAACGGCTCTATGCGCATTTTTGGACGGCACGACGCCTTTCTGATTGGCGGCCTCGCGATCGCCGTGTTCGTCGTGTCGTCGCGTCCCCTCGGCGAGCTCCTCGATCGGGCGCGCGAAATCGACCATAGCCGCGGCTTGCAGCTCGTGCCCGCGCTCTTCATCCTCGCCGTAGTCTTCCTGGTGAATCAGGTCCGCAAGCGCGAAGAGATGCGCATCGAGGCGGCGCAGGCGACCTCGCGCGTCGCGGAGATGGGGCGGCTCGTCGCATTCGGCCAGGCGCTGGCGCGTGCGCTCGACGGCGACTCGATTCGCGCGGCGACGACCGAGCACCTGCCGATCATTGCGCCGGGGCGCGACGTCTGGGCGATGTTCCGCACGACCGGCGACTGGATTCCCTTGACGCCCGTGAGTGAAGAGGTGCATCCGATGCTCGAGCGCGCGGCATCACGCGCCATCGCCGATCCGGGCGCATCTACCGATGCCGAAGGCGACTCCTCGTACTGCTTCCCGATGGTCGTCGGCGGTACCGCGATTGGCGCCATCGGTGTGTCGGCGAATCCACCGCTGACCGATGCCCAGCGAAGCGTGCTGACGGCCGCCGCCGCACTGCTCGGCGCGTCGGTGAAGAACGCGGAGCTCTTCAACGAGGCACACGAGAACAGCGTTCGCGATGCGCTGACCGGCTGCTTCAACCGCCGCCACTCGATGGAGGTCGTGGACGCCGAGCTCCGGCGGGCGCGCCGGACGCGCGGTACCTTCTCGGTTGTCATGTTCGACCTCGATCACTTCAAGGCGATCAACGATCGCTTCGGCCATCTCTGCGGCGACGCGGTCCTCGCGCAGGTCGGGCACCGGATGAAAGCGGTGCTGCGCGTCAGTGACATAAAGTCCCGCTGGGGCGGCGAGGAATTCCTGGCGCTGCTTCCCGAGACGCCGGTCACCGGCGCGCGTCGCGTCGTTGAAACGCTGCGCCAGGATCTGGAGCAGCACCCCGTCCTGTGGAACGGCCACACGGTCGTCATCACCGCCAGCTTCGGGATCGCGGAAGTCATGCCCGGCGAGACGGACGCACGTGCCGTCATCGGCCGGGCGGATGCTGCGCTGTATCAAGCCAAACAGGACGGACGGAACCGCGTCGAGGTGGCTGAGTTGTCCGTCTCACAAGGCGTGTGAGGTTGTCGGGTACTCTGTACGGGTGACGGCCGGTACGGCTCCCCGCACAATTCGCAACGCCTACATCGCGTGGATTGCGGTGTGCGTGCTGTGGGGCACCACGTACCTCGGCATCCGCATCGCGCTCGAAACGATTCCACCCGGACTTGTCGGCGGTCTCCGCTACACCGCGGCGGGCACTCTGCTGCTGGCGATCCTCGCGTCACGCGGCGAAGGGGTCGTCCCGCGCTCGCAGTGGCTCGGCCTCGCGTTCATCGGCTTCCTCACGATCTGCATCGGCAACGGCGGCGTCATCTGGGCGGAGCAGTGGGTGCCGAGCGGCATTGCGGCGGTCACCGTCGCGACCGTTCCATTCTGGATGATCGGCGTCGACGCGTTCAGGCGCGACGGCGATCCGTTAACGGGTCGTCTCGTCGCGGGTCTGCTGATCGGCTTTGCCGGCATCCTGCTGCTCGTCTGGCGGGATATCACCGCCGGAGGCGGAGCCGCTCATCAACACCTGCTCGGGATGATCGCGCTGCAGATCGCCTGCGTTGGCTGGGCGCTCGGGTCGTCGCTCTCCCGCCGCCACGCACGCAAGGAAAACGTGCTGTCCGCGGCCGCGTTGCAGATGCTGTTCGGCGGCATCTTCATGCTCGCCGCCGCGACCGCGGGCGGTGAATGGGGCCGCGTGACGTTCAACACACGCACTCTGCTGGCGGAGATCTATCTGACGATCGTCGGCTCGATCATCGGATACACGGCCTACACGTACGCGCTCCGCTATCTGCCGACCGCGACCGTGTCGCTCTACGCGTACGCCAACCCGGTGATTGCAATCGTGCTGGGCGCACTGCTCGTGGGCGAGCCGTTTGGCCCGCGCGTGATCATCGCGTCACTGATGGTGTTGACCGGGTCCGCGCTGGTACAGTGGAGAGAGAAAAAGAAAGCGGCGGAGGCCGCCGACGGGCAGCACGCCGCCGCTTGAGATCCCGCCTTCGGGCGGGGAAGCTCAGACGACTCGACGCCCGCTCACCAGCCGCACCAGGAACAGCACGACGGCGATGACGAGCAGAACCCAAATGAAGTTACCCAGCGTGTAACCACTGACCATTCCCAACAGCCAGAGAACGATCAGAATAATCGCAATGGTCTCGAGCACGTTCAAACCCTCCTCACAGCAGTGCTGTGCCTCAAAGCCTCGATGGTAAAGGCTGCAACATGGGTACCGCGACACGCGTGATCGCAGCCGCATTGCTCGTGCTCGGCAGTACTGCCGCGCCGGCGCGCGCGCAAACCGGCGATGTCGTGCAGTTTTTCGCCGGCGCTGCGCTTGGGCTCGGGCTCCACGAGAGCGGCCATCTGCTTTTTGATGAGGCGTTCGGCGCGGAACCGGCAGTGCGGAAAGTCTCCGCCGGTTTCATCCCGTTCTTCGCAATCACACATGAGCCTGTGACCCCGGTGGAGGAATTTACGATTTCGTCGGCCGGGTTCTGGGTGCAGCACGCAGGAGATGAATTCCTGCTCTCACACCGGCCGAATCTTCGCCACGAGCACGCGCCGTTCGCGAAGGGCCTGCTCGCGTTCAACGTGCTGACCTCCGTGATGTACGCAGGCACCGCGTTCGTTCAACATGGACCCGTCGAGCGCGATACGCTCGGCATGGCGGTGTCGGCGGATATCGCAGAGCCGTGGATCGGCGCGACCATTCTTGCGCCGGCGCTGCTCGATGGCGCGAGATACTATCGACCGCAATCGCGCACGCTGCGCTGGGCCAGCCGCGGCGCAAAAGTCGCCGGCGCACTCCTGCTGCTGAAAGCGGCTAGGACGGAAGAGGCCCGAGCGCAAACGTCATCGTCCCCTCGATGACGATGCGGCCGTCGACGCGCGCGACGCCTTCGAGCTGACCCATACGGCTGCGCAGCCGCTTCACGCGCGCTTCGATCTCGACGACGTCGCCGGGGTGCACCGAACGGCGATAGCGGACGCGATCGATGCCCATGAAGAAGATCAGCTTTTCGCGATTCTCGGGCTTGGAGAGAATCAGGATGGCGCCGACCTGCGCCACCGCCTCGGTGAGGATGGTCGGCGGCAGCGCGGGCGTCCCCGCGGGCGGGCGCGACAGGTAGCGTTCGTTCAGCGAGACGTTTTTGATGCCCACGATGCGTTTGTCCGGTTCGAGCTCGGTAATGCGATCAACGAGTAGGAACGGATAGCGGTGAGGGATGATGCGCTCGATTGCGCTGTAGTCGAGCGGCAACGACAGGGACTCCATCGGGGACCGTTCAGTATAATCCGCGTCCAACGAACAGATGAGTGATCAGCCACTGCCGCCACCGGTCGCGCCCGCTCGTCCCGCCACCGACACCGAGCTGCTCTCCACGCTCTTCGAGCTCGGACGAGAGGTCACGTCGGTGCTCGACCTGGCGGAGCTGCTCGAGAAGATCCCGCAGCTGATCGCGCGCCTCACCCGGTTCAGCGCGTTCGCGGTGTATCTCCTCGACGAGACGCGCCAGGAGCTGCACATCGCGTACGCGGTCGGCTATCCGCAGGAAGTGGTGCGTGCACTTCGCCTGAAAGTCGGGCAGGGCGTCGTCGGCGCGTCGGTCGAACAGGGCCGCCCGATTCTCGTCAACGACATCTCGAAAGAGCCGCGGTTCGTCGGTCCGCTGCGCAGCATGGTGTCGCAGCTCGCCGTGCCGATGCGCCGCAAAGGGCGCGTCATCGGCGCGCTGAACCTGCTCAGCGAGCACAGCGGCGCATTCACCGATCAGGACGAAGTACTGCTGCGGCAGTTCGCGGCGCACGTCGCGGTGGCGATCGAGAACGCGCGCCTGTTCCGGACGGAACGCCACTATGCCGAGACGCTGGAGACGCTCGCGGAGATCGGCCGCGAGGTGTCGTCGATCCTCGACCTCGACGTCCTGCTCACGCGTATCGCCAGCCTGACCAAGCGCGTGGTGGACTACCGCACGTTTGGCATCCTGCTCCTCAACGACGACACCAACACGCTCGAGATGAAGCTGGCCGTCCGCTACGGCGAGGAGAATGCGGCGAAGAACATCAAGGTCGGCGAAGGTCTCGTCGGGTGGGCGGCGCTGCACAAGGAGGCGCTGCTCGTGTCCGACGTGTCGAAGGATCCGCGCTACATCAACCTCGTCGAGGACGTCAGGTCCGAGCTCGTCATCCCGATGCTCATCAAGGAGCGCTGCATCGGCGTGTTCGATCTGGAGAGCCCGGAGCTGAACGCGTTCACCAAGGACAACAAGGAGCTGTTGACGCTGCTGGCGAGCCAGGCGGCGGTCGCCATCGAGAACGCGCGCCTCTACGAGGAGGTGCGGCGCAACGAGGAGCGCATCGAGAAGGAGCTGCGCTTCGCGCAGCGGGTGCAGGCGGCGCTGCTGCCGAGCGAACCGCCGACGAGGCTTCGCAACGCCGACGTCGCCGGGCGCTTTGCGCCGGCATACGAGCTCGGAGGCGACCTCCACGATTTCATCGCGCCCGAGCCGAACAGCCTCGTCGTCGCCGTCGGCGACGTCTCGGGGAAAGGCGCGCCGGCCGCGCTCTACAGCGCGTTTGCCGCGGAGCTCGTGCGGTCGCGCACCGTGCGGCGACGCTACACGCCGGACAAGTTCAGCGTCGCGGGCGTGCTGCAGTCGATGAACACCATCCTGCACGACCGTCAGCTCGAGGAGTACTACTGCACGCTCTGCTATTCGTTCTTCGATTTCAAGCGCCGCGCGGTGACCATCTCCAACTCCGGCCTGCCGTATCCGGTGCGTTGTTCGGGCGAGGAATGCGGGCAGATCGAGCTGCCCGGAGTGCCGCTCGGCTCGTTCTCAGGCGTGACCTATGACGAGGTGACGATTCCGCTCGCTGCGGGCGACGTGTACGTCTTCTGCACGGACGGCATCTTCGAGGCGATGAGCGTGGACGGGAAGGAATTCGGCGCGGCGCGGCTCTGTGATGTGGTGAACGCGAACCGGAAGGGGACCGCGCGCGAGATCGTCGACGCCATCTTCGACGCGGTCATCACGTTCAGAGGAACGGTGCCGCAGGCAGACGATATGACTGCTGTCGCAGTCAAAATTACTGCCTAAACGCTCGAAACGGTTCGAACGACCTCAGTACTTGATCTTGCGGTTCTCTTCGTCGAGGTGCAGGCCAATCGACTGACCACCGAACGCGGCCACCTCCTGCACGCGTCCCCTCACGTTGACGCGGGTGCCGGTTGACGGCACGCGGCCCGAGTGGCCGATCACCGTGATCTGCCCGGTCCCGTCATCCACGCTGTAGAACTGGAATGGCACGAGCGGCACGCCCCAGCTGCGCGTGACGACGCCCTTGACGGTCACGGATTTGTTGTAGAACCTCGCGGGTTGATCCTTCAACTGCGCGACGTGGACGCTGCGCACGGCGCAGCCTGAAATGAGAAGCGCGCCGAGAAGCGCGAGCACGAGACGCGGAGTCTTCACCATTGCTGCAATCCCCCAAAGCAAACGGTCGCGACCGGGTCGTGAACAAAACAGCCGGAATGCGGCGATGCCAGCGCCTGCCTGAAGTTACGCATCCCGGTGACCCGGCGCGACCGTCTCGAGGTGGTTCAAAACATGTGCCCGGCTGAAAGCCGGAAATCGGCTAAGAAACTCGGCACCGAAGGATTGAGTGTCCGCGGCAGGTGTCAGGGATCAGGTTTCAGGTTTCAGACGTGGTCCAGGTAAGAGGGCATAGGTATCAGCTGAGTTGCGCCTGAGACCTAGACCCCGCCTGAAACCTTTAGAAAGCCTGCACCAGCGAGACGTACACGCGGCCCATGTGGACGCCGTTTTTGCGCCACTGGTAGTCGTAGCTGCCGACGATCGACGTCAGCGACGGAAACAGGATCTGCACGGAGCCGGTGGCGGTCTTCGCGCGGAACTCGCCGATGTGATCGATCGAGAACTGGTCGAAGTTCTCGATGCCGCTGATGTAACCGCCGCGCGCCCAGATGCGCGGCTTGATCTCATGCGCGGCGCGGATCTCGAAGGTGTGCGACTCGATGCCCGTCGTCGCCGCCGTATCCGTCGTCGTGAACGCGTAGCGCAGCGCGCCCGTCCAACGCGGCGTGACCGCAACGGTCACCGCGGGCGAGAACATCATCGTGTTGGCGCCAAAGAAGTCGAAGTAGCGCAGCGTTCCCGAGTAGGTCGCGCGGTGATAGCCGTAATCAACGCGGCCCATGTAATCGCGCTGCGGGAGCACACGGTTGTTGTCGTTGACCAGCACCTGGCCGCTCACCGTCCCCCACGGCGTCCATCGCCACTCGGCGCCGCCGCCGAAGCGATTCTCGGTGCGGTCGAACTTCCGCTGCAGCTGGCCGCGGCCGATCACGCGGAACGTCTCCGACACGCGGTAGCTCAACGCCAGGTCCGACCCGCGCGTCGTCGGCGTCCGTCCGTTGTAGTCCTCGCCGAAGGTCTGGCTCTCGAAGCGATGGCCATGCTCGCGGCGCGCGTTCTCGAGATCCATCCGGTTCACCACGGTGGGCGAGACGGTCGCAAGCCGCTGGCGGTACGAGATCGACTGGAGTGTGTCGCCCGACAGCTGGTACGCGCTGGCCAGCGCGGCCCACACGTTCGGATTCTGCGGCGCCAGCTCCTCGGCACGCCTGAGCGCGTCGAGCCCCTCGGAGATGCGATCCTGCCGCAGCAGCACGGTCCCGAGGCCGACCCACGCATCCACGTTGCGCGGATCCTCAATGACGATGCTGTGATAGATCGCCTCGGCGAGATCCGCGTGCCCCATACGCGCGTAGACGTTCGCTATCCACAGCCGCGTCAGGTGATCGTTGGGATCGACGGCGGCAATCTTCTGAAGCGCGGAGAGCGCCTCGGCGTCGTGTCCCTCCTGCGCCAGCTGAATGGCCGCGGGAAGGTCGACGGCAACGGTAGTCGGGCCAGGCTGCGCGACGCCCTGCGCGAGCAGCAGAAGGAAAAAGGAAAGCAGCATACGCTTGGTTTTCGGCTGCTGAGCCGAGCCACAACAGGTATCTGGTGTCAGGTATCAGGTATCAGGCAGTCTTGGGGACTTCGGTGGCACTGCCGGCCGGCCAGGCGGAGACAATGCCGGCAAGCTGCGCGGCGAGGATGGCGGCCACGGCACGCGTGGCGGGGTCTTCCTCGCGTCCGTTGCGCACTTCGGCAGCAAAAACACCGACGCAGCCTGACACCCCGGTGATCGGGACGGCCACGGCGCCGTGCGACATCACGTCGGCTGAAACCGTGCGCAATTGTGCAGTGCGCCACGCTTCGGCGGTGGCGTTGGCGGCGTTCCGGGCGATGGGGCCCAGCCGCTGCACGATTCGTTCGTCGTAGCCGAACCACAGCGCTGGAAACAGCTCTTCGCCCGCGCCCATCCAGACGATGATGCCGCGCGCGTCGAGGACGGAAGCCGAGCGGGCGAGGGCATCGCGGAGGGAGGCGGTGTTAGTGGTTCGAGCCAGGGCGCCGCACACGTCCGCCGTGGCGGCGAGGTCGACTGTCGCGGGAACCTGGTGGTTCGGGGGTTCGAGATTCGAGGGTTCGAGGTTCAGTGGTTCGGGGTGCGCGGGCGCGACGGTTGACGCCATCGGCACCAGCACCATCAAACCGACCACCCAGACAAGGGCCACCAATACCAGCCCGCCCCACTGTTGCCGTTCGAGCGAGGCGCGCTCGACGGCCGCCGTCTGCTCCTCGGAGGACTCGAGGCCGCGCAGCGTCATGACGAGCGCCGCGATCGTGTCGTGCCCTTCGCCGAAGATCAGATCCGCGGCGAGCAGGTTCTGCGCCTGCTGAAGATCCTGCCGCGCCTTCCCGTCGATGACGACAATCGCCTTGAAGTCCTTCTCGACCTCGTCGAGCGTCGCGGCCGCGTCGTTCGACTGGAGAAGCGGTCGAATGGCTGCCGCGTCCTGGCCGAACCGCTGCAGCAGCATGGCCGAGCGCTCGAGCCACGGCTGATCGGGCTGGCCCGGCGCGACATACGCCTGCTGCGCCGCCGCGATGTCGCCGGCGGTCGCAATCATCCGCTCGACGCGCCGCGTCACATCGTCCGCGGCGGCATCGATTCCGGCGGCACGCCGATGCGCGGCAAAAACAAAAAAGCCGCCGATGACGCCGGCGGCTATGAGGACAGCAGCAACGATCAGACGGTTCGTGTGCTTCTGCATCGCAAGAAGGATAGCAGAAGACGATCAGAACTCTATGTGGGTTTGAACGAGGATCCGGTTCTCCTTCGGACGCGCTGCGGCCGCGTCGTAGTGCACCTGCTCGTTGGTGACGACCAGGCCCACGCGATCGCGCGGCCACACCCACCAGTACGCGCCGCCCGCAATCACCCGCCGGTGCGAATCGTCGGCGAGCGCGCCGTCGGGGTCGAGCGCCTCGACGCGCGCGAGCGCCGCCCATCCTGCCATGCCTTGCCGCACTTCGATGAACCCGGACGAGCCGCTGCGGTCGATGTTGCGAGGAGCCAGCGGGTTGGGATTCTCCGTCGCCTTCAGCCACTGCAGCGTCGCCACGAGATTGGTGTGCTCGAAGCTCCCCATCACGATGCCGAGATCGCGTGGACGGTTCGCGGCGTACCATCCTTTGTTGTAGAAGCCGGACAGACGGAACCCGTTGGCGATCCCGCGGCCGGCAAACGGCCGCAGCGTCAGCCGGGCCTGCGCGCTCTTGAACTTGTTGGCGTCGGTCTGCGCGTAGCCTTCGCCGTTGTAGACACCGGCCTGGATGTCGATGAACTTGCCGACCGGCGTGAACAGGCCGACGCCGAAGTCCGACGACCCGGGGATGAGCCCCTCGCGTTCGGAGAACATCTGCCCTTGCACGCGGTAACGGTTGATGCTTTCCTCGAAGTCGAGCCACGGCGTCTGGTGCGCGCCGAAGCGGACCCACGACCGCGCGCCCGTCAGGTTGTCGTATTCGAGAAACGCGTACTTGATGCGCAGCACCAGCGTGCCCGCGAGCGTGCTGTCGGTCACGCGCCGCACGTCCGGCGTCACCCGGAAGCGGACGTTGCTCGAGAGCTGCCCGTTGATGTTGATGTAGCCGCGCGTCAGATCGAAGGCGTTGAACCCCTGACGATTCTCCAGCTCCGCGTCGTACTGCACATACGACAGCACGCCAACGCGAATGATCGGATAGTCAGGCGGCGCCGGCGTCGCGGGCGTGGTTTGGGCGTTCGCGCACACGGAGTAGCCGATCGTGAGGATGCAGATGAGAAAGAAACGAGTCGTCATACGGTGTAGGGCGGGACGTTACGCCCCGCCTTGGTTGTATGACGACGATGTTTCCGGGAGGTATCCGCCGCGTTAAACCTTCGTTAATAGACCGGCAAGCCGAGGTCCTGCAAAGACCGGGCGATGACCGTAAATCGGTTCGTGAAGATGAGGATGCCGATCACCACGAGCAGCGCTCCCGAGGCGAGCTCGATGAAATGGTAGTGCTTGCGAATGCGCGCGAAGGCGGCGAAGAACCCGTTGATCGCCAGGGCCGCGGCGAAGAAGGGAATGGCGAGGCCCAGCGAGTACGCCGCGAGCAGCTGCACGCCCTGGCCAATCGTCTTCTGCGCGCCGGCAATGGCGAGGATGCCGGCGAGGATCGGACCGATGCACGGCGTCCATCCGAACGCGAACGCGATGCCGACCAGCGTTGCGCCGACGAAACCTGCCGGACGACGGTTGGTCTGCACGCGCTTCTCCTGATACAGCCAGTCGATGCGCAGCAGCCCCATCGTGTGCAGGCCGAACAGGACGATGATCGCGCCCGCGATGCGTCCGAGCATCGTCAGGCGCAACATCAGGAACTGGCCGATGGCACTGGCCGAGGCGCCGAGCGCGACGAAGACGAGCGAGAAGCCGAGGATGAAGGCGAGCGACGAGGTGAGGACGCGGTTGCGAACCGGTGAGGCCACCGCCACGCCGCCGGTCCCTCGCATCTCGTCGAGCGAGAGGCCCGAGATGTACGAGAGGTAACCGGGTATCAACGGCAGCACGCAGGGCGAGATGAACGACAGCAGCCCTGCGCCGAACGCCGCGAGCAGCGTGACGTTTTCGATCATTTGCCGATCGGCATCAGGGGAATAACGCCTTCCATCTGCACGTTGTGGCCTTTGACGGGCGGCAGGTCCTGATACATGAAATCCCACTTCCACCGCTCGGAGGGATTGGAGGCCTGCAGCCAGCTGCGCGCCGACATCGCGCGTGCGAAGGAAACGTCGATCGACAGCGCGCGGCGCACATCTTCGCTGCTCGTGTACGGCAGCGCCAGGCCGAGCGACGCGGCAAGGTTCACCAGAATCTGCCAGTCTTCGCGCGCCTCGCCGGGGGGCACGACCGCCTGCGCCGCGCCCTGGACGCGTCCCTGATCGTTGGTGTAGATCGCGTCCTTCTCGACGTAGGCGGCGCCGGGCAGCACGAAATCGGCGGCTGACGCCAGTTCCGTCAGCACCACGCCCTGCACGATGAGCAGCGGCAGCTTGCCGCTCCGCCGCGCCGCCGCAATCCAGGACACATCGCCGATCGAGCCATCCGGGCCGGAATCAATCACGTACAGCGCTTTGACGCGTCCACCCTCGACCGCGGTTCGCAGGTCGGTGAGGTCGGGAAGGCCGTCGTTGCCGGTGCCGACACGGTAGCCCAAGTCCTTCGCCCCGTTGACGTTCGGCGCATTCGTCGCGGGCACCTTGAATTTCGTGTCAGGTGGCTGCACCTTCTCGGTCCTCGTCCACGAGACCGAGACCGATTTCAGGCCGTCGCCGCCAAGCAACCCCTGCACGAGCTCCTTCAGCACGAAGAGCTCCTCGGTGGACGCATGCGCCGACACGAGGAACCGAACCGATCCGGCGTCCGCCGACCCGGCCGCCTGCAGCGCATCGCGCATCCGCGGCTCGACGTCATGCCACGCGGCGTTCTCGAGCGCGTCGCCGCGCCGCCGCATCGGCCTGCGCAGACGCGCGTCGCCTTCGACCCAGTGATAGTCGAAGCGGCCGATGTCGCACATCCAGTAGCTGTTGACCTCGGCATTGAAGCGCGGCGTCATCCGGATCAACCGCGAGCCCTTCGCCCATTCCGGCTTCGCCTTCAGCCACGCGCTCGTGTTGCACCCCTTCGAGCAGAGCGTGCACATCGTGTCGACGACGTTCGGGTTGTCCCACGGACGGCTCTTGAAGCGGTAGTCGCGCGTCGTGATCGCGCCGACGGGACA
>Ga0066699_10000146_pt1 | contig 16039 bp, 14 predicted proteins | sample GraSoiAngelo_148_FD_66455 | JGI IMG/M metagenome (GOLD analysis project Ga0066699, IMG submission 66455) | Grasslands soil microbial communities from the Angelo Coastal Reserve, California, USA - 14_1009_09_20cm | ecosystem: Environmental > Terrestrial > Soil > Grasslands | place: USA... | reverse complement strand
GCGGATGCTGGCGAGAATCGCCAGGACCAGGGAGAGGAGACAGCTCTTTCTCATGCGGACACTTCTAACGATACGTTGCCGGGTTGCAAATCTTGCTCTGCCATCGCAATAACCTTTCGAAAATGGATGAACCAGTGATCGTGCTCGACAGGCTGAGCAAGTATTTTGGTAACGTTCAGGCGGTGCGGGAAGTTTCCCTCACCATCGCTCCGGGGACAATCTTCGGATTCCTTGGAGCTAACGGCGCCGGTAAGACGACGACCATTCGGATGTTGTGCGGCCTGACGCATCCGACCGGCGGAAAAGCGACCATCGCACGCCACGACGTCTGGCAGGAACGGCAGCAGGTGCGGACGAAGTTTGGTTACGTCGCGCAACGCTTTAGCTTGTATCCCGACCTTACGGTGGAAGAAAATTTTCGCTTTTTCGGCGGCGCTTGTCGCGTGCCTATAACGGAACTGGATGGTCGGATCGCGAATCTGTTGGGGCTCACTGATCTCAGGGAAAAACGCGATACCGCGGCCGGGAGTTTATCGGGCGGGATGCGGCAGTTGCTCGCGCTCGGGTGCGCGCTCGTGCACGACCCGCCTTTGCTCTTTCTTGATGAACCGACCTCGGGTCTCGATCCGGTCCATCGGCAACACATTTGGAACCTGCTCTATGACTTAAGTCATGCGGGTAAGACGATCTTCGTTACAACTCATTACATGGATGAGGCGGAACGTTGCACCGAGGTCGGCTTTATCGAGAGCGGCCGACTCCTGGCCAAAGCTTCACCGCGAAATCTGAAAGCGAGTTTTCGCACCAAATTGCTTGAGATCGATGTGGACCCGGTGATGCCGGCGCTGGTTCGGTTGCGCAATCTTACCGGTATCCTTGGTGTCTCATTGCGCAGCGGTGCGCTTCGGATCTATGCGCCCGAGCCGGAAACATTGCTTCAAAGCTGGCGAACAAACTGGCCCTTCCCCGATCTGAAATTGTTAGCTGAACGTTGGGTCGAACCGGATATGGAAGACGTGTTTACGGCGTATTCGCAGGGGTATGATGCGGTGCTGAAAGGGGCGACGCAGAAGAATGAAGAGAACGCCAGACAGATTCAACGCCCAACGCGAAACGCTCAACGTCCAACGCCCAATTAATATGAAGAAGAAAGCATCCGATCTGGAATGCCCAATCATCCATTGGAACGCAGATAGCAGGGTGAAGGAGGACGCGGCGGAGTACGGAGCTGCGCGGAGAGCAGATTCAACGGAGTTCAGCGCGCGAATTATTCGACTGGTTGATGCTCTTCCGAATACGCGAGCGGGCAATCACGTTGCTGGCCAGCTTCTCCGCAGCGGCACTTCTCCATATGGCAATCATGGTGAAGTAGAGGCCGCCGAATCGCTTAAAGATTTCATTCACAAACTGAAGGTTTGCCTGAAAGAGCTCAAAGAAACCAGACGATGGCTTCGCCTGATTGAAAAATCCAAGATGCTCTCCGAAAAAAGTATGATCCCGATCCTCGCCGAAACCGAGCAGCTAATCAGGATTTTCTTCACGAGCATCCTAACAGCAGAGCAAAACGCAAAATGACTTCGCAGCTCTTCTCATTGGGCGTTGAGCGTTGGGCGTTGAGCGTTGGGCGTTTTCTTCTGCCGCGTTCGGCGTTCGGTGTTTGGCGTTTGCCGGGTCCCTCTTCATTGAGCGTTGGGCGTTTTCTTTCATGAACTCCTCTCTCCACGCCATCTTCAGCGTCGCCTACAAGGAGTTCCTTCACATTTATCGCGACAAACGAGTGCTGCTTTTGCTTCTGATTTTGCCGCCGCTTTTCATTTTGCTCTTCGGCTACGCTTTCGAATCGAGCGACATTACCGATGTCCCCGGCCTGCTGGTTAATCGCGACAACGCGCCGCGCACCCAGCGATTTATCGACATCGTGCTGAAGAGCAAAACGTTTCGGTGGCAGCAGGGTCCGCCGGACACTACTAATGAGTCCGATCTTCTGGGCCATCACGTCCAGGTCGCGCTGATCGTTCCACAGGGCTGGAGCGATTCTCTGAGCGCTGGTAATCCGAAACCGCTGACCCTGTACGTCGATGGGAGCGACATCAACACGGCCGATGCCGCGGAGGGCGGAGTGCAAAAAAGTCTGGCCGATTTTCAGATGAAAGAGCGCGACCTTATCGTTGAGGACTTGCCGGATGAAGTGATCGAGTTGGGTAAACAACTGCCGCTGCAGATTCGCAAGCAATTCGTCTCGCTGATGGAAGCGTGGTCAGCCAAGAGAATAGTGCTCTACAACCCAAAAGAGCGTTTCATTGATTACGTTATTCCGGGAATTATCGGGCTCATCTTACAATTACTCACGGTTACATTGATGGCCTGCACGATCGCGCGCGAACGGGAATCGGGAACGCTTTACCAGTTGATGGTCACGTCACTGAAACGTGGCGAAATTGTGATTGGCAAGATCCTGCCGTATCTCGGCGTCTCGATCGTGATCATCGCAGTGATCGCGTTTGTCGCCGGTTTTCAATTTCATGTGCCGTTCTATCAACCGCCCGCGTTGATGCTGATCTGCCTCCTCTTCCTGCTTTGTTCGCTCGGGCTCGGACTTCTCATCTCCGCTCTCTCCAAAACCCAGACGCAGGCGATTCAATTTTCCGTCTTCTTTTTGCTGCCGGTATTTGTTTTGTCCGGCGCTTTCGCCCCGCTCGAGCAACTGCCCAAAGCCATCCAGTATCTTTCGGAAATTTTTCCGCTCACCCATTTCTGCCGCGCGTTCCGACTGGTGAACATGTATCAAGCCCCGACTGCGTTTTATCTGAGGGACCTGATAGTTCTGTTGGCTGGCGCCATCATCACCTTCATCGGCGCCGCCCTTCTGTTGCGGCGCATCGAAGAGTAGCGAGGTTAAGCGGCCAACTGCGGCCACGGCAACGATGCTGATTCGAGCAGTGAAAGAGAGGAACTCCTTATTTTTCGCGAGAATTGCTACTCTGGCCGCGTTGATCAACGTGGGCACCGCCCTGGCGGCGTCGAATGAGCCGCCCAATGCGACGCCGCAGGATGTGTTCGATGCCATGCGCGGCAGTTTTCAACCGGCAAAAGCAAAAGGTGTGCACGCTCGTTATCAATGGGACTTGAGCGGACCGAACGGCGGCAAATGGTGGATCGAGGTCAACAACGGGACCTACAAGATGGGCAAGGGAAAAATCCCCGATCCAAATGTCACTTTCATAGCAAAAGACAAGGATTGGGTCGCCATCTGCCGTGATCAACTCAGCGGCACATGGGCCTATTTTACTGGCCGACTAAAGGTTCGCGGCGATCAGGGAGTAGCCAGAAAGCTCGGCGAAATGTTTCCTTAAAATTTCGCTTCCGCTGCGATTCTGAGATACGGCGCCGGATCAGTCCGCTTCGACTGATTGACCCGGAAGAAATCGAAATTGCGCTGAATTGTAGCGCCTGCGCCTGCAATGATCTTAAACGGTTTAAAACCCGAATACCCAACCTGCAAACCGGCGCGATACTCACTGTATTGAACGACGCCGTCGTCCAGTTGCAGTTTCCGCTCTGTTGTATGCACTTGATCTGTGCGAGCTCCGAGAAAATTCAGTTCCCCAATCGCCCGTATGTCCCAGTCGTCATTTGGCTGATACACCAGCGCAGGCTTTGGAAATACAGCCTGCAAGCGCACCTTGTCGTTAATCAGCCAGGTAATACCACCACCCGGGGCGACAACTGGATCCTGGAATTGGCCCCAGCCGAAACCGACCGTGGCGAAGATTCTGTCCTTCTTCAAAGGAAAACTCACATACGCTCTCCCGGGAACGTCGAAAGCGTTCCCGCTGATGTGATCTTGGAAGTAAACTCCAGGATCGAGTTCGATACCTGCGCCTGGATGATCTTCCACCACGTACTCCAGGGCCAGGTGCCCATAGAGTCCTTGCAAATGGTCGGGCAGGCCGTTGTTGGTGCCCCCAAAATCGTAACGCTCGTATTCGACGCCGGCGCGAAAATACCATTTCCCAGTGATTAAAAATCGATGGTCGAAGCTGAAGTCGTCGTAAAGCGAATCGCCATGCCCGAGTTTGGATTCCTCAAAATCGCTCTGGAACGTGTACGTCGTCTCGTAGTTAAAAAGATTGTGTGAATTTCCCTCTTCCGGTTTGGCGGTTTGCTGTATTTCGGGTTCGGTCCCTGCGAAGACGTCACCGGCTCCGGCTATAGTCAGCATTGTTAGCGTGAAAACGACTAATGTTCGCGATGCTTTTCGAAGCAGGATTTTGTTCACGGTGAAGTACAGTTATGAGTGAATCGCACGTGCGGGCCGCCATTGATGTATCGGATTGGGCCTTAGTCGGCAAGTGATGATTGTATAATCGCCGGATTTAGGAGCGTCGGGCATGCCTGACGTAGGGGGTGCGTCGTCGCCTCGAGCAGCGGGGTCCTATAACACATTAGCGGCGGTCTTCGAACGCCATTTGTTTTGGCGTCGGCAAGTCCGAGCCAGGCCAAACGCCAGAAACAGCCACTCCTTGCCTAAGGATCAAGCATCGAGGGAATCGGGCGAAATCTATCGAATTTCTTTTAAGGAGACATCGGACGAAACTCGAGTTCGGTGCATGCCACGGTAATTCCGTTTTTTGTGTCCAACGCGTTCTTTTCCCCCAGAGCGGCGCGACCCTCGCTGTGGTCAATCCGTTAGCCGGTGCGGACGATCATATCGCCGGCTGGTTTCATGCGCATCTCGGTCAAAGCTTCGTCAATATCTTGCATGTTTTGAGCGAGCCTGGCTCTGCCGAGTGGACCGGAATCGTCCTGTTTTTGGCCGCGATATTTTTTGTTTGGAGACGTGCCTGGCCCGCGCTGCTCACAATGGTTGGTGCGGTTCCTGGCGGCATGCTTCTAAATGAATTGCTCAAGCTCGCGATATATCGTCAACGTCCTTTTCTCGACGGGTGGTTCGTCGATTGGGCAGGTTACAGTTTCGCCAGCGGACATACCATCGGGGCAACTTTGCTTTACGGACAATCACTGTTGTTTACGCTGCCGCTGGTCAGAACGAAGTCGTGGCAAAGGTTGATCATTTTTTCGGCGGCCTTGCTGGTGATGTTGGTTGGGTTCAGTCGCATTGGCTTGGGTGCGCATTATCTCAGCGATGTTATTGCTGCGATATTTCTTGGGTTTGTTTGAGGGATTATCTGTTCGCTTTTGTTGAAGCCGATGCGGCGCACAATCGTTGTGCCAGTCGCTATTGCTGTAGAGGAGCCGCGGCCAACGACCACGCCTACAGCGGATGTCGTAGTCGAATCTAGTGTTGCGTTAGAGACCGTCTGGGCTGCGGAGCGCACACGCCTCGCCTTCGCGAATTTCCTCTCGCGTTCAGCGAGGGCGCCGAACAACGCACGCGAGCTTCCCGGAAAAATCGAGAAAACCCGCCATTCCTTGTTTTCGTTAGTTGCGACCAACGGAGATCGTATTCACGATCATTCTTCGATCGAACATGAAAACCCGCGGCAAGCTCAAACTAACAATTTACCTGCTCGGTTTCGCGGGTGCCGCGCTCTTCACCATTCTTCTCATTCGCCAAGGCGCGACCTCGGTCGGCACTGCGGTCGCGACTGCCGGCTGGGCCGTAGTCGGCATCGCCGCGTTTCATTTCATCCCGATCTTTCTCGATGCCACTGCCTGGTATGTGCTCTTTCCAAAAACACTTCGCCCACGTTTGCAAAGTTTGTTCTGGATGCGTTGGATCGGTGAATCGATCAGCAATCTGATTCCTTCGGCCGCGGTTGGCGGCGATATTGTTCGTGCGCGACTCGCCACCATTACCGGCACCCCGATGGCTGCGGCCGCGGCCAGTGTGATCGTTGATGTCACACTGGGCGTTGTTACCCAAATAGAGTTCACCCTGCTTGGTCTAGTCTTGCTGGTCCACGCTACTGGACGCAGCAGTTTGGTCGGTCCGACATTGATCGGAGCCGTTCTTGGAGTTCTTGCCATTGCCGGCTTCTACGTTGCCCAACGACTCGGCATGTTTCGTTTTGTCAGCGTAATCATCACCCGCCTGGTGAAATCAAAAGAATGGAGCTCCCTCGTGCAAAGCGGCGAAACGCTCGACCAAACCGTACGCGACTTTTATACACGTCGGCGTGGTGTGCTGGCGTGTTGCATTTGGACAATAGTTTCGCTCATCGGCAGCTCCGGCGAAATTTTTATCGCCTTATATGCGCTTGGCCTGCATGCGACTTTCTCGAATGCGGTCATTCTGCAAAGCATGGCGATGACCGTTAAATCAGCGGCTTTTCCTGTTCCCGGCCAGCTCGGGGTCCAGGAAAGCGGTTACCTTGTGATCGGCAATCTTCTTGGCATACCCGGCGAAACTGCCTTCGCCATATCCCTTTTGGCGCGCTTCCGCGACTTGCTCGTCGGCATCCCGGCTCTCGTTCTCTGGCAAGTGGTCGAAGGCCGCCGTTTGTTGCGCGCAGAATCGGTCGCAAGCGAATGATACATCTCGAATTTGTCGATGGCACGACCCAAAGCCTGAAACCTCCGTGTTACTTTTGTGTTCGGAGTAAAATTGGTTCGCACATGCCGCGCTCGACATCATGATGACGGCATCGCCGCTCCGTTCGCGCGCTTTCTTCGCAATAGTGTGATTGAGTTGTGCTCTCGCAACGGCCCCTCGCGCGCGCGTGCGCGGAATGGTCTGCTGCCTGGGTGTGCTATTGAGGAGAACCAGGCGGCGCGCTGAGCTGCTTTAGACCTTCTGGCGTGAATTCAGTGTTCGCGTAAGTCAAGCCTCGCTTGATTCGTGACCCGGTTATCTCGGTGACGGTGCCGCGCGGCCCGTAAACTTTGAGATCAGCAGGCAGGGAGTCGTTTCCATCGAGCAAAACACGGGTGATGTTGATCCGGCGCAGAACTTTGCCCGAGCTGTCATATTTCTCGATTCGCAGCGGAACGAACCGGCGAGGATCTACCCAGGTTTTCACGCTGGAATACGAGGAGCTGTGGCCTTTTCCAGGTTTCGATTCGAGGATCTGACACTGAATATTATCGATCGCTTCGGTTCCGACAATTGCCTGTTGAGGCCACCGGAAGGGATTATCGATTATGTCTTCGTAGGAAAGATCGCTGCCGAAAAGCGCTTGATTCATTTGTCCCGACACGATTGGCCTAACGGTATTCGGAGGAGCAAACGTGGTTCCACTGAATTTTTCGCCCGATCGATGAAGTAAAACGGCTTCGCCTTTACGCTCTTTCGGAAACAGAACCTGATACACGATATCACTGGTGGTATTCGACTGGCGGGATTTAATTTGAAGTTGAAGTATTTGATTTTCCCCGCTCCCGATCTGCATTCGCACCCGGACAAATGTTGAACCCTCTTCTTTTGCGCGCAGAGCGGCTGCGAGATCAGACGCCGACTCTTCCGCCACGGCAAACATAGGCACCGCAATAAGAACCACGCTCACGGTGGCGAACCAGCGGCCTGTGAAGTCAAGGGTCATAAATAGTTTCGACGAGCTCGTTTTCCCACTGTTCATCCGTGTAAGGCCAGGCTGGGTGCTACTCGTGAGCTCCGCCACGCTGGATAAAGTCCGCTTAGAACGCCGACAAACACCGCGATAGCAATGGCCTCAAGCATCAGGTTGGTCCGTAAGTCCGGTTCGAGCATGCCGCGCAGAGCAGGCGCCATTTTCAGCAATTGGACACCGATGATGCCCAGGAGCACACCGATAATGCCGCCGAGGAATCCCAGTAAGGCCGACTCCCACAAAATCATGCGCACGATCCGGCTGGGTCTCCATCCCAGGGCAAGCAAAACAGCGATCTCCTGCTTTCGCTCAAAAACACTCATGAGCATGGTGTTCGTGACGCCAAGCACACCGACCAGTATCGCCAGCAGCGACGTGCCCCAGCTCATAGCATTGATCACCCGATAGCCCTCACTGCTCGCAATATGTTCGCCGGCCGGCTCGGCATGCCCTTCCGGAATGAGCTTGTTCATCTCGTCGCACAGGTGCCGAATCCCGGCATCATTCATGCCGGGAGTGACCCGCACATCGATGGCGCTGATTTGATCGTGATTGCCGGTGATCTGTTGCAGCAGGGGGAGCGGAAGAATCACCGAGCCGTTTTCGACAAATGCCCCACCGTTAGCAATGCCTACGACGGTGAGTTCCTCAGTCTCGATCTGCACCGTGTCGCCGATTTTCTTTTTTAAGATGTCCGCGGCGTTGGTGCCCAGGACAACCGCATGTTCATTCTGATCGTTAGGCATCCGCCCGGAGACGAGCTTGAGATTTTCCCAGGCGAAGCAGCCCCATTCGCGTCCCGACACGATCATCAACTCGGCGTTTTCGATGCCCATCAAATCAACCAAAATCGTACAGGTTGCCGCGACACCGGGGAGATTGGCGATCCGGTCCCGGGTAAATGCAGGAAACGGCTTCGGGGTGAGAGAACCCCGAAAGTTGGAAACGACTATCTCGGTCCCACGTTGCCTCATTCCCGCTGTCCAACTGGTGACCAAACCTCGAGACAATCCAATCAACGCAACAACCGCGGCGATGCCGACCGAAATGCCTAACAATGTTAAGCCTGTGCGGAGTGGCCGTCGCTTGAGGCCGCGGATGATGACATCGAGAAAGGTCATGCGATTCTGTGGATAGAAAGTTTCGCTGGATCGCCGTCGAACACCGCGCACCCGTCCTTCATTTGAATCGCGCGCTGCGCGCAGGCCGCGATGCTCATATCATGGGTGACAAGGATGAGCGTCATTCGACGGTCGGCGTGAAGCGACCTGAGCAGGTCGAGGACGTGGTTAGCGCTTTCACTATCCAGATTGCCGGTCGGCTCGTCGGCCAGAAGCACCGAAGGAGAATTGGCCAGGCTGCGGGCGATGGCGACGCGCTGGCGTTCTCCGCCGGAAAGTTTGGCCGGATAATGATTCACTCGCTCTTCGAGTCCAACGGCCTTTAGTAATTCGAGGGCCCGATCTTGTCGCTCCGCGCGAGATTTATGATCCTCAAACATCGGAATCTGAACGTTCTCAATCGCAGTGAAGGTCGGAAGTAGATGAAACGCTTGAAAGACGAAGCCGATCTCGTGAGCTCGATAGGCGGCCGGATCCGGTAAATCGAGCAGTGATTCGCCGCGGTATTTCAAGGTGCCCTCGCTTGGCCGATCAAGCGCACCGAGCATCTGCAGCAGAGTTGTCTTGCCACTGCCACTCGGCCCAACGATCGCCACAAATTCGCCATCCTCGATCTGAAGATCTACGCCACGCAAAGCGTGCACCTGGCCATCATCAAAATCCTTTATCAGTCCGGTCGCTTCGAAAACGTAGCGCGAAGCCGCTCCCGCTTTCGATGGCGACGATGTTAAGTTCATCTTGAAAATGGAAAAACGCCGGTCGGTGGAGCGGCTCTTCGAAAGCTACCGGTTCCCGCTTAATGCTGGTTCCCTTTCGACCAATACGCCGTTGCTGACGCAATCGGCTGTCAGTTCCGTGTAGGGTCGCACCATTGTGCTCCAACTCGCGGATTCGCGAGGTTGCGAATCACGTCTGGCAACGCCTGCCGATAACTCATGAATGGGGCAACATCGCCCGGCGTTTTCGGAGTAAGCACGGATGTAAACTGAGGCAGCACTCGATGTGGCAGAGCGGCATTTTGATGGTGCACACCATGGTAAGGCTCGTGGAGCAGAGTGTAGGCAAAGACGCGTCCGAACCAGCTTTTCGGCACAATGCTCCGGGTGGAACTGTTTACCGTATCGCCGGTTAGGCCGACATGTTCGATATATTTGCGCCAGCTCTGGAGATTTGCCGCAATGATCGCCGGCCCCAAATACATCCAAAGGAAATATTTCCACACGCCCAAGATGGCGACTGCCGCGATGAGGGCAGTCCAAACGACCACACTGAGGGCTAACTCGGCCCAAATTCGCCGCCTGACCTTGCGGCTTCGGACTACGGGGGCGCGACCGACAAAAGTGCGCAGAAAAATGAACGGCGAGTAAAACAAGCCGACCGTAAGTTCGAGCAGAGCCGCACAACATCGTGCCGAGCGAGGAACTTTCGGAAGAACAAATGGCCAGAGCTCGGTATCGCGCTCGGTGGCGAGATGGATGTGATGCGTTTGATGCACCACGCGATAAAGGCTGAAAGGCAGAAAGCTGAACATGCCAATGATCACGCCGTCGAATTCATTCAGTCGCCGACTTTTCCGGAGCAGACCATGCGAAGCTTCGTGAAAACCAATCAACATGCCATGCATGAAATGCGCCGCCACCAGGACGAGCGGCACAGCGAGCCAGATCCAACCCAGCCAGACCGCGGCCCAAAGCGCAGCCTCGGTAAGACCGATTGAGATCACCAGAGTTTGGAAGGCAACACTGCGAACGTCGTGCTCGTCGTGCATTTCGGAAACAGTTTCGGCAGTTGTTGCGATATTCATCGTTTTAACTCGTTAGGGCAGCAGTCCGCCTCTCGGGCACCCGGGAACTATTTTCTATTACGGATTGGAACAGCCGACCTAGTTCTTCTATTTCGGGTCCGGAAAAAAGGTTCTCCCGGAACAACCAGACTACCTCGAACGTGTCGCCTCGTTCGGTGATTTCACACCCAAGGTCAAACCGCGGAGTACCAGTCGACCGCATCCGCAGCTTCAGTGACAGTCCGCGAATTTCGACATCGGGGATAGGATGATTTTGCAAAGCAAAGCGCACTTGGAAGATGGGGTTTCGCGTCGGCGACGGATGTTCGCCAACGGCCTGGACAAGTTCCGCGAACGGCATCGCGTTGGCAAACGAATCGACCGTGGTCTGGTGAACGATTCGCACGTGTTCAGTAAACGGGCGATCCCGCTCCACCTGGCCGCGCAACGGAACGATGCCGGAAAAATATCCCATCGTCTCGCGGACATCCTGGCGGATTCGGTTTGCCACCGGCGTCCCGACAACGATGTCGTTCTCGCCCGTCCACCGCGAAAGCGCGATCTGAAATAGCGCCAGTAGCGTACTAAACAGTGTGGCACCATTGCACCGGGCCAGTTCGCGAACCGCGGTTGTTGTTTCAGCCGGCAACTCAGACACCAAGCGTTGCGGCATCAGGACGATGTCGGAATTGTGGGGTGTGGTCCAGAGCGGGCGGATTCCCGTTATGCGCGATTTCCAGAAAGCGATGCGTGGCTCCAGCTCGGCAGCTTGCCAGGTGCTGCGCTCCGTGGCGCCCCATGCCGAGTATGAGGTGAGCACCGGAGGTAATCCGTTCCTCGCGCCGGTACGTTGCAGGACATAAGCGGCAGATAAGTCTTGGACAAAAATGCCTAACGTCCAACCATCGGCGATGGCATGATGAATCGCGAAAACCATTATCTGGTCGTCAGGCGCGCGGCGGATTATTTCCACTCGATAAAGAGGTCCCTGAACCAAATCGAATGGCTGGTAAAAGGTTTGGAGCGCAAGCTCTTCGATCTTTTCGGGCGGCGTATTCGATGGAACGTCACGGAATCGCATCACCGGCTCGCTGCGACTGCGAATGAGCTGAACGGGTCCATTTTTTCCGGGTAAAAACGACAACCGCAGCACTTCCTGCCGGTTCACGACCCGCTGGAGGGAAGCGACGCAATCCTCGGGAGAAATCAGCCCGCGAACGTTGATAACGCAACAGATATGGTTCGACACGTCGGCTGGCGGAGCCGCAGAGGTTTCCCACAGTTCGCGCTGTGGTAAAGTTAGCGGATGCAGATGGGCCTCACCGCTCTCAAGCCATTGTTTGAAACGAGCGCGTTTGGCGTCAGACATGCGGGGTTGCCTCGAGTACAGGATTTTCATCGCCGCCGAGTAGCCGGCCGATCTGTTCAATCGAAAGTGCATCGAGATCAACCTCAATTGAAGATGGGACGGACTGTTCTGTCGGTCTTGGTGGAGTCGGCGGCGACGTCGCACTTTGCGCGGTGCCGCCAACGTGGCCTGCGATTAAAGTTGCGATTTGGCCAATCGTCCGAGCGCGCATCAAGCTCGTAGGCGGCAGAGCGACGCCGATTGCTGCTTCCAGCGAGTTCTCGATTTCAACGCCCATCAAAGAGTCGAGGCCGAGGTCGGTGAGCGGTTGATCGTCACGTAGTGTGTCCGGTTTTACTCGGAGGACAGACCCGACAACTTCGCGTACAGCGTGGGCGATTACGGTTTCCTTTTCCGCTAGGGCGGCGGACTCGATCTTATTTCGCCAATCGCTTGTGACACCGGCGCTGTCCTGGCCCTCGACCGCCGCGAAGATGCGCTCGAGGAGCGGGCTCCCTTGCATGCCTCGGAAGAACGTTCTCCATTTCGCCCAATCCACTCGAATGGCAGCGACCTGAGCGCTGCCCGCACGAAGTGAGGACTCAACAATCGACAGCACTTCGCCGGGCGAAAGTTCACTAATACCTTGTTTGGCGAGAAACTCGGCTACGCGTTCATTTCGCGCGACATAGCCTTCTCCGCCCAGCACACCCCAGTTTATCGTTAAGGCGGGAAGCCCGAGCGCATGACGGTGATGTGCGAGCGAATCAAGGAACGCATTGGCCGCTGCGTAATTGCCCTGCGCAGGATTGCCGAAGATTGACGAAATCGATGAAAACATAACGAAACAATCGAGGGCAATGTGCCGGGTCCCTTCGTGGAGGAGCCATGCCCCAAGTGCCTTCGGGCCGATTACGCTTGCCATTCGCTCGCGGTTAAGCGCAGCGAGCGGTGCGTCGTCGATGAACATGGCGAGATGAAATATTCCGCGAAGGGGCTGACGGTTGCTGCCGATTTCAGCCAATAGGCGCGCGATGTCGTCAGGCGAGCCAGCGTCGGCTTTTACGATTTGAACTGTGACTTTTCGATCATGGAGACTGTTAACGAACGCCTCAGCTTCCGAAGTGGATGCGCCATTCCGGCTGGAAAGCACCAGATGCCGCGCTCCGCACTGGACCAGCCAATTGGCAATGACTTTTCCGAAGCCACCAAACGCGCCGGTAATGAGATAGCATCCATCCGACCTGATTTCGAACTTCGATGCCATGGGCTCCCCGCGCCGCGGGACAAATGTTTCCGGGAGCGAAACGACGACCTTGCCGATGTGCTTCCCGCCCGCCATGAGCCGAAAGGCTGAACTGATGTTGTTTGCTGGAAATGCGCGGAACGGCAGCGGACAGAGAGCGCGCTGCTCGACGAGGTCAGAGATCTCCGCGAGCATCTTTCTCGTAAGCGTTTCGTTACATGCGAAGACGGCGTCCATCGCGACAACGTGAAACGATGCGTTGCGCCGCAACGGCCGGAGCGGAATACGGGAGTTTTGGTAAATGTCGCGTTTGCCGATTTCGACAAAGCGACCGAACTCACCGAGGCATCCCAGGCCCATTGGAATTGCTTCGCCGGCGAGGGCGTTGAGCACTACATCCACACCGCGACGATCGGTAAGTTCCATCACAGCTTCGGCAAAGTCACCGCGCCGTGAGTCGATTACGTGTTTTACGCCGAGCGTTTGGAGCAACGTTCGCTTGGCCGGGCTACCGGCGCTGGCGATGACTTCGGCGCCCAGATGATGCGCGATCTGGATCGCAGCCATGCCGACGCCCCCGGCACCGGCGTGTATGAGCACCCGTTCACCCTTCCTTAGTCGCGCCACATTTTTCAGCGCATGCCAGGAGGTCATGAACACAACCGGAATCGTGGCCGCTTCCTCAAAGGAGAGATCGTTAGGAATTCGGCGTACGTCGCCGCCGCGCGCGATCGTCTGCGTCGACAACCCGAACACGGCCAGACCAAAGACCCGATCGCCCGGCCTCACGTGCGTAACGTCGGATCCGACGGCAATGACGATACCGCCAACTTCGTCTCCAAAGACGCGCGCATCGGGCGCTTCGCCGGGATAAAGCGCGAGAGCTTTGAGTACATCGCGGAAATTCATGCCCGCCGCCTTCACGTCGATGATTACTTCGCCCGGCCCGCACGACGGCTGCCCGAAAGGCGCGAAGCTCAGGGTGTCGAGCTGGCCGCGCTCACGTGATTCGAGTCGCAGCGGGACAGCGCGATCAAACGTTTGCTCACGGCGCGGACGTCCGCGTTCGAGTCGCTGGACATATCGCGCCTCGCCGCGGAAGGCGACTTCGCGCTCCGATTCGGCGCGCAGCAGTTCCATCCAAAGCAAGTTTGCATCAGCTGCGGACGGCGTCGGCGGCAAATCAATCCCGCGACAAGCATAGTTCGGATATTCGTTCAGAATGACGCGCATCAGCCCGACGGCGGGGGCCTGCGCGAGTACGGTTGGGCTGGAATCTCGGCCGACGGCTTCCGCCCCTCGCGTAACGGAGTCGATTCGCAGATTGGTCGTGGGCCAGGTGCTATCGAGGCACTGGGCGAGGTGGAGCATCGCGTCGGTGCCAATCGCTGCATCATCGTCAATTCGTGTATCAAGGTTCCAAAGATAGATGATCCGCTCCGGCGCCGCTTCGCCCGCGCACGCCGCGAAAAGTTGCTGCCAATCTTCCGGCGCTTCGGCTCTTAGCGTGAAGGTGTCTAGTTCGCTCGCTGCGAACGAGGTCCCACGGAAGGCAATTCGGCAACGAATACCCGTCGTGCGCAGGCGTTCGGCTAAAGAGGAACCAATACCTTCTCGGTCGGCAAAAATAAGAAATGATTTTTCCGGCGGAGATTCCACTACAGGTTCGGGGGCGGCCGGAGCCTGCCACGCTTTGCGCGCGAGAATGGTGATCTGGCCTTCGCCGTCCGGCCCCATTAATCCTGGCAACGAACTAGTCTCGCTGAAACCGGTTTCGCGAAGCACCGTTTCCCATTGCGAACGTCCAAGTAGTGGATGCACTGGGCGCAGATCCCGATCGCTAAAGCGCCACCAACCGCTGGTTAGACCGAAAACCGTTTCCGTCCACAACTGAGGCGTGGCCACGTCCATGAAAACCAGCGAACCGCCCGGAGCGAGCAGATCGTACAGGTTACGCAGGGAAGCGCGAATGTTGGCTACGGCGTGAAGTACGTTGGTGCCGATGATAAAATCGAACGAGCCGATCTCGAAGCCCTGTTCGGCAGCGGATTTTTCAAGATCAAAGATCCTGGTTTCAACTTCCGGGAAGTTTGCGAGCTTCTGATGGGCACCCGAGAAGAAAGCAGCCGAGACGTCGGTGAATGTGTAGGAGTGCAAGCCGCGCTCCAGCGGCGGGAGCACTTGCGCGCTGAGGCCGCCAGTACCGGCGCCGACTTCGAGGATCCTCAACCCGCGGCCCTCCGGAAGCACACGGGCCGCTTCCTGCACAGCAGCGCTGATAGCTGCAAGCCAGTGACTTGTCAGCAAACCGTCGCCGTAAAATTGGTCGAGCAATTCCGCTCCAGCGCCAGCGAACAGTACCTGCACCGCGTCCTTCTCGCCGCGCAGAATCGGACCGAGCTCAGCGCAATTTCCGGCCACCAGCTGCGCTTCAGGGAGGTGACCGGGGTGATCCGTAATGAACTGTTGCTGCGCCTGGTTAGCGGATTCAGCGGCAGTTGCGAAGGCCAGCTTTGGTCGATAACCGGATTCACTTGATTCGACCAGACCGCGCTTTTGAAGTTTCAACATCAACTGTTCGAAAACTGGTCGCATCGACATGGCGACACGCAGTGAATCGGCGGTGAAATCAGCGCCGATCGTAACTCCCATTTCGCGGAGGCCTGCGCAGAGCAGGACAGCAGCGAGATCGTCCTGAGCGGCAATCGCACTTTCGAGCCGGGAGCGGCCGCGCATTGCGAGCACATCATCGAGCGCGCCTCGAGCAGCGTCGCGCAGACGGTTCAACGGCAGCGGTTCCAACGTCCCCGCGCGTGATTCGTTTGGTGTGCGCTGCCAATCCACATGATAGAGAACATCGCGGACTCCGCCGGGCGTACCCCGGCGCACCGCGGCGACACTGATGGCGCGGAATCCGTCCACTAGAACACACGGTTTGCCGGATTCGTCATAAAGAGCGATGCGCCCCTCGACGAACTCATCCGTGCATTGGACCACGCTGGCGCGCACCCG
>Ga0066699_10000144_pt1 | contig 16105 bp, 13 predicted proteins | sample GraSoiAngelo_148_FD_66455 | JGI IMG/M metagenome (GOLD analysis project Ga0066699, IMG submission 66455) | Grasslands soil microbial communities from the Angelo Coastal Reserve, California, USA - 14_1009_09_20cm | ecosystem: Environmental > Terrestrial > Soil > Grasslands | place: USA... | reverse complement strand
GGCCCATCGCCTACCACCATGCGCTGCCCGCGCTGATGCCGCCATCCACGTACACGGTTTGTCCGGTCATGAAGCGCGCGGCGTCGGAGGCGAGGAACAGCACGACGTCGGCGACATCCTCTGGCTGGCCGAGGCGTCGCAGCGGCGTGTTGGCGATCGCCGCCTCGACGCGTTCAGGAAACTCGTCCATGTAGGCACGGGTCAGCGGCGTCTCGATGATCCCCGGCCCGACCGCGTTCACGTTGACCCCCAGCGGTCCCCACTCGACCGCGAGCGCGCGGACCAATCCCGACAAGCCCGCTTTCGTCGCGGCGTAGGCGGCGCGAAGGTTCATGCCATGGATCGCGGACACCGAGCTGGTGATCACCACTCGCCCGCCCGGCCTCGCCACCAGCAGCGGGCCGAACAGCTGGCAGGTCAGGAAGACTCCGTACAGATTGGTGTCGAGCATGTCCCGCAGCGGTTCCTCGGGCAGGTCGAGCGCTTTCACCCGCGTGTTGACGCCGGCGTTGGGGATGAGGATGTCGAGCTCCGTGATCTTGTCGCGGAGCGCTTGCAGCGACTGCCGGTCTCGCACGTCGACGAGCTCGGCTCGTGCCAGCGGGTCCTCGGCAAACTCATTGTTGAACACCGCGATCTGGTCCTTCGACTTGGAGACCGCGATCACCTCGGCGCCCTTGCGACGCAGCGAACGCACAATCGCCAGGCCGATGCCCCGCGTCCCACCCGTCACCAGGGCCGTCTTGCCCTCGAAGCTCATCGAGGCGAGCCCGCCCTCACGCGTGCGAATGGCTCCAGGATGTGCTTGGCGAACAGGTCGAGCTGGTTGAGGTCTGCCGTCATCGTGTGCAGGAATATCTCCTCCGCCCCGGCGTCGATCCGCTCCTGAACCCTGTGCTGGATGTCGTCGATGGTGCCGGTGAGATACACCGCCTCGATGTAGTCCCAGGGCCGCTCGTCGGAAACGACAGCCATCATGTAGCGCTTCTGCTCCTCGATCGCGTCCTCCCGTGAGGCCTTCTCGCTGAGCCAGCAGAAATTTTCGTGGGCGACGGTGAACTTCTTCTTCGCCCGGCTCGTTCCGAGCCGCTTCAGCTCGGCATCGATCTTGGCCAGATCCTCGGTGATCTGCGGTGGCGTGGCGGTCGGCCTGGCGATCCATCCATCCCAGCGGCAGATTCGCGCCAGCACCTTGGCCGACATCTCCGGCTGATCAGGAGAGGCGGCATGCGCGTACTGGCCGCCGCCGGCGACCCACACCGGCGGTAGGTGAGTGAGCGGTTCAATGGTGATGTCCTTCATCCGGTAGTACTTGCCGTCGAAGGTCACGTTCCGGCCCTGCAGGAGCTGCATCGAGGCTTCGAGGACCTCATCGGTGCGGACGCCACGCTCCTCCTTGGTGCTTCCCGTGGACTCGAACTCAGGCGGATACCACCCGGTGCCCACGCCGTACACGAAGCGGCCACCGCTCAGGTGCTGCAGGGTCGCGATCTCCTTGGCGAGCACCACTGGCTGCCGTGTGGGCAAGACCAGCACCGAGGTTCCAAGCTTGACGCGCTCGGTGACCGCGGCGACATGGGCCAGCGTCATCATCGGCTCCGTCCAGCTGACCCTGTAAAACCTCTTCGCCGTCAGCAGGTGGTCGGTGATGAAGAGCGAGTCGAATCCGAGCTCCTCGGCCCGCACCGCAAACCGTCGGATCTGTTCACCATGCCTGGCTTCCTGGCCCGGAAGCAGGTAAGACGGGACGAACGTTCCGAGCTTCATCGAGAGGCCTTGGCCGCGCCGACCTTCTGCTCCAGCTCACCTGCGACCACCATCGCCTTTCGGATCAGTTCGCGCTCCGCGGCCGAGATGGGCAGCAGTGGAGGACGAACGGTCTCCCGCTCGACTATCCCCTGCATTACGAGGGCGGCTTTGCATCGAGCCCGGTAATTCCGGACCGGCGCCGCGAAGATCGTGTTTACAAGTGGTGTCAGCCGATCCATGATCCGCCGCGCCTCTTGGTAGCGGCCGGCCAGCGCGTGCTCCACCAACTCCACCTGCTGGCGCGTGGCGACCGCTCCAAATCCGATGAGCGCGCCCTCGGCACCCAGCACGAACGATTCGAAGATGAAGTTGTCGTTGCCGGTGAGGAACACGCAGTCGGGACGCGCCGCCTTGACCGCGTCGCGGACCTCGACAAAAAGCTTTGCATCGAATGACGCTTCCTTGATCGCGGCCACCTGCGTCACCCTGCACAGGCGGCTGAGCGTTTCCGGCTCGAAGTTCACCCCTCCCAGCGCCGGCTGCAGCTGGAAAAGGATGAGCGGCAAGCCGGTGGCGTCGCCGATCGCGGCGTGGTAGCGCACCGGCACCTCGGGATCGAGCGGCATCCCCTGGTAGGCGCCGATTGGAAAGACGAGCAGGCCGTGAACTCCAACGTCTTTGAGATCTTTCGCCATCGCAACCGCCTGCTCGGTGAACTGCGCACCCAGCCCGGCGATGACAGGCACGCGATCGCCAACCTCCGCAAGCACCACCTCCAAAACCCGCAACCGCTCCTTCGGCCATAGGTGCGGGCCCTCGCCGGTGTCCACATTGACCGCGAGCGCCTTTGGTTTCGCATCGGCCACGTGGCGGATGTACTTGCGCAGCCCGGCCTCGTCCACCTTCGCGTCCTCGGTCATGGGCAGCACTGTCGCCGGGATCATTCCCTTGAGATCGAGAGTCATGTGTTCCTCCAGTCGTTTGTCATCGAATCGCACCCTCCGCCGTCGCCGGCACTCTGCCCTCGAAAAGGTCACGACCGTCGACCAAGGCGCGGATCTTGGCGTCCGCGATCGATCGCGCCAGCATCCAGAAACCGCAATCGGGATGGACGTAGGCGATCCGTTCCGCACCACCCAGGAGCTCGGCCGCCGCCTCGATCCGTCCGGCGACCTCGTCCGGTTTCTCGACCACCGTGGTCTTGATGTCGATGACGCCGATTCCCAACCTCAACCGCGGGTTCATGTCGCGAAGGACCTCGAGGTCTCCGTAGCCCGGACGAGCAAGCTCGAGCACTATGTGATCCGCGTGCAGAAGGTCGAAGAACCTGGCGAGCTTCGCCCAGCTCCCTGACTGGATTCGCTGACCGCCGTAGTTGCCGAAGCAAAGGTGGACGGCCGGAGTGCGATCGACCACATCGAGGATGCGGTTGATGGCCTCGGCCGCGAGCTCAGCGTCTTCGGGGCGGCCGGGCAGGTTGGCCTCGTCGACCTGCACCACGTCGGCGGCGATCCCCCGCACCTGTTCCGCCAGCACGCCGGCCAGCGCCAGGGTCAGCGCGCGCGGGTCGCGGTAATGGGTGTCCAGCACCATGCGCGCCAGCATGTACGGGCTCGTGAGCGTGAACTTGACCGGCCGACGCGTCAGCGAGGCCACACGCTCGTAGGCGCCGGCCAGGTCAAGGCTGCCCTCACCGATCGGGCCATCGACGACCCCGGCCGGCCGTCGGCGGAACGCGAGATGTGATTGGGAGCGAAAAAGCTCGAGGTCGGTGCGCCGGATCTGCGTGCGGATGCCGTCCATCGGCCGCACGAAGTAGTCGATCATCCCGTTCGTTTCCGGGTGATCGGGATTGAATCGATACAGCTCGCCGTCGACCACCAGGTCGATGCCGGCGAGCTCTTGCAGGTGCAGCACCACCGCGGTGGCGTCGGTCAAGGCCTGCTCGCTGGGATGTGTGGCCAGCCACTGCGGGACCGGATAGCTGCCGACCAGAGTGGTCTGGATCCGCGCCCTGCTCATCGGGCCTGCACGTACTGGATCAGGACACCGTCGGCGCGCTGTGGGTCGACGTAGCCGATGATCGTTCCCCGCGCGCCCGACCTGGGCTGGCTGTCGACTGGGCGCAGGCCGTGTGCAAGGGCATGGCCCAGGGCTGCCGCCACGTCGTCGACTCGAAGCGCGAGGTGGTGAATGCCCTCGCCATGAGTCGCGATGAAGGCGCCGATGTCGGACCTCTCGTCAAGCGGCTCGAGCAGCTCGACCTGCGTAGCCCCTTCGCCAAAAAAGGCAACCCTCAGGCCGGGGAAGCCTTCCTCCCCGCCAAAGGCGAGGCCAAGCGCGGTCTCGAAGTGTGCCCGGGACGCGTCGATGGAGCGCACGGCCCAGCCAAGGTGGTCGACCACCGCCACTTCAGGGGATCCCTCCGGCTGGCCATCTGACTATCCGTCTTGGGGTCACCGTTGACATCCCGAGAGGGCCACGACCATAGTATGCCGCATGATCACGGAAATCCTTTTCCATGGTTCCAGGTACCGATCGTGATGAACCAGGCGCTGAGCGGAAAGGTGGCCGTGATCACAGGCGGCAACCAGGGCATCGGCCTGGCCATCGCGCGCGCGATGGCGGGAGCCGGCGCCTCGTTGGCCATCGCTGCCCGGACGGCGAAATCGCTCGGGTCCGTGGCCGACGAGATCAAGGGTCTCGGGGTCGACTGCCTAGCTGTCCCCTGCGACGTGCGCGACGCGTACTCCACTGACACGATGTCGAGCCAGGTGCTCGAGCACTTCGGGAAGGTGGACGTCGTCGTCGCCAACGCCGGCATCGCCGGCGCCATCCGACCGATGCACGAGATCACCTACGAAGAGTGGCGTGACTGCGTGACCACCGACCTGGACGGCGTCTACCTGACCTTTCGCCGCTTCATCCCGCCGATGATCGAGCTCGGTGAGGGCGGCAGCCTCATCGCGCTGTCGTCCATGACGGGGAAGCGCCCACTCCCCGAGCGCACTCCTTACTGCGCGGCCAAGCTGGGCGTCGTCGGCCTGGTCCGAAGCCTTGCATTGGAGCTCGGCCCACACCAGATTCGCGTCAACAGCGTCTGTCCCGGGGCGGTGGCGGGCGAGCGGCTTGACCGGATAGTCCGGCAGAACGCCCAGTCACTCGGGATCTCGGAAGAGGAGTCGATGCGACAGTTCAGCGACCCCTCCGCATTGAAACGGCCGACGACGGCTGAGGAGGTCGCGGCGGCCTGCGTTTTCCTGGCGGGCGACGCGAGCTCGGGCATCACGGGCGAGGACATGAACGTCTCCGCCGGCCTGGTCATGTACTGAGCGAGAAGTTGTCTCCACGTAGCGCGGTGTCCAGAAGGCGGCTGCCGATCCTTTCCGACGTTGCGCGAGAAGCCGCCGTCTCTCTGACCACCGCCTCACGTGCTCTCGACCCTGACAGTGACCATCCTGTCAGCGAAGGAACGCGCACACGCGTGCAAGCCGCCGCCGCGCGCCTTGCCTACAGGCCGAATCCGATGGCCCGCGCGCTGCGTACGAGGCGGGTGCCGACGATCGCGATAGTGGTCCACGACGTCAGCGACCCGTACTTCGCGGAGATCGTGCGCGGTGCGACCGCTGCCGCGTCTTCGCGCGGATTCCTGACCGTGGTGTGCAGCAGTGACCGGGACCCTATGACCGAGCTGCGTTATGTCGAGATGCTCTGCCTGAGCCGCGTGTCGGGCGTGATCTTCGCGGGAGGTGGGCTCGACGAACCACACTATCGCCGGCGTATGAGCGGCTATGCCCGCAGCATCGCCCACTATGGCGGCGCCATCGTTGCCCTGGCTCCGAGGTCGGAGCGCTGGCCGGCCGAGGTGGCGGACAACCGGAACGGCGCCCGGCTGGTCACCGAGCACCTGCTGGGGCTGGGGCACGGCCGCATCGCGATGATCAGCGGCCCGGCGACGCTGCGCACGAGTCGCGAGCGCGAGCTCGGCTACCTGGGAGCGATGAAGGACGCGGGCGCGAAGCCGTCGACGCTGCGCGCCGACTTCACGATCGCAGGAGGCGGCGCGGCCATGGCGCGCCTGCTGATGGGCAACGCCCCGACGGCCGTGTTCGTCGCGAGCGACACGATGGCGCTGGGCGCCCTGTCCGAGCTGCAGCGCAGAGGCATCGGCGTACCGGGCGACGTGTCGCTGGCCGGATTCGATGACATTCCCGGTTTGGAGTTCGTGCACCCGCGACTGACCACCGTCCACGTGCCGATGGCCGAGCTGGGCGCCGCCGGGGTCGAGCGCCTGATGCGGCACCTCGACGGCCACGGCACCAACGCTGACACGAAGCTGCACCCCGTGGAGCTCGTGATCAGGGAGAGCACTGGCCGGCCGCGAGCCGCTCGCGCAGCGGTCTAGGGTTCGGAGAGGAACATGGCGTACGACAGGAAGCAGGGGCAGCACCAGGTGGCACAATCCAGCAGGCCCGATTACCGGCTGGTCGTGGGCCGAGCGGAGGTGCCGGTCGGCGCGCCCCGCACCTTCGTGGTCCTGGACCCAGAGCGCGCGGCCATTCTGCGCGCATGGACGGCGACCCTGATTCCGGCGGTGGGAAAGCGGCCCGATGCTGGCAGCGCCGGCGCTGCCGAGTACATCGACGCCACGGTCCATCTCGTTCCCTCGATCCGCCCTGCGCTCCTGCACGGGATCGACGAGGTCGACAGGCTCGCGCGCGAGATCAAAGGGCGAGGGTTCGTCGAGTGTTCCGCCGACGAGTGCGAGCAAGTGCTGCGACAGTTCCAATCCGCGGACGACACCGATGCCTTCAACATGGTCAGCGACTTCACATACGAGGCCTACTACGGCCACCCGCAAGTGCTCGCCGCCATCGAGGCCGAGACCGGCTGGCGGGGACTTGGGCCGATGGGTGGCGGCAAGCCCATCGAACCCTTCGACGCTTCGCTGCTCGAGCGCGTGCGCAAGCTGCCGCCGCGCTACCGAGCCGTCGAGGCTGGCAAGAGCGTCAAGGCATGAGCCGAGCGCCAGCAGCGGACGTGCTGGTCATCGGCGCCGGCGCCGCCGGGGCGGCCATCTGCAAGCGCCTGTCTGACAAGGGCGCCAGGGTCACCTGCCTCGAGCAGGGCGATTGGGTCGACCGCGCTCGCATGCCAAAGGCTCACGTGGACTGGGAGGTGCGCGGGCGCCGTTTCTGGGCGGCCAACCCAAACGTCCGCCGCTGGTCGGCGGACTATCCGGTCAGCAGCGAGGGCCAGGATCCGGTTGACGTCTACATGTACAACGCGGTCGGCGGGAGCCAGATCGGATTCGCCGGCAACTACTGGCGCATGGCCCCCTCCGACTTCCGAGTCCACTCCCTTGACGGAGTCGGCGCCGACTGGCCCATGACCTACGAGGAGCTGGCGCCGTATTACACGATCAACGAAGCCGAGGTCGGCGTCGCGGGCCTGGCCGGCGATCCGTGTGGCCCGCAGCGCGAGCCTCTGCCCAACCCGCCCGCGCCGATCGGGCGGCCAGGTGAGCTCCTGGTCGACGCCTACGAGAAGCTCGGCTGGTACTGGTGGCCGACCGAGCAGGCCATCACCACCAACGCTTATCGCGGCCGGCCCGCCTGCGACCATCGCGGCTGGTGCACGTTTGGCTGCCCGCAGGGGTCGCTGTCGACCGCCGACCTTACCTACTGGCCGGGGGCCGTGAAGAACGGCGTGGACCTGCGGACCCACGCCCGCGTGCGGGAGATCGTGCTCTCACCCGAGGGCCGTGCATTGGGTGCGCGGTACTACGACGCCGAGGGCGTCATACAGGAGGCGCGGGCAGCCGTGACGGTCATCGCGTGCGGCGGGCTGGGCACGCCGCGGCTGCTGCTGCTATCGCCTTCGGCCGCTCACCCGAACGGGCTGGCCAACTCGAGCGGGCTGGTCGGCAAGAACCTGATGGTGCACGTGCAGAGCTTCGCCAGCGGGCTTTTCGATGAGCCCGTCGACGGGTGGCGCGGCACCTGGGGCGGCACCGTGTCGACGCGCCAGTTCTACGAGACCGACCCGGCGCGTGACTACGTGCGCGGTTTCATCATGAGCGGCTGCCCTGGCTGGTCAGCGCTCAACCTAGCGCTGCAGCTGGCACCGTGGGGCTCGGGGCACCACAAGGCGTTCGATGAGCGCATCAACCACGAGATCTCGCTCTACATGTGCGGCGAGGACCTACCCGAGGAGACGAATCGGGTCGAGCTCGACTGGAGCCAGCTGGACGATTTCGGCATGCCGGGCGTACGCACCCACCACGAGCTGAACGACAACAGCAGGCGGCTCGGGCGCGACATGATCGCGCATGCGCATCGGGTGCTGGAGGCGGCCGGCGCCAAGAGCGTCCGTGACTTCGGCCTGGCTCCGATCTGGGGTTGGCATCTGCTGGGGACCGCGCGCATGGGGACCGATGCAGACACGTCGGTGACGGATGCCTTCAACCAGGCGCACGACGTGCCGGCCCTGTTCATCGCCGACAGCAGCAGCATGCCCACAAGCGCAGGCGTCAACCCGAGCCACACCATCCAGGCACTCGCGCTGCGATGCGCCGACCACATCTGGGACCGCCGGCGCGACTGGTCGATCGCCGGGTGAGGTGACGGGGCCCGAAAGGACGAGCGAGCCCGATCACGTCTACGTCGGCCGGCCGCTGCGCCGGCGCGAAGATGCCTCTCTGATCACCGGGCTGGGCCGGTTCGCGGGCGACCTGCACCCTGCCGGGCTGCTTCACGCGTCCGTGGTCCGTTCATCGCTGGCGCACGGCGTGATCAGGGGCATCGATCTGGAGCTCGTGCGATCGATGCCGGGCGTGGTCGCCGCCGTCTCGGCCGAGGACCTCGAGGAGATCAGCGGCCCCATCGTCGACTCGGTGCTGCCCGATGCACATCTCGTCGGGCGCCCAGCGCTTGCCCGGGAGAGGGTCCGGTACGTGGGCGAGCCAGTCGCCGTCGTCGTCGCCGACAGCGCTTATCGAGCCGCCGATGCAGCCGCCGGAGCCGTCCTCGACATCAAGCCTTTACCTGCTGCAGCCGATGTTTTGAGCGCGCTCGCAGCGGAGTCCGCGCCGATACACCCACCGCTTGATGGCAATCTTGCCGGGCACATAGTGCGCGAGTTTGGCGGGGTCGAGGCTGCGTTTGCGAAGGCTGCACTGGTCGAGCGCCATCGGTTTCGTCTGGCCCGAGTTGCGGGCGGCTATCTCGAGCCGCGGGCCTGCAGCGCGATTTGGCGCGAGGACACCGATGAGTGGGAGATCTGGACGTCCACCCAGTGGGTGCACGGCGTGCGCGATTGCGTCGCTTCGCTGCTGGGCGTCGACGCCTCACGCATCCGGGTCCGCGCGGAGAATGTTGGTGGCGGGTTCGGGCCGAAAGGCGCGCCGTATCCGGAGGAGGTCCTCGTCGCCGCACTCGCGCGCCGTCTTCGGCGCCCGGTCGGCTGGGTGGCAAGTCGCAGCGAGGACACCGCCTCCTCGCTGCAGGCGCATGGCGACGTATTCGACGTCGAAGCGGCGGTGGACGCGAGCGGCCGGGTCCTCGGGCTGAAGGCCAAGCTGCTGCATGACATCGGCGCGTACGCCGGTCCCGGCGCGATTCTCTCGCCAACGATCACGAACCACCTCCTGTCCGCGTACAGGATTCCGGCTTACAAGGCCGAGATCGACCTGGTGTACACAAACGCCGTCCCGGGCGGATTCATTCGGGGCGGCGGCAGGGAGGTGGGCAACTTTGCCATCGAGCGCACGATGGACCTGATCGCGGCCAGGCTCGGCATCGACGGGGTCGAGATCCGTCGCCGCAACCTCATCGGCAAGGACGAGATGCCGTACGCGACAGGGCTGCCGGGTGTGGTCTACGACGGCGGAGATTACGCGGCGCTGCTGGAGCGGGTCGCCGGCGCGATCGAACTGGAAAGGCGAGAACGACTGCTTGGCACGGGCGTGTCGCTGTCGGTGGAGAGGACCGGAATCGGAGCCGGCGAGGAGGCGCGCATCGCGGTTCACGCTGACGGCGGGGTGCTCGCACGCCTGGGGTCGACACCGGGCGGCCAGGGCCACGAGACCACGTTCGCGCAGGTGATCGCCACCTCGCTGGGTTGGCCAATCGAGAAGGTGACCATAAAGACGGGCGACACGGCAGCGGTGCCCAAGGCGGCGGTCACCGCCGCGAGCAGGTCCGCGTTCGAGGTTGGCAACGCCGCCGCGATGGCCGCCGCCACGGCTCGGCGCAAGCTGCTGGACATCGGATCGCAGCTGCTGGAAGCCGACGCGGCCGACCTGGTGCTGACCTCCGCGGGGATTCATGTGAAGGGCGCACCCGGACGATCGATCGCGCTGTCCGAGATGCTGCGCGAGGGCACGCTCGAAGTGGCCGAGGTCTTCAAGGCTCCTCCCGCCTACGCCAGCGCGTGCCATGCGGCAGTGGTCGAGATCGACCCCGACCTAGGGTCGGTCAGGATCGTGCGCTATGTGATCGGACATGACTCGGGACGGTCGATCAACCCGCTCCTGGTCGAGGGTCAGCTTCACGGCGGTTACGCGCACGGACTCGGCTACGCGTTGTTCGAGGAGGCTGTCTATCGATCAGACGGCACGTTGGTGACCGATACGTTCCTCGACTACCTGATTCCAAGCCCGCCGGACGTCGCCGTCGTGCCCGAGATGATCAAGGTCGAGTCGGAGGTCTTCGGCAACCCCGAGGGCTACAAGGGCGCAGGTGAAAGCGCGACCATCCCTGCTCCGGCGGCTATCGCCGCCGCGATCGAAGACGCCTTGCGCAAGCGTGGCTCGGCGGCGGTCATCGACGGTCTACCGATCACACCGATGCGGGTGATGAGCGCTCTCTATCCTTCTATGTCTATGCACGGCGGGCGCGATGACTGATCCCGCCGACACATTTCGACTGGACCACCGTGTCGCCCTGATCGCGGGCGGTAGCGGCGCCATCGGGTCAGCCATGGGCGAGGCCCTCGGAGCCGCCGGCGCGGCGGTCACCATCGCCGGCAGGAGCGCCGACCGTGTGCAGGCGGCAGCAGCGAGGGCCGGCGCGACCGGCGCGCCGAGCCTCGGGATCATCGCCGACGTCTACAAGGTCGAGGAGTGCGAGCGGATGGTCGCCGAGACCGTGGACCGTTTCGGCCGGCTCGACATCATCATCAACGCCGTCGGAGGTGGCGCGGGGACTGCGCTTTATGCCGCCGAGGCCTACCCGGCTTCTGAGTGGGATCGCATCGTCGACCTCAACCTGCGCAGCGCGGTTTATGCGACCCAGGCCGCGGTCAAGGCGATGATCAAGGGCGGCCGGGGCGGGCGCGTGCTGAACATATCGTCTGTGCGCGGCCAGCTCGGGATCGACGCCGGCTACTCGGCCTACGTCGCCGCCAAGGGCGCTCTCAACGCACTGACCCGGCAGTGGGCGACCGAATGGGCCAAGCACGGCATCACCGTCAACGCCATCTCACCCACCTTCGTGGACACTCCACAGGTGGCGACGTTGCTTCAGGATCCGGTGTTCAAAGGCAAGTTGGTGGATCGAATACCTCTGCGAAGAGTCGGCGAGACGCGCGACCTTGTGGGCGCTGTCCTGCTGTTCTGCTCCGACGCTTCTTCCTTCATCACCGGTCAGGTCCTGACCATCGACGGCGGCCTGACCGCAACTCAGTAGGATCAGCGAGGGATGGAGCAGGTCACCAGGAACGTCTACACGAACACCAAGCTTCGGGGCTGCAACCCCAGCTTTGTTACCACCTCCGACGGCGTGGTCGTGATCGATACGCCGCAGCTGCCGACCAAGGCCGTCGCGATGCGCGAGCTGGCTGAATCGCACGGTCCGATCCGCTACCTGATCAACACCGAGCACCACGTCGACCACATCTTCGGCAACTACTACTTCAAGGGGGCAGGCACCGTCGTTCACCACCAGGGAGTGGCCGACATGTTCATGGTCGTGCTCCCCAACATCGATCCGTACGCGTACGCGGTGGAGGCGATCCCGACCGACGACCCGGAGGGCGCCGCGATCCTGCCCGATCGGGATACTTATTTTCGCGATCCCAACAAGGGCACCATCGTCTTCAATCGAGACCTGACTCTGCGGGTCGGCGATCACACCTTCCACCTCCTGCACACGCCAGGCCACACCAGAGGGCAGATCGCCGTGCACATCCCTGAGGAGCGCGTGGTGCTCACGGGGGACACGATCTTCCACGACGTCCAGACATGGCTGATGGAATCGGACGTCCCGCAGTGGCTCGAGGCGCTCGAGCGCGTCCGCGCCCTGGACGTGGATCACCTGCTGCCAGGCCACGGCCCGGTGACCACCACCGCTTACGTGGCGACTCAGCGCGCGGTGCTGCTCGATTGGACGAGCGCGGTCGCTGACGCGATCGCCAAGGGTTGGTCGCGAGAGGAGACAGTCGCTCGCGTCAATTTCGCCGACCGCTTCCCGGTCGACATCGGGCAGGGTTACATGATGGAGCACATCCAGACCAGGAACGCCGCCGCGCTCTACGACAAGATGACCGCCAAGCCCGCGGCACCAGGCATCTGATCTACTCGGCCCGAGCCGAGTTCGATTCCGCCATTCGGGCACGAATGGCGGAATCCAGGGCCTTGGTTGGAGCCAATGGTGCCCGATTGGCTGGCGAGGGCGATCACGCGCGGCCGGCAGCGCTCTCCTCGGCGCGACTGCGGCCGGCAAGGAGGATGAGCTCCTCGTGCAGCTCGAACCAGACGCCGTGATAGCTGTCGACCCGAGGCGAGGCCACGAAGCGCTGGTCGCCGCCCTTGGCGGCCGTCAGGGCCCGGTCCAGCCGGGCTAGGTATCGCCGCAGCCCCGCCGGCGCATCGGTCATCGACGAGAGCCATTCCGCCGTGGCTTCATGCAGACTCGCGAGCCGGCTGAGGACTGTCGCGTCATAGGCGGCGTCGGCGTGATCGTTCAAGACCTGCGCCCCGCCGACCTCCCGCAGCTGCCACGCCGTCACCGCTTGTTTCACGATTCGATCCAGCTTCTGGAAAGCGTCCAGCGCGGCCACCGCGCGCTCCGTTCCCCAGCTCCGCTGGTCGGCGGCGAGCTGCGCCAGGGCGGCTGCCTTGCCCTTGGCCGTCAGCGCGAAGCCGTCGGCGCCCGCCTCAACCAGCCGCTCTGCGATGAGCTGCTCGAAGGTTGGCTGCACCTCGTCTGTGAGCAGCGCCATACCCACGGCCTCCTGAGACGCCGAGCCTTTGATCATCAATGCCCGCAAGACGCCGGCTGAATTCGCGAGCCCAGCGCCAGGGCTCACGTCGGTGGCCTCGGCCACCGGTGCGCCGATCTCCAGTCCGAGCTCGCGGGCCCAGGCCAGCAGCGTCGCCGCCTCAGGCGCGACCGTGGTGGTGCCCGGGACGGCGCCGGCGAATATCTCCCCGGTGTCGCCGTCGATGGTGATCGTGTCGCCGGCCTGCAGCTTGCGCCCAGCGATGTCAACTTCGTGTTCGCCGACCCGGACCGAGTCCGCGCCGACCACCGCGGGGATTCCCCAGCCTCGCGCAACCACCGCGGCGTGGCTTGCCAGGCCGCCGCGGCTGGTAAGGACGCCGGCTGCTCGAGCCATTCCCTGCACGTCCTCGGGTGAGGTCTCCGAGCGCACCAGGATCACCGGCCGGCCTGCCTGCGCTGAGGCCAACGCGTCCGCGGGCGTGGTGGCGATGTGCCCGGTGGCCATGCCCGGCGAGGCAGGCAGGCCGGTCGCCAGGGGACGCATATCCGAGTCGCGCCCGACCGCCAGCCTCGGGGGCTGGATGAGGTGGACCGCAACCCGCTCGACCGCCTGGGCGCGGGTCAGAGGAAAGTCGGGATCCTCTGCCATGTCGACGGCGATGCGGAGCGCGGCCCTCGGGCTGCGCTTGCCGACCCGAACCTGAAGCAGCCAGAGCTTGCCCTCCTCGACGGTGAACTCGATGTCGCACAGATCGGTCAGGTGCCGCTCGAGCGCGCTCGCCGCCTGCCGCAGCTCGACGCCGGCCTGGGGCAGCCTCGTCTCAAGCGCATCCAGGGCTTCGGTTCGATGAGCTCCCGCAACAACGTCCTCACCTTGAGCCGCGAACATCACATCGCCGTACAACCCGGGCTCGCCGGTGGCGGGATTGCGCGTGAACAGCACGCCGGTGGCGGAGTCGGCGCCCAGGTTCCCGAACACCATCGCCTGCACTGTCACCGCCGTGCCCAGGTCGTCTGCGATGCCCTCGCGGCTGCGGTAGGCGCGAGCTCGGTCGCTGTTCCACGACCGGAACACAGCCTCGATCGCGGCCTTCAGCTGCAGCCAAGGATCGTCGGGGACCGAGGCGGCGCCGGTGATCCGGGTGAACATCTCCACGAAGCGACGCCGGCAGTCGGCTGCAAACGCCGCATCGCCTGAAATCTTCGCGAGCCCGCGCGTGGTCGCGTCGTTGAGGCCGAGATCGAGGATCGTGTCCATCATGCCGGGCATCGACACCGGGGCCCCCGAGCGAACGCTGACCAGCAGCGGGTTTTGCCCGTCACCGAAGCGCCTGCCCGCGGCGTGGCCGAGTCGCTCCATCGCCGGTCGCAGCTCGTCATCCAGGCCTGCCGGCCAGCCGCCGGTCAGAAATTCGCGGCACGCCTCGGTCGTGATCGCGAAGCCGGGAGGCACCGGCAGACCGAGATCACCGGCCATGACCGCAAGGCTGGCTGCCTTGCCGCCGATGAGCTCCGCCAGCGCGGCCGGGTTCAGGTCGTGTCGATGGTCCAGGGAGTAGACCAGACTCACCCGCCGGCTCGCCGCTCCTGGATCGCGCGCCAAACCCGTTCCGGGGTGAGCGGCAGGTCGCGGATGACGACGCCGGTCGCCTCGGTGACGGCCGCCGCCACCGCTGGCGCGGTCGCCATGAGGCCACCCTCGCCCGCTCCTTTGGAGCCGCCCGGTCCGGGACCATCGGCATTCTCCACCGTGAGCGAAACCATCTCGAGAGGAAGGTCCTTGGTGGTCGGGATTCGATAGTCGAGCGCCCCGAGGTTCCGGATCCGGCCCCCTTCGTCGACGATCAGTTGCTCCATCAGCGTGTGGCCAAGTCCCATCACGGCCGCGCCCTCGTCCTGCATCTGGACGTGCTGAGGGTTGATGGCCTTGCCGACGTCGGCCACGGTGACGTGCTTACGAAGCAGGATCTCACCGGTTTCCTGGTCGACCTCGACCTCTGATGCCGTGCACGTGAACTCGTAGAACGACGGCCTGCCGCCGAGCGGGTGCGCCGGGTCGTGCTCGCTCCGCATCGATCCGACGCCGATCACCTCACCCCTCACCTCGCCAAATCGAGCCCGCAGCAGCTCGGCGAGCTTCAGATCGCGACCGGCCGCCATCTCCTTCAGCTGGGCCTTGATGTCCTGGCACGCGTGCGCCACCGCCTGGCCCATGAACACAGTCGAACGGCTGGCCGAGGTCTGGAGGTCGAAGGGAACGGCGGCCGTGTCACCGCTTACCACCTGCGTCGATTCGAATCGAATCCCAAGCTCATCGGCGCAAATCTGCGCCAGCACGGTCCGGGCACCCTGGCCCATGTCCGACGTGCCGGCAAGCACGGTGGCGCTGCCATCCCAGTGAAGCCGGACGATCGCGTACGAGGCGCCGGTCGTCGCCGACGCCTTGATCGCCACCGCCAGGCCGCGCCCGCGCCCCTCGCCAAGCGGCGAGCCCCAACCGATCGCGGCAGCAGCCTTGCGCACGGCCACCGCCCACTCGCCATCCGCCGGCGCGTCTCCCGGAACGAACGCCTCGCCGCGGCGCGCGATGTTGTGCAGCCGGATCTCGACGCGGTCGATGCCCAACCGCCGTGCGGCTTCATCGAGCTGCGACTCATGGGCCCACGACACCTGTGGGGTGCCGAAGCCTCGGAACGCGGTGCTGGGAGTGGTGTGAGAGAGCAGGGCTCGCGAAACGATGCGGGCATGCGGCACGCGGTACGGACCGCACGCGAGATAGCTGCTCTTGGCGATCACCCTCTCCGCGATGTCGGCGTAGGCGCCGATCAGGAAATCGCCCGCGATGTCCTGGAACGTGATCGCTCCGTCGGAGCGAAAACCCGTGCGCGCGTGAATGCGGCAGGAGGTGCGGCGCACCTCCTGAAACGTCTCCTCGAGGCTGAGGACCAGACGCACTGGCCGGCCTGTCATCAGTGCAAGGATCGCGACGAGGGGCTCGTACTTCGGGTGCTGCTTGCCACCGAAAGCGCCGCCGGGATCGGGGGCGATGACGCGGACCTTGGCCACAGGGAGGCCCAGCACGCGCGCGATGATCCGCTGCATCTGAAAAGGGTTCTGCGTGGGCGTCCACA
>Ga0066699_10000139_pt1 | contig 16207 bp, 14 predicted proteins | sample GraSoiAngelo_148_FD_66455 | JGI IMG/M metagenome (GOLD analysis project Ga0066699, IMG submission 66455) | Grasslands soil microbial communities from the Angelo Coastal Reserve, California, USA - 14_1009_09_20cm | ecosystem: Environmental > Terrestrial > Soil > Grasslands | place: USA... | reverse complement strand
AGCAGGGCAAGGGCACTGACAGCCTGGCCCCTGCGGGCGCGTGGGGCCTCTTCGACGACAAGCGCTGTGGCGACTCCTAAAACCAGGATCTCGAAACACGACGCGACCAATCTGAAGAGCGCGAGCACCGCCAGCGATGGGACGAAGGCGGTGGCCAAGTTCACAAACGAAAACAGTCCTGCGCCAAGCGCAATCAGTCGGCGCCGGCCGAAGTGGTCCGCCAGCGTCGCCAGCGGTAGGGCGCCGAGCGCCCCAATCGAAAGCACCGATCCAAGATTCGAGAGGTCCCCGACGCGGGCGTGAAAGTCGGCCGCGACTGCGGGCAACACGAGGACCAGCACCGAGCCGTCAAAGCCGGCCAGAACGACCGCCAGGCCGGCCCACACCAGGGTCAAGCGCTGCTGACGGTCGAGCGCTATCAATCTCGAGCGCTAGCGTAGCCAGCCAAGCCGTCTCAGCAGGTATGGCCCCGGGCCCAGGAATCCGCAAGTGGCTGCCACGTGGACGATCGAAACGCCGAGGAGAGACGGGGGGCCGGGCAGAAGCCAGAAGGCCATCCCGAGGGGGATGCCGAGCGCAGCGGTCGCGAGGGTGTCCGGCCACGACCACCCAAGGCGGTGATAAAGCACGTAGGCGGCAGTGCCCAACGCGAACCCCAGCGGCGGCGTGACCAGAGCCCCCAGCCCGCCCTGAATCACTCCTCGGAAGAAAGCCTCCTCGATCGGTCCGTTGACCGCGTAGAACCCGGCCTGAAACCACGCGTCGCCGGGCCCGGACGGAACGCTCAGCCCTCCGCGCCTGAACGCCAGCCATCGCTGACCCAGAGCACCGGCTGCGAACGCCACAGGTGTTGCCACCAGCGCAAACGTCAGCTGGGAGCTCAGGTCGCCCATGCCGATGCCGATCCAGGACGGCCGCCAAACCAGCTCGACCACCACCGCGGCCGCGGCAAATGGAAGCAAACGTATTAGAAAGTCCGGCGCCATCCATGCCCAGCTGTCGGGAATATCCGTCAGCACGACTCGCGTTGGAGTTCTGGTGGCAGCCATCGAGTTCGATCTCTTCTACGACTACACGTGCCCGTTCGTCTACCGGGCGGCCGAATTGCTCGAGCTGGTAAAGAAATCAGGCGAGCGCGAGCTGCACGTGACCTGGAAGTTCTTCTCGCTGGCCCAGGTCAACTCGAAGGACCCTGACTGGACTGCGTGGGGCGCGCCGGAGTCAGAGGTGGTAAGGGGCCGCCTCGCGTTTAGAGCCGCCGAGGCGGCGCGCCGCCAGGACGCGTTCAACAGCCTGCACATGCGCCTGCTGCGAGCCCGGCATAGCGACCGTGAGGACATCGATGATCCGCGCGTCATCGACCGGCTCGCCGGAGCTGCAGGTCTGGACGGGCAGCGCTTTCGCTCCGATCTCGCAGATCGGCGCACCCTCGAGGCGCTTGCCCGCGACCACGATGAAGCGCGGGCGAAGCACGGCGTCTTTGGCACTCCAACATTCGTCTTCTCGAATGGAGCGGCCGCATACGTTCGCCTGGCTGGTGTGCCCTCGAAGGACGATGCGCTGAGGATTTTCGACCGGGTCGTCGAGGTCGCCGGTGGCGAGCAATTGATCCTGGAGATCAAGCGGCCGGTCCGGCCAGCCTGACCAGGCCCGGGGACCGGGTACTGTGGCGTACCGCGCGTTCTCAAGCTAAGGGAAGTAAAGGTCCCATGAGTGCTCGCTGGCCGCGCCAGTCCGATCGGGATGCCTTGGGTCGCGCAGGCGATGCCCAGGCTGAGCAGCATTCCACCGATGCGGCGGAATCCTGGCGCAGCTGGTTGGTGACGGGCAGCCGTGCCCGGGGCGCCGACCCGCGCCGCATACGTGGAGCGCATCGCGGCCTCAAGAAGATGCTGATCGAGGGGATCACCAATGGAGGCCACCATCCGGAGTCCTGGCGGCATTTCTCGGGCGCGATGGTGCGGCTCGCAATCAACGATGCTCTCAACTCGCTTCCCAGCGAGCAGACAAAGGTCGTCTGGCTCGCCTACTTCGCCGGCATGTCCAATCGTGAGATCGCGCGCCAGCTGGGCCTGAGCGTCGGCGGCGTGCAGCGGCGCTTGAAGCTGGCGCTGGCTCGCATCGCCGAGCATATCGAGCGCGGCCGCAGCGTCGCGTTCGCCTGGATCATGTGGCTGCCCGGCCTGCGGCCGGTGGGGGCGCGGACCAGGATCCCGGCTTCCTTCGGCGACGCGGTGCGCGCGGTGGCCGCCGCCGGCTTGGGTGTGGCCGCCGCCGCGGTGCTGGCGATCCAGCCTGATGCCCCGGCCCACTTCATGACGGCACCGACCGCGGGAGGTCCCGCCGCCGCCAGTCATGTCGCGCCCGGCACCCTGGCGGCACGAGACTCAGGCGCCGTGCCGGTGGTCGATCTCGGCGCGCCCGCTGTGCCGGCGGCCCCAGTCCGGGTCTCGATGCCGCCGGTCCCATCCGTCGTGGTTCCGCGTATCCCCGCCCCGCTTCAGCTCCCGGCACCTCCCCGGCTACCTGTACTGCCCAAGCTGCCGGCCCTTTAAAGGAGACGCGCGCGGGGATCCCGCATTACTGGATCCCGCCCCGCTGCGTTTGAACTGTGGGGCGCGGATTAGTGCGCCCAGGGAGGGCACTACGGCGATTTCAGGCGTTGCTATATGGTCGACAGAGTGATCCAGGTGCAGCCCCTCGTTCGACGTTTTGGGGTGCCGGCGCTGGTTGGGATGATCTTGCTGGCGCTGTTTCTAGACGTCGTTCTGCGCCCCGAACCTATCGGTGTCGACTTCCACACCTATGCGGCCGCGAGCCTGGTGGGCATGCAGACCGGCTGGGCTTACATCTACGACCAAAACCTCGTCACCTACATCCAGACGCAAATTCCGACCAGGGTCTGGACGCAGCCATTCCTCAGCCCGCCCCCGGTGGCCTGGATGGTCGCACCGCTGATGGCGCTGCCCTACGCCGCCGCCTTCTTCGTCTGGGCCCTCGGAATTCTGGCTGCCTTCATCGCGGCGTTGTGGTGGTCCACCACATACCGAGGCAGGGCGCGGGTGCTCGCGGTCGCCGCCGCCGTCGCAGTCTGGTGGGTTTTCAGCGCGGTCCATGTCGGCCAGGTCGCGCCTCTGATCGCGGCCGGCCTGCTCGTGGCATGGCGCCTGCTTCGTGAGGACAAGGATTTCGCGGCCGGCATCGTGCTGACGGTGGTTCTGTTCAAACCGAACACCGCGCTGCTGGCCCCCATAGCCCTCGTCTTCGCCGGCCGCTTCAAGGCGTTCATCTCGTGGATCGCGGCGTCAGTCGTCCTAGTCGGTGTCAGCCTGGCCAGCCTCGGCCCTCATGGGATCGAGGCGTACATAGTCGACCTGATCGACATGCCGGCTCAGATTCGCCACAGCGCGTCGCTGCAGGCGATCGAGGGCACATTCGGACTGACCGGTGTGGGTGCCACCGCTTTACGCGTGATCATCGTGATCGCGGCCATGGCCACGGCATACCGGTTCCGCAAGAGTCCATGGCTGGCGATGGTGGTCGGGGCGATGGCCTCGCTCATGACCGCCTCCTACTTGCACCCTTCTGACATCTGCCTCTTCGTCGCGTCCGGATGGATCCTGTGGCACGAGCGCAGTGATCGTGTCTGGCGCGCGCTCCTGGTCGGGTTGTGGTTTGTCGCCCTACCGTTCTTGAAGGTTGTCGGTCTTGGCGTGCCACTGAATCGCTGGTTGCTAGTCGAGATGGTCTTCATGGTCGCGTTGATCCTCGATGCGTGGATGGCAAGGCCAGTGATCTCCCCCCAGCAGCCTCGGGTCTTTACACCCGCGGCTGATTTCGGTGGGCCTGCCCCGGCATAATCGACTGCGGCCCGCCCAGGCCACGCGGTTCCCAAGGGGAGTCCTTGCAACTCGACATTCGCGATTTACACGGTCCTTGTCGCGTCCTCGCCGGACCCGGCACAGGTAAGACCCACGCGCTCGCCGATCTCTACGAGCAAGCCGTCCGCGAGGGCGTCGCCGATCGGAGCCAGATCCTCGTGCTCACGTTCTCGACCGGCGCGGCGGGTGAGCTGGCATCGCGAATCGACGCACGCCTGCGAGACGACTACGGAGAGGTGTGGATCTCGACCTTCCACAGCTTCTGCGCCCGTCTCCTCCGCGATCACCGGCCGGACCCCCATCGCCTGCTTCTCAACGGATTCCAGGAATCGATGGTCATGCGCCAGGTCCTGGCCGAGACAGACCTTTCACTGCTGGGACCGCTCGCGGGGCTCCACCTCTCGGAAGCCTTCGCGCGAGATCTGCTGACTTTCATCGCCCTGATGAAGCAGAACCTGGTGCACCCTGCCGCGCTGCTGCTGGCCGCGGAGGCTGACGCGGGCGCGCGGCTGCGCACGTTGGCGGCGATTTACAAGGACTATCAGCAGCGCCTCGAAAGCTGCCAGATGGCCGACTTCCGCGACCTCGTCATCGGCGCCATCGGGCTGCTCTCGGCGGAGGCCGAGCTGGTGGCACGCATCCGCTCGAAGTTCAGGCTGATCCTCGTCGATGAGTTCCAGGACGTCGATCCCGCCCAGTTCAGCCTGCTCCGGCTGCTGGCGCCTCCGGAGTCGCGCCCCCGACTGGTTGTGGTCGGGGATCCTGACCAGTCCATCTACGGCTTCCGGGGAACCGTCCCACGCCTGCTGAGCAGCGACTTTACGGCTGTCTACGGCGGCCAGACGGTGCTCCTCGACGAGTGCCGTCGTTGCTCCCAGCAGGCGCTGGATGCTGGAGAGCGGCTGCTCGAGGCCACCCAGGGCAGGCGCATACCGCGGCGCCTCAAGGCGATGAGAGAGTCCGATGCCGGCGAACCTGAGCTCGTGGTCGTGCGTGAAAGCGACGCCGTGGACGAAGCGTTCTTCTGCGCTCGGGAGATCAAGCGGCTCCTCGCCACCACTCCCGACCTCGAGCCAGGCGACATCGCGCTCCTGCTTAGGAGCACGACCACGATGGGTCCCCCGTTCGAGGAGGCGCTGCGTGCGCTGGGCGTCCCATTTGAGGTGCGTGGTGCCGGCGCGACCGCTCGCAACGAGGTGGTGCGTTTCCTGCTCGGTTACCTGGAATCCCTGCGCAGGCCCGAAGACCCTGCAGCATTTCAGGCCTCGCTCGCATCGGGGCTCGGTCGCGTCGAGCCGATGACCCTCAGCCGCTTGCGCGCGCATGCCTACGAGCACGGCCGCCCACTTACTCGGGTAGTGCGCCGCTTGATGTACGTGCTCGCGGCTCGCGACCCCGCCCGCTGGCCGCTGCCATGGGGCGAAACGGCTCCCGCGGAAGAGACGATCCTGCCTGACTATTTCGAATTCTTGACCGAGCCTGAGCTCGACTGCCTGCATGCCGCCATGACCGCCCGGCACCGCCTTCTCGAGCGTGCGGCACGCCTGCCGCTTGCGGCGCTCGCCTACTCCGCCCTCATCGAGGACGGCGCTCTCGGCCGGCTGCTCGAGCTTCAGCTTTCGGCCGAGCAGCGAATCGAGGCGATGTCCGACCTCCGTGCCGCGATCGAAGGACTCGAAGGCGTCGAGGCCGTGTACGAGCGCCTTCATGGAAGCAAGCCGCTGCTGCGCGACCTCGCTGTTCCACTGAACGCCGTGCTGTCGGGCGCCGCCGATGACACTGAGGCTGCGCCTGCGCGCACCGACGCTGTGCAGGTGATGACTGTGCATCAGGCCAAGGGCCTGCAGTTCGAGCATGTTTTCTGCTCCGGTTTCGCGCACGGTCTGTTCCCGGTCGCTGCACGACCTCACCCGCTGCTCGATGCGGAGGAGCGCGCGTGGCTGGAGGCGTTCAAGGTCGGCTTTATGCCCTCGTGGCCCTCTGACCCTGACGGTCACACGGCCGAGGAGGCAAGACTTGCGTTCGTCGCCCTGACACGGGCGCGACGCCGCGTCTACATCACTTACGCAGACTCCTACTTGCGGCAGGCAGGACCCTCGGTGTTTCTCGACCTTGCAACTCCAGAGTCCGAGACCAGGGAGTTCACACGCGCTTCGGCACGGCTCGAACCTTCAAACGTGCTGCTGGCTCGGGAGGCCGAGGTCCTCATCGCAGCGCAGCGCGGGCCCCTCGACGACGCCACCAATGCGCGCGCTTCCGCGCTCGGCCTTGACGTCAGCTTTCTAGCCGACCCGTACGCCGGGGAGCCATTCGAACCGTACGGCCGCGACCGCAACCCTTTGAGCGTGAACATCGACCATTTCAGCCCGACGACGCTCAACAACTACCTCAAGTGCCCTCGGCTGTACTGGTACAGCCACCATCCGGGGCTCGTCGCCGAACCGCGCTCGGTGCTGATGGAGCGTGGAGGATTCTTGCACGAGGTGCTCGAAGACTTCCACGCGCACGAGCCCGAGTGGCGGCCGCTTGAATCGGACCGCCAGCGCGAATGGCTCGAAGAGGCCCTCGGCCGCAGGCTGGATCAATACCTGTCGCGCATGGAAGGCGTGCTCGACCGCAAGCGCGAAGAGCATCAGGTCCGCACCGTGCTCTCCAACTACATCCGCTTCGCGACCGGGATGCAGCGGGTGAGGCGGCTGGGCACTGTGGCGCTCGAGCGCCGCTTCCATCTTCAGCTTGACGGTGCGGAGATCGTCGGCAAGATCGACCGCATCAACGACGTGGGTGATGGGCAGGTGGAGGTGGTCGATTACAAGACGGGCGGCGGCAAGAGCATGCGCTGGGCTTACGAGTCGTACTTCGGGCCGGAGCTCTCCGACGTTCAGCTGGCCCTCTACTACCTGGCTTGCCGTTTCGGCTTCGACGACGAAGGAGTGCCGCTCGGTTACAACCCCAGATTCCTGTCGCTCTGGTACCCGAAGGAGTGGGTCTGGGGCTCGATCCGCGAGGTGATATTCAGCGTCGGCCAACCGGCAGGTCTCAAGGAGTATCGCGAGCGGCTGCTGACAGACGACGACTTGGAGCGCAGCCGCGCAGTGGTCATGGAGGCGATCGCGGGCATCAAGGCCGGTCGGTTCGAGCCGGCGCCCCGTGACCTTGCGGGCACTTGCGTGAGCCGGTTCTCGAGCTGCCCCCACTCCTCCATTTGCCCGTATGGAGGACAGCCACCAGAATGAGCGCAGTTGATGCAAGCGTCACCAATCAGATCGCCCGATCTGAGGTGGAGAGGAAGCCCGGCTTCATGCCGGGCGTCACCCAGGCGAGTCACCCACGACTTCTGATCGTGGTGGTCGAGTGCCCGGAGGGGGCCCGCGGGGGAGGTCCTCAGACCTCACCCGCGCTGTCCTCCATTTGCCCGTATGGAGGACAGCCACCGGAATGAGCGCGGTCCTGAGCCCGCTCAGCGCCGAGCAGGCGGCGGCGGCCCACGCCGGACCTGACGGTGCGTTCCTCATCGCCGCCGGACCCGGCACGGGAAAGACATTCACCGCGACCGAAAGGTTCTGCTGGCTGGTCGAGAAAGGCGTGCCTGCGGAACGGATCCTGGCCGTCACCTTCAACGACCGCGCCGCCGACGAGCTGCGACAGCGCATCACGGACGAGCTCACCCGCCGAAAGCCCGAGCTTGGCCCGCAGGTGATGGATGGCGCGTGGATCGGCACATTCCACGGCACGTGTGCGCGGCTGCTCGACGAGTTCGCCTACCTGGTAGGCGCGCCGCGCGAGCTTCGCGTTCTTGACGACACTGGGCAGCGGCTGTTCGAGTCGGGGTTGATGGCAAAGCTCGGCAGCGGCTCGGCAGCACCGCTGGACCCCGATTCGTTCAGCGCGCTCGGAGTCGAGGACCTCGACGGCCTGCTGCGCGCGGGTCTGCGCTTCGTGCTCAAGCTCAAGGGTCGAGGCATTCGGCCCGATCAGTTCGAGCTGCGCGCGACCGAGCTTCACGGCATCAACTGGGCGTCGCCGGATTCTGCAGGCGGAGAACGCGCCGCCAAGGCTGAGCTCGAGGCGATCGAAGTCGTGTCCTTGATCTACCGCACCTATGAGGACGCGCTCCGCGACGGAGGCCTGCGCGACTTTGATGACCTCATCCTCGCGGTCATCGATGCGCTGGAGCGCGTGCCCGAGTTTCGCGTCCGGTGCCGTGAGCGATTTCGATACCTTCTCGTCGACGAGTTCCAGGACACCAACCGGATCCAGCTCGACCTGATCCGGCTTCTTTCCGCGGATCAGTTCGGCAACGTCTCCGCCGTCGGTGACGCCAAGCAATCGATCTACGGCTGGCGAGACGCGGAGATCGAGAACATCCGGACGCGGTTCGGTGGGCGGCGGCTGCCGCTCACGCACAACCGGCGGTCGTTCCAGGAGATCCTCGACTGCGCCACCGACTTCATCCGCCGCGACAGCGATTTCTCGTCCGAGCCCGACCTCGTCGCCACTCGAGGCAGCGGCGGGGCTCCGGTGACGATCGTGATGGCGCCGGACTCACGGTCCGAGGCGCGCACCGTGGCCGAGACGATCCGCAGACTGCATAGGTCGGGCCGCCGGCTCTCGGAGATCGCCATCCTCTCTCACTCGGTTCGGATGCTCCCTCGCGAGTTCGAGGACGAATTGCGACGCCAGGGCATCCCGTACCTGACCAGCGGCGGATCCGGCTTCTTCGACCGCCAGGAGATCAAGGACGTGCTCGCCCTTCTCCGCCTGACCGAGAATCCCATGGACGACGGCGCGCTCGTGCGGATGCTGCAGGGACCGATCGTCCGCATGACCGACCGCTCCCTGTACAGACTCGCGGAAAGGCGGGCGGGGAAGCGCGGCATGCGCCTGCGAGACTGTCTGGAAGAGTCTCGGCGCGAGGGCTACCCGGAGATGGAGGAGCGGGTCTCGGCCCAGGCCGCAAAGCTGGTCGACATCACCGACAGGCTGGGCAGGCTTCGCGATGCGTTGACGGTGGCCGACATCCTCAATCGGCTGCTGGAGGAGTGTGGTTACATGCGCTGGGCCGAGCTGCGGGCGCAGCGCGACGGGAGCCCGCGCGCATTGCTCAATCTGCGCAAGGTGTTTCAGCTCGCAGCCTTCTTCGAGCGCGACCTCGCGCTGGCGGGTGTCGGCGATTTCGTCCGCCACCTCGATCAGGTGATTGACGCCGACCTGCCGGTCGGCGAGGCGTTGCAGCCGGTCGCGTCGACTGAGGCTGTATCACTGCTCACCATCCATTCCGCCAAAGGTCTCGAGTTCCCCGTCGTGTTCCTCGTGAACCTGAGGCCGCCGCGACCCCGCGACACGGAACGACTTTTCTTCGATCCGGACGGGCTTGGCTTCGTGATGAAGACGTGGCGGGGCGAGAAGCATCCTCGCTTCCAGCTCACGTCGCCGGGCGCGCCGGCGGTCGCGCTGGCGATTGGTGAGCGGCGCCGGGTGGTGTACGTCGGTCTCACCCGGGCCAAAGACGAGCTGTTCGTCACCGCGACCAGAGAGGAGCAGTCATCCGCGGAGGTCGAGATCGGCGATCACGACCATTTCGCCGAGATCCTCAGTTGGGCGCTCGCTAACCCGTCCAAGGCCTCGGTGGTCGAAGCTGAGCAGCTCGAGCTCCCCGCGCTCGAAGCGCCCAACGGCACCGCGACGACCGCGTCAGACGTCGCCCTCGATGTGCTCGATCGCTTCGAGCTGGTGCGCCCGAGGCCGGGGGCTGCCGGCACGGCACATGACGCCGAGCTCGAGCTGAGCTTTTCCCAGCTGCACGACTACGAGATCTGTCCGGTGCGCTATCGCTTCAGCCAGGTGTGGGGCGTTCCGGCGCCTCCGGACGAGCTGCTCAACCGCGCGGCGCGTGCAGCGAGCTCGACCGAGCTTGGAGCCGCGGTCCATGCCGCCCTGGCCGCGTGGCATGTGGGGGGAGGTGATCTGCTCTCGCTGTACACCGGCCCAGACGCCGGTCGGGCCATGCTCGAGAGGTATCGAGATCATCCACTTGCGTCGGTTAGCACCCTTGGGGTCGAGGTCCAGTTCAACCTGCGGTTGGCAGGGGCGCGGATCCGGGGGGTGGTCGACCGCGTGTGCGAGGTTGACGGCCGCACCGTGTTGATCGACTACAAGACGAACGCGACGCTGGACGATTCGCTGATCGCCGCTTACTCGCTGCAGCTGAGACTGTATGGGTTGGCCGCTCGCCGCGGACTGCTTCCTGGCGACGGCTCCCCCCGGTTGATCCTGTTCGACCTGCGGCGCGGAGACACCCACGAGGTGGTTCGGGACGACGCGGCGGTCGAAGCTCGAGTCGAGTCCATCGCGGCGCGCATCTCGGCCGACGATTTCGCTCTGGGGCCGGAGCATGCGAACCGTCCGTGCATTTTGTGTGCGTATCGCCCGATCTGCAAAGACGCGCGCGTCGACCAAACGCCAGCGTGAGCGAGGAGCGCTACTTCGAGCGCAGGGAGATCACCGACGCGATCGCCTTTGCTGAGGCGGGTGGCATAGCAGTCCATCGCAACTTCGACTCCTATCACGGGTCCACCATCCGCGGAATGCGAAGGGAGAAACCGTTCCTGCACGTCATAGGCCTGCGGCCGAACCTGGAGGCGTGGGGGCGCCGGCATGGGCTCCGTCCGGAATGGATCCAGCCTGAGAAAAGGCGCAAGGTCGCCCACTACGACGTCTTCGGCCCGTTCGCAGAGGAATTGATCGGCAGGCTACGAAATCCGGGTTGACACGATTTGACGCAATGCGTTATGATGGCCCTGTCATAACGAAAATCAGAAGGGAGAAGCCTCATGAGCACTGACATCAGGGACATGACTGACACGGTCGAAGAGGTGGCGTTCGGCGCTGCCGAGACCGCCGCCGAGATCGCGTCGAACCCAATCGGAGCCGTCCGCAGGCAGGTCAAGGGCCTGGAGCGGAAGGGCACCCCGGCGGCACGCAAGGCCAACAGGCGCTTCAACGCGCAGCTGAACTATGCCACCGCTCCCGCCAAGGACGCCTTCAAGACGATCAGCAAGACTGCGGAGAAGGTGGCCGGTGAGCTCGCGCCTGAGAAGTTCGTGATCAAGGGCCTTCGCCTGGTCAAGGTGCAGGCCAAGAGACCCGACGTAGTGGGCGATGTAGCCAAGCGAACGCTCCGGTTCTTCAACCGTTCCTTCAAGACGGTGGCCAGGGTCGCAACTCGCTTCGAGAGCGCCAGCGAGCTCACCGCCGTCTCCAGGCCGGCATCAAGGCCGGCTGTGGCCCGGCGCAGTCGGCGCTCCCGCCGCCGCGCCGCCTAACCAAACCGAGTCTCCAAAGGGCGCCCTTCGCGGGGCGCCCTTTCTTGTTGTTACCGTTCTGGTCCATGGTCGTGTGCACCGGCTCGATCGCTTACGACTACATCCTCAACTTCAACGGCCGGTTCAGGGACCACATCCTTCCCGACAAGACGCACATCCTCAACCTGAGCTTTCTGGTCGACGACCTCCACAAACGGCGGGGCGGCGTGGCGGGTAATTACGCCTACAACCTGTCTCTCCTCGGCTATCCCGCCGCAGTGCTTGCCACCGCCGGCTCCGACGCCGCCGAGTACCGAACGTGGCTGGAGGCACGCGGCGTCGACTGCAGCGGGCTGCGCTTGATGGAGGGCGAGATCACCGCCACAGGCTTCACCACCACCGACCTGGACGACAACCAGATCACGGGCTACTACGGTGGCGCCATGCTTCGCGCGGGCCTGCTCGGCCTGGACGATGCTCCCGGGGAGATGGAAGCGGTCATCATCGGGCCCAACGACCCGGGCGCGATGATGCGGCTCAGCCGTGAGTGCCGCGAGCGATCGATCAGGTTTGTCTTCGATCCCGCGCACCAGCTGCCTCGATTGGAGGCGGGGGACCTCGCCGACGCATCGGCGGGAGCGTGGATCTTGATCGGCAACGACTACGAGATCGAGCTGGTGAAGGAGCGCATGGGCTGCGACGACGACGAGCTCATGAAGCATGCACAGATGGTGGTGACGACGCTCGGACGTGAAGGATCACGCATCGCCAGGCGCGACGGTGTGGCTGTCATTCCCGCCGCGCCGACAGAGCTCGAGGTCGACCCGACCGGCGCTGGGGACGCCTATCGAGCGGGCCTGGTCGCAGGGCTGCTGCGCGACCTCGACGTGGCGAGCGCGGGTCGGGTGGCGTCGCTGGCGGCCACATACGCGATCGAGCAGGTGGGCACCGCCGAGCACGCCTACACGAAGGAGCAGTTCGCCACGAGATACCGGAGTTCCTTCGGAGCTGATCTGCCGGGGGCCTTCTTCGTCAGCTGAACTTGCGGCTTTCCTCTCTCCGGTAAGCCCAGATGGCGATCGCGAAAAAGCCGACGCCGTATCCGATTAGGTAGATCCAGTCGGTGGTCACGCTATCGCTCGTCGGCGCTCCGATGGCGTCCCAGCCCAGTTGCCCAAACCGATACAGCGGAAGGTATGGCGAGATCTGCTGGATGATCTGCGGCAGCAGCTGCTTCGGAAAGAACAGGCCCGACGCGAAAGCCGTGGGTAGGTAGACCAGGTTGATGACCGCGATGGCAGAGTTTGGTCCCGACAGGTAACCGATGGCGAACCCGAGGGCGATGAAAGGGATGGACCCGAGCAGCACGCGATAGCCGAGCGAGAACCACTGAGAAGGGTCCAGCCTCACGCCTCCGGCGATGTACGCGAACGGGAACAAGACAGCGAGCGTCAGGGCCGCAAAACCAAGCGCAGTGATGCACCGCGACAGCAGGTAGACAAATGGCGGCAGGGGCGTCGCGCGCATCAGCAGGTCCATCTTCATACCGCGCTCCGTGGCGACCGAGATGCCGAAGCTGAAGATCATCACGTTGGCCACGGCATACACCGCCATCGAGGCGAGGAAGTACGCGCCGAACTTGACGAACGATGGTGGCCCCATGGACTCATTTGCCTGCCCGACGCCGATGAAGCCGTAGAACACCACCGGTAGCAGGAGGCTCGTGCCGCTGAACGCCGGCACTCGCCAGAGCTTGAGGAATTCGGCGCTGGTCTGACGCGCGAGCATCGGCCACATCGGAGCCTCGGCCACGACGCTCAATTCTTCTGGTGGCTCGTCAATGAGATGAAAGCGTCCTCGAGGTCGGCGCCCGTGACCTCGAGGTCCGAGATCTCGAGCCCGCGCTGGAACAGGGCGCGCAACACCGTGACCGGATCGTTGGTGAGCAGCTGGACCGCGTTGCCCTCCACCGTGGTCGCGGTCACCGGGAGGCCATCGAGCGTCGACTGGGTGATTCCCGAAGCCGTGAACCTGATGCGCTTGCCGGCGACCTTGCCCTTGATCTCGACGGGACTGGCATCGGCGATGATCACGCCTCGGTCGATCACCACCACCCTCTGGGCCAGCTGATCAGCCTCCTCGAGGTAGTGAGTGGTCAGCACGACGGTGCGGCCGAGCTTTGCAAACTCGGCGATCCTGGCGATGAAGGCGCGACGTCCCTCTACGTCCATGCCGACGGTCGGCTCGTCAAGAAACAGAACCTGCGGGTCCCCGCAGACTGCGAGCGCAAAGTAGAGGCGCTGGCGCTGCCCTCCCGAAAGCTCCTTCACCAACGCACCGGCTTTTTCCTCAAGACCGGCCATCGCGATCGCGCGGTCACGCTGCATCGGCGCCGGGTAGTAGCTGCGGAACAGGTCGACGATCTCGCGCACCTTGAGCATCTGCGGAATCCCCGATTCCTGCAGCATCACACCGACCCTGCTGCGCGCCGCGATGTCAGTGGGCTCGAGTCCGAAGAGCCGAGCACTTCCTGAGGTCGTCTTGCGAAGGCCGAGCAGGAGGCTGATCGACGTCGTCTTGCCGGCCCCGTTCGGACCAAGCATGGCGACCACCTCGCCCAGCTGGATGGTGAGAGAGACGCCTCTGAGTGCTTCGACCTGGCCGTACTTCTTCGTCGCGTCGACGAGCTCGGCGGCCACAGTCACCGCCACAGACTATCGATTTACGCTAGATCAGATGGCCACCATCTTCAGCCGCATCATCGCGGGCGAGCTGCCCGCCCGATTTGTCTGGAAGGACGACCGCTGCGTCGCTTTTCTCTCGAATCGACCGCTGCGACCTGGCCACACGCTGGTGGTGCCGCGGCTCGAGGTCGATCACTGGCTGGACGCCGAGCCAGACTTGCTCGCGGCTCTGAGTCTCACGGCACAGGTAATCGGTAAGGCGCAGATGGCGGCATTCGACGCAACGCGAATCGGGGTCTTGATCGCCGGACTCGAGGTGCCGCACCTCCACATCCATGTCGTGCCGATTCGGGGCCTGCACGACCTCGACTTCGGAAACCAGGATCCCAATCCGGACGAGGGGATGATGAACCGAGCTGCGCAGTCCATCCGCGATCAGCTGCGCAAGCATGGCCACAAGCCGCCTGCCGACTGAGGGCACACTAAAGGCATGTGCTATACAGACGAAGCTCGTCCGCCGCTGCCGCCGATCAGTGGAGCCGCCGCCGACCACGGCGAGCTCACCCTCACCGCTGCCGATGGGAACAAGTTCGCCGCCTACTTTGCACGCGCGGAGAAGCCGACGGGAGCCGGGATGGTTGTGCTGCCAGATGTGCGCGGCCTGCATGAGTTCTACAAGGACCTCGCCAGGCGTTTCGCCGAAGCGGGCATCGATTCGGTGGCGATTGACTACTTCGGACGCACCGCCGGCATCGGCGATCGCACCGATTCGTTCGAATACATGCCGCATGTCCAGCAGACGACCCCGGAGGGGATCAGGGCAGACACGGCCGCCGCCATCGACCACCTCAAGTCCAAAGACGGCGGCGCGGTGAGCGCTGTGTTCACAGTCGGCTTTTGCTTCGGGGGGTCGAATTCGTGGAATCAGTCGGCCCAGCAGAAGGACGTCAACGGCTGCATCGGCTTCTACGGCCGGCCGGTCAGAAGTGAACCCTTCATCACCGACATGAAGGCGCCGCTGCTCGTGCTGGTTGCGGGCGCGGACCAGGCCACCACCCCCGAGCAGGCGATGGAGTTCACGCAGCGCCTGACGGAAGCTGCCGTGCCCTTCGAGCAGCACATCTACAAAGACGCTCCGCACAGCTTCTTCGATCGGTCGTCCGCGCAATGGAAGGACGCCTGCGACGACGCCTGGCGCCGGATGCTCGACTTCGTCAAGAAGAACAGTTGAAGGTTTCGACCTGAGGTCCTAAGAGCGGCTCTCCTCGTATAGTCAAACCCATGGCACGTATGGCCACGGCGTCCAAGAAGGCCCCGCCGGTTAAGACTGCAACCGCCCGCCTCCCGGATTCGCTCGTCGCCGAGCTCGAGCGCCGCCGGGGCGGGCTCGCGAGGCACATGGCGAGGGCCGTGGTCAGCGTGGTTCGCTGGGACGACTCGACTGGCGTTCCTCCCCAGCGCTCGGCGATCGCCAGAGCGTGCGAGGCCGGGCTCGACCTGTTCCTGGCCACCGCTCGCGAGGCGCGGCCGGCGGCGCCGGAGGAGCTGCGCCGGGTCGCCCAGCTGGGAATCCTGCAGGCCCGCAGCAGCCAGTCGGTGGAACCGATTCTGGCCGCCTACCGGATCGCGGCGCGGGTGGCCTGGGACGCAATCCTGCGGGCTTGGCGGGGGCACCCTGAGGTGACACCGGAAGCGCTGATGGTCACCGCCAACTATGTCTTCGCCGCCCTCGACCAGGTGGCGGCGGAGGTCACCAAGACCTACCTCCACGCCAGGGAGCAGCACATGCAGCGCGGCACGCGCGCGCGGGCGCGCTTGGTGCACGCCCTGATCAGCGACAGCTTCGACTCCGAGCTCGAGCTCCAAAAGCAGGCGTTGACCCTGAATATGCCCATCACCGCCTCGGGCTACATCGCCGTGGTGTGCATGCTCATCATCGGAAGCCGGGAGGGCGCTCGGGGCGGCGACTCGCTGGCCGAGGTGGTGAGCTCGCTCGAACTGCCCCGAGGCGCGATCTCACATACCACCGACCCCACCACCCTCGTGACCCTCTGGCCGGCCGACTCACCCGCCGGCGCCGAAAGCGCGCGCGAGTTCGTCCTGAGCCTCAATGCAGAGGCGGTCAGCCGGTCGGGAGCGGTCCGGGCCCGCGTACGCGCAGGGATCGGCGGCTACCACACCGGACTGCGCGGAGTCTCCAGGTCTTACCTGGAGGCGCAGCAGGCACTCGAGGCTGGGCGCAAGCTTCGTCCCGATGCGGTGGTGCACCAGCACGACGAGGTGATTCCGTACCTGGTGCTGGCCCAGAACCCGCTCCTGGCGGACCGCTTCGTCCGCG
>Ga0066699_10000138_pt1 | contig 16215 bp, 15 predicted proteins | sample GraSoiAngelo_148_FD_66455 | JGI IMG/M metagenome (GOLD analysis project Ga0066699, IMG submission 66455) | Grasslands soil microbial communities from the Angelo Coastal Reserve, California, USA - 14_1009_09_20cm | ecosystem: Environmental > Terrestrial > Soil > Grasslands | place: USA... | reverse complement strand
GCACAAGCCCGATCGCGCCTCGATGGTGCTCGAGATCAACGCCGGGCCGCGCGCGGCGATCAGCCGCATCGACATCGACGCCGAAGATCCCGCGGACCGCAGCGCACTCGCCAACGGCAGCGTCGCGCCGGGACGGCCCTACGACGCGGCGCAGGCCGATGCGCAGCTGCAGAAGTATCAGGACACGCTGCGCGCGCGCGGCTTCTACGAGGCGCGCGCGACGCACACGGTGGACTTCGTCAATGGCGGCGCGGTCCTGCGCGTGGCCATCGATCGCGGCCCGCACGTCGCGGTCGCGTTCGACGGCGATCCGCTGCCCGAGGCCGAACGCGAGCGCCTCGTGCCGATCCGCCAGGAGGCGTCCGCCGACGAGGATCTGCTCGAGGACTCGAGCCGTGCCATCGAAGAGTACTTCCACGCGCGCGGCTACCGCGACGTCACGGCAAGCTACACGCGAGACGCGGGGACGCCCGGCGAGGTGACCATCCGCTTCACCGTCATGCGCGGGCCGCGGTACCTCGTCGACGAGGTGAACGTCAAAGGCAACACCGCCATCAGCGCAACGGACCTGATGCCGATTGTCCGCGTGAAGGCCGGCGATCCGTTCGTGCAGGCGGCGCTCGACAACGTAATGGCGGGCATGCGCAACCTGTACCGCGCACGCGGCTTCACTCACGTGATGGTGATGCCGATGGTGGCCGTGCTGCCGGCCGGCGATCGGCCGTCACCCGCAGCGGATCGTCACGTCGAGGTCGGCATCGACATCGGCGAAGGGCCGCGCACGCTCGTCGGCTCCGTCGACGTGATGGGGAACATGGTGCTCTCCTCCGAGCAGATTCGCGGATCGCTCGCGACCGTGTCCGGCAAGCCGTACTCGGAGGTCGATGTCGCCTCCGATCGCGATCGCATCGACCTCGAGTACCGCAACCGCGGCTACGAGAGCGTCGCTGTCGATCCGCGCGTGATGCTCGCCGAGGGCGACACGCGCGCCAACATCCTCTTCAGCATCAGCGAAGGTCCGCAGGTGCTGGTCGATCACGTGATCATCGTCGGCAACCGGCGGACGAGCACCGCCACCATTGAGCGGGAGCTGTCGCTCAAGCCGGGCGAGCCGCTCGGCTACGCGGCGCGCATCGAGAGCCAGCAGCGGCTCACCGCGCTCGGCCTGTTCCGGCGCATCAACATCACCGAGCTGACGCATTCGGGCGAGTCGCGGCGCGACGTGCTCGTGCAGGTCGAGGAGGCGCCGCCGACCTCCATCTCGTACGGAGGCGGGCTCGAAGGGCAGACGATCCTGCGGCCGACCGGACCGAACGGCCAGGCCGAAGAGCGGTTCGAGCTGGCGCCGCGCGGCTCGTTCGAGATCACGCGCAGCAATCTGTGGGGCAAGAACCGGTCGCTCGACCTGTTCACGCGCGTCAGCCTGAAGCCACGCGACATTCTCACCACCAGCACGACGGTCGTCGAGCCCGTGACCAACACCAGCAGCTACGGCCTGAACGAGTACCGCGTGCTCGGCACGTACCGCGAGCCGAAATTATTCAACACGCGCGCCGACCTGCTGTTGACGGGCATCGTCGACCAGGCGAAGCGCTCGAGTTTCATGGTCCGCACGCGCGAGTTGCGCGCGGAAGCGGGCGGCCACGCGAGCCGCTTCTTCAGCGTCGCGGGGCGCTATTCCTTCCAGCACACCAAGATCTTCGATGTCACGTTCCTGCCAGACGATCCGCTCGCCTCGCTCATCGACCGCGTGTTCCCGCAGGTGCGTCTCTCGAAGTTCTCGAACTCGCTGATCCGCGACAGCCGCGACGACGTCCTCGACCCGGGGCGCGGGACGTTCCAGTCGCTGAACACCGACGTCGCGGCGCGCGTCATCGGGTCGGAAGTGGGCTTCCTGAAGACGTTCGCGCAGGCGTTCGAGTACTACAAGTTGCCCACACGCCGGCGCATCGTGCTCGCGACGGCAGAGCGCATCGGCATCGCGCATGGCTTCCCGCGCGTGGTGCAGACGATCGATCCGTCGACGAGCGCGCCGACGACCGGTGTCGTACAGGACCTGCCGGCGAGCGAGCGCTTCTTCGCCGGCGGCGACACGACGGTGCGCGGGTTCGCACTCGACCGGCTCGGCACCGCGGCGACCATCAACGCCAATGGCTTCCCCGCCGGCGGCAACGGCGAAATCGTGCTGAACATGGAGCTGCGCATCGATGCGGCGAAGGGGTTCACCGGCGTGACCTTCATCGACGCGGGCAACATCTATCCGAACGCGAGCGACCTCGATATCACCGATCTGCGCCCGGCCGCCGGCTTCGGCGTGCACTACCGTTCGCCGGTGGGACCCGTCCGCGTGGAGCTTGGCTTCAACCTCGCGCGCCGCGAGCTGGTTCCCGGAGTCCTCGAACGCAGGACCGTGTTACACATTTCGCTCGGACAGGCATTCTGATTCCGTTCGCAGCGATGTTCACCCTCACGGGCCACAGAGGCACAGAGGCACAGAGAAGTCTTCGTTTGAAAAATGGGTCTCTGTGTTTCTGTGTCTCTGTGGCCTGTTGTCTCGTTACTGTGTGCCTGTCGCACCCGACGGCACAGGTGCTCATCGATCGCGTATTAGCCAGGATCAGCGGAGAGCCCGTGACGCTGACGGATTTACGGGCCGCGATCGGGCTCGGCGTGATCCAGATTCCTGCGGGAGCGGATCCGATCGCCGCCGGCACGCAGCTGATGATCGATCGCCAGCTCGAGCTGCTCGAGGTGCAGCGCTTCCCCCCGCCGGAGCCGCAGCCCGCGGCAGTCGCGGCGGAGGCCGGGCGGCTGAAGATGACCGCGGCCGCGCGTCTGCCGCAGCTGATGCAGACCACCGGCCTCAACGACCAGCGCATCGCCGACATCGCGCGCGACAACCTGCGCATCGCCGCCTACATCGATCAGCGCTTCGGCATCACGGTGCAGGTCAGCGACGAGGAGGTCGCGAACTACTACCGCACGCACGAAGCGGAGTTCACGCGCGGGGGCGAGACGATTCTGTTCGAGGATGCCGTGGCGACCGCGCGGCAGCGGGCGTCGAACGAGCGCCGCCGCGCGATCATCGATCAGTGGATTCGCGATCTGCGCACCCGCGCGGACGTCGCGTTGAACCCCGCTACGGCATCAGCACCGTAGATCCCGTCGTCTTCCGCGACTCGAGGTCCTTGTGCGCCTGCATCGCGTCCTTCAGCGCATAGCGCTGGTTGATGTCGATCTTCACCTTGCCCGCCTTCACCACGTCGAAGAGATCGTTGGCCAGCGACACGAGATCCTGGCGCGCGGCGCTGTACGGCTGCAGCGACGGCCGCGTGAGGAAGAGATGTCCCTTGAGCTGCGCCGCCAGGTTGACCGGCGGGACCGGACCTGACGCGTTACCGAAGGTCACCATCGTCCCCAACATCGACAGACACTCGAGCGACTTGTCGAACGTGTCCTTGCCGACGCTGTCGTAGACCACCGGCACCCCTTTGCCGCCCGTGATCTCCTTCACGCGCGCGACGAAATCCTCCTTGTTGTAGTTGATGCAGTGATCGGCGCCGTGCGCTTTCGCGAGCGCGCACTTCTCCTCGGAGCCGGCGGTGCCGATCGTGGTGACGCCGAGCGCCTTCAACCACTGGCAGGCGATCAGGCCCACGCCGCCGGCGGCGGCGTGCCAGAGGACCGTGTCGCCGGCCTTCACCTTGTAGGTGCGCTTCACGAGATAGCTGACCGTCATCCCCTTGAGCATCATCGCGGCCGTCGTGTCCGACGGAATGCCGTCGGGAATCTTCACGCAGCGCGCGGCGGGGACGTTCCGCGCTTCCGAGTAGCTGCCGACCGGCTGCAGCGGCGTGTTGCTCGCGTAGGTCACGCGATCGCCCGGCTTGAACTCGGTGACGCCGTCGCCGAGCGCTTCGACCACGCCCGCGGCTTCGCTGCCGATGCCGGTCGGCAACGGCAGCTTGTAGACGCCGCCGCGATGATACGTGTCGATGTAGTTGAGGCCAATCACCTCGTGACGGACGCGGATCTCGCCGGCGGCGGGCGGCGGCAGCTCGACCTCCTCGACCTTCATCACATCCGGCGGACCCTGCTCGTAAATCCTGATCGCTTTAGGCAAAAGAATCTCCTCTGTAATTTACGAATGTACGAATTTACGAATCTACGAATTTGTTGATGAATTCAAAAATACATTCGTCAATTCGTCAATTCGTAGATTCGTCAATTACAGTCCTATGACTGCAACTCGCAGGATCTCCAGCGAGTTGAACCCCGCATGACTCACGATCGGCCCCACGCTGCTGCGGCGCTGCAGGTACATCCACGCCCAGAGCGCGCCGAGCGTGCTGGTGGTGATCGCCGCGTCCCACCCCTGCATCGCGTGGCCGAGGCCGAACGCGATGCTGATCACCCCGACGCCGACCGCCGCGCCGCCGAGATACTGCTCGAAGCGGCGCAGCATGAAGGCGCGCTGCAGCTCCTCGCGCACGCCGCCGGCGAAGATCGCGACCAGCGAGAAGAGCGCCGCCTGCCCCGGCGTCGCCGCCAGCGCCTCGAGCGGATTGGTCGGCACGTTGTGCAGCGATGGCGCGAACAGTCGAATCGTGTTCAGCAGGATGCCGACGCCGACGAAGACGAACGGGACCGTCGCCAGGCCGAGGATCGCATCACGCCCCGCTCGTGCGCCGCGCGCCTCGGGAGGACCCCACCAGAGCACGCGGGCGCTCTCGCCATGCGCGCGCATCAGCAGAATCATCATCGCGATCACCGCCGTCGTATCCGTCAGCGACAAGGTCACCACGAAGGCGAACGAGAGATGTCCGGCCGCATCGGTCGAAGGGATGCCGGCCATCCGGAGCAGCGCGCCGATGGCCAGCTGCGTGGGGACGCCGGAACAGAGCAGGATTTCGATGACCGCCGTGAGGCGATCCCGCCTGTCGACCGCCTCCGGACGGTCTGGATTGAGGAGCGATTCAGGCGCGGAATCCGACATGTGCGGCGAAGCTTGTGATTCTACTGCTCTGCTGGACCGTGTAAAAACGACAGGCTAGTATCGATGAGATGACATCGCCCACTTCGGGAGAGCGCGTTCTCATCGTCGAGGACGAGCCGACCACGCGCGCCGGCCTGACCGAACTGGTAAGCACCTGGGGCTTCACCACCGAGTCCGCCGCCGACGGTCAGGAAGCGCTTCAGCGTATCACCACGTTCCGCCCGTCCATCGTGATCACCGACCTCGTGATGCCGCGCATGGGCGGGCTCGAGCTGCTGCGCGCGCTCAAGGACGAAGGGACCGCGCTGACGATCGTGATCCTCACCGCGCAGGGCACGGTGGAGACCGCGGTCGAGGCGATCAAGGAAGGCGCGTACGACTATCTGACCAAGCCGGTCGAGCCGCAGCGGCTGAAGATTCTGCTCGACAAGATCGTCGAGCGGCAGGACACGCTGCGCGAGGTGAAGGTGCTGCGCAAGCAGCTGCGCGAGCACGGCACCTTCGGCAAGATGATCGGCAACAGCGCGCAGATGCGGAAGGTCTATCAGGTCATCGAGCAGGCGGCGCCGACGCAGGCCAACGTCCTCATCTGGGGCGAGTCGGGCACCGGCAAGGAGCTCGTCGCGCAGACGATCCATCAGCTGAGTCCGCGGGCGCAGCTGCCCTTTGTGCCGATCAACTGCGCGGCGATTCCCGAGACGCTGCTCGAGAGCGAAATCTTCGGCCACGAGAAGGGCGCGTTCACGGGCGCCACGGATCGCCGCGAGGGCTGCTTCGAGCTCGCCGATCGCGGCACGCTCTTCCTCGACGAAATCGCCGAGATGACGCCGTCCACGCAGGTCAAGCTGCTGCGCGTGCTGCAGGAGCGCAAGTTCCGGCGGATCGGCGGGCGCAACGAGCAGAGCGTCGACGTGCGCGTCATCGCCGCCACCAACGTCAACCCCGCGGAAGCGGTGAAGAACGGCAAGCTGCGCGAAGACCTGTACTACCGCCTGAACGTCTTCGCCATGGAGCTGCCGCCGCTGCGGCAGCGGAAGGACGACCTGTCGCTGCTGATGCAGGCGTTTCTCGCCGAGTTCAACGAGCGCAACCACAAGAACGTCACCGCGATCGATCCGGCCGCCATGCGCATCCTCGAGCAGTACAACTGGCCGGGCAACGTGCGCGAGGTGCGCAACGTGATCGAGCGCGCGGTCATCCTCGCGCAGGGCGAGTTCGTCGAGGCGAAGCATCTGCCGCCGCTCGTCACCGAGTCGCCCGACGTCGTCAAGCCGACCGTCGAGCTCGAACCGGGCACGACGGTCGAAGAAGCGGAGCGCCGCCTGATTCTGATGACGCTCGAGCACACGCGCGACAACAAGACGCGCGCCGCGGAAATCCTCGGCATCAGCCTGAAGACGCTCCACAACAAACTGAACAAGCTGCGCGGCCGCGTGCCCGGGAAACAGCACGAGGAAGAAGTCGTGTAGATGCGCCTGGGCATCAAGGCCAAGCAGATCGCGGCGGTCACGGCCATCGTCGGCCTCGCCGTGGTCGGCCTGAGCGCGGTGCACGTGACGCGCCTCGCGCGCGTCGTCCTGCGCGAGAGCCAGGCGCGCGGCGAGCTGCTGGCCAACGCGATCTTTCACCGCGCCCGCGAGGTCGTCGTCGCCGGAGGCCCCGACGACCTCTACACCGCGCTGCGCACCGATCCGGGTCTGCGCGCCATCCTCGAATCGAGCGTCTACGGCGAGAGCGTGACCGAGGCGGCCATCCTCGACACGCAGGGCATCGTCCGCGCCTCCAGCGATCCGGCGCTCGAGGGCAGACCGCTGCCGTCACGCGCCGATCTCGCGACGCTCGTCGAGGGCACCGCGCTCGACCAGCTCCGCACCATCTACGCGCGCGATGGGCGCACGCTCGAAGTGCGCCAGCAGATGGTGCTCGGCGACGCGCCGTTCGGGTCGATTCGCATCGGCGTCTCGACGGTGCTGATGCGTGAGGAACTGAACGCCTCGCTGCGGCCGGCGATCAACGTCGCCGTTGCCAGCGTGCTCATCGCCGTCATCGTCGCGGCGTTGCTCGCGCAATTGTTCCTGCGGCCGATCAACGTGATCCGCGGCGGATTGACGCGGCTCGGGAAAGGGGAGCTCGGCGTCACGCTCGACCTCAATCAGAACGACGAGTTCGGTGACCTGGGCACGTTCTTCAACACCGTCAGCCAGCAGCTGTCGGAGCAGCGCGACCCGCGACAGGCCGCGCGCAAGCTCGTGGCGCTCAGCCGCCTCACGGCCGGCCTCGCGCACGAGGTGAAGAATCCGCTCAACGCGATGATGATTCACCTCGAGCTGCTGCGGACCAAGCTCACACGGGTGTCTGCTCCGAGGCCCGAGCCCGCGCCCGTGGCCGCCGGCGGGCTCGGTCTCGCCGCAGCCCGCCTGCCGGAGCGGGCGAAGGCGGAGGACGCGTTGCAGCACGTCGAGATCATCGAGAACGAAATCCGCCGGCTCGACGAAGTCGTGCAGGGCTTCCTGAAGTTCACGCGCCCCGAAGACCTGAAGCTGCAGCCGCTGCAGGTGAAGGACATCTTCGACGAGATTCTTCCGCTCATCGCGCCGGAGGCCGAGACCAACCACGTGCGCGTCGAGGTGCAGGCGCCGTCCGATACGCCATGGGTGAACGGCGACGCGTCGATGCTGCGGCAGGCATTTCTCAACCTGGCGATCAATGCCTGCCACGCGATGCCGAACGGCGGCTCGCTGCGGATGTCGTGCGCGGCCGCCTCGGGCAACCGCGTCGAGATCCGCTTCGAGGACACCGGCGTCGGCATCCCGGCCGAGCACCTGCCGAAGATCTTTGACCTCTATTTCACGACGAAGGATCATGGGACAGGCATCGGACTGTCGATGGTCTACCGCATCGTCCAGCTTCACGACGGCGAGGTCGAGGTCGAATCGACGCAAGGCCGCGGCACCACGTTCCGCGTCCTTCTTCCCAGGGCGAATGAGAGCTGAAATGACACGCGCGGTCGTTCTCGCCTTGGGAGTTGGTTTCTTGGCAGTTGGGAGTTTCGCTTGCGCGAAGGCGCAAGCCAAGACGGCGGCCGCGGGACCGCCCCTGGAAGTACCCGCGCCGCCGGCGCGTGTGCTCGCTCCCGTCGAGGAGCCAGCCACCGCATCGGCGCCGCCGCCCGTCGAAACACCCGCGCCCGCGGCAGCCGCCGCGCCACGCACGCCGCCGCCCAGACCACCGGCGCGCCGTCCTGAACCCGAGCGTCCGGATAGTTCCGCGCCTGCAGCGGCGACCACGGGTCAACCCGCCGCGGAACCACCGCGTGAGCTGCGTCCTGCGTCGCCCGCGGCGGACGCGGCCGCCGAACGCGAGACCCGCGATTCGCTGGCGCGCGCCGCCGGCGCGCTCTCACGCGTCGACTACGGCAGGCTCAACGCCGACGCGCGCGCGCAGTACGACCAGGCGAAGCGCTTCATGGAGCAGGCGCAGCAGGCACTGCGGGATCGCAACTTCGTGTTTGCCGCGACGCTCGCCGACAAGGCCGCCACGCTCGCCGCCGGGCTCTCAGGCCGCTAGGTCCTGACCTCCCGGGCAACGCTCCGTGCCGCGGAGCCGAGCATCAGGCGGCTGAATCCCGTCGTCAGCAGGTTGATCCCGACCAGCGTCCCTACGGCCCACGCGCTCATCGCCGGCCAGTGCATCGCGATCAGCGTGCCGAGGATCGCCGTGACGAACGCGTTCACCAGCAGCCATACCGCGCCGAGGTCTCGACGAACAGCAGCATGGCGAGCAGCAGCGTGAGCGCCGCGAGCGCCATCAGCGGGTGCGACAGGAAGTACACGCCGCCGGCGATCAGCAGGAACGGCTCGACGATCGCCGTGATGCCGAGCAGGATGAACAGCAGAGCGTGACCATCAGCCACGTGCCGGCGCGATCCGTGATGGCCTCGCCTTTCCAGCCGCAGCGATCGGCGGCCGCGGCGGCGGCCCGCGGTCATCGCGATCACACATCAGCGCGTGGTCGCGTGCCGCGCGGGACGCCGGTATTCGAGCGGGAGCGCGCGTTGCACCGGCATCGCGCATGATGAAACGCCTGTTGAGCGCGATGGCCGCCGTTCGCGAGCTGCAAGACCTACACGTGGACGGCCGGAACGCCATCGCCCAATCCGCTCGGCGAGCAGCGCATTCACGACGCCGTGATGGCGCAGCTGGCCTCGAAGCGGCTGGTGCAGGCGGTCGTCTCGAACGGTTTTGGATATGGCGCCTGGTGGGGCGGCGGCAGCTACACCACGAGCGTGCACACCTACGTGCAGGGCACGCTGATCGTCGATCTCTACGACGCGAAGACGAAGAAGATGGTCTGGCGCGGCACCGCGACAGGGACGCGCCAGCGATAAGCCGTCGAAGAACGCCGAGAAGGTGAACAAAGCGCTGTCGAAGCTGTTCGTGCGCTATCCCGCGTGACGCGTCCGTCTCCGCGATATACTCGCGGAGCTCGGCATGCGCTACCCTTCGGCCACGATCCCGCGGGTTCTCCCGCTTGCGTTGCTGTGTTCGGTGCTGTGCGCACCGCACGCCTACGCCACAGGGACCAGGATCTTCGCGGACTTCGACGGCGACGGCCGCCGTGATCGCGTCACGCTCGACGCCACTGAACCGTCAATCGTCCGCATCTGGCTCTCGGCGACCAAAAGTACTCAGATCATTCGCAGTGCCCAGCCGCTGCTCGCGGTCACCGCCGTCGATCTCAATGGCGATCGCCGATCCGAGCTCGTCGCCACCACGCGATCGTCGGGCCTCCACATCTGGACGAAAGCGCACAAGGGCTTCCGCACCTACGTCAGGAAACATCCGCCGTCCCGCGCCTTCGGCCGCCAGGGTCGCCGCACCGTGGACGATGAAGAGAATGATGCAGCGCCGGCGGCGGGTGCGTCCAAACCGCCGCCGCCGCCGACCACGACAACCATCCTTCGCCGTGCACCACCGGATTCCGTTCGCGTCACAGCGCGCGCGCTGACGTACGCCGTTCGTCCTCGCCTCGCTCTCGCGTCTTCGTCACCTCGGCCTCCGCCCCTCGGCTGACGTCATCTCACTTTCGATTCGCGTCATGTGCGCGCGCTCATCTCGAGCCACGCGCCGGGAAGGACTTGTTCATGCGCATTGTCCTCGCGGATATCAGCGGGGGCGACGGGTTCGTCAGCAAGGACACCGTCGCCGGGGGGTATGGGTCGCGTCTGCGGCCGTTTTCACGCGTCACACGGGTGATCGCCGCGCTGAAGCGTGGCTTCCATGCGATGCCGAGCGTGCATCTGGCCTACGCGGCGGCGCTCGCGCGCAGGGCTGGCCACGAGGTCGTCGCGTCATCAGGTGAATTGATCGACGGCGATGTGGCCATCGTCCTGTCGTCGCTCGTCGATCACCGCCGGGAAACGCAGTGGGCGACGGCGATGCGCGCACGCGGTGTTCGCGTCGGCTTCATCGGCCTCGCGGCGCAGAACCTGCCGGAGCTCTTTGCCGACGCGGCGGACTTCATCGTCCGCGGCGAGCCGGAATCCGCCTTGATGCGCGTGATGGCCGGCGAGCCGTTGTCGGGCCTCGTCGCGAGTCCTCAAATCGACGATCTCGACGCCCTGCCGTTTCCATTCTGGGAGCCGCTGGCGGGTAACCGCCGCCGCTGGCGTGTGCCGTTTGCGGGGAGGCCGGTGGGTGGATCGCTTCCCGTCCTCGCCTCGCGCAGCTGTCCGGAGTTCTGCACGTACTGTCCGCACCGCATCCAGTCGGGCTATCGCACGCGTTCTGTCGTCAATATTCTCGACGAGCTCTCATACCTCCACGACACGCGCGGTCCGCTGCACATCGTCTTTCGCGATCCGCTCTTCTCGAACGATCGCGATCGGGTGCTGGCGCTGTGCGATGGCATTCGCTCGCGCGGCCTGACGCATACCTTCGAATGCGAAACGCGCCTCGACCGGCTGGACGAGGAGCTGCTCGTGGCCATGCGCTCGGCGGGATTGCGGGCGATGAGCTTCGGCGTGGAGGCGGTGTCGGAGGCGACGTTGAAGAAGGTGGGGCGGCGGCCGATTCCCGAAGCGCACCAGCGCGCCATCCTCGCGCGCTGCCGCGCGCTCGGCATCGTCACCGCGGCCTTCTACGTCATCGGGTTCATGAGCGACACGCGCGAGTCGATCAACGCGACCATCGACTACTCGGTCGAGCTCGGGTCAACGGTCGCGCAGTTCAAGGTGCTCACGCCGTATCCCGGCACGCCGCTCTTCACGCAGATGAAGCCGGCGATTGTCGAACGCGACTGGGAGCGGTTCGACGGCTTCACGCCGACCTTCACGCATCCGGCGCTGACCGCGGATGAGTTGCGGCGGCTGCTCGGCAATGCCTACACGCGCTTCTACATCCGGCCGTCGTTTCTCACCAACTACCTCCGCATCAGCAGGCCGGCGCTGCATCGCGTCGTGCGCTCGCTCGACCAGCGGGTCGAGCGGCGGCACGCGCGCCGCGAGGCGCTCGTCGCGCGGGAGGCCACATGGTGACCGCCATCTCGCGATACGGGCCGCGCGTCATCCCGAACACGATGCAGGTGATCGAGGAGGTGGACGCGCGCGGACAGCTGATCGAGGGGCCGCACATCGAGGCGTTCGAGGCGGCGTTTGCGGAGCGCGTCGGCGGCCGGCGCGCGATCGCCACGTCCTATGGGCGCACCGCGTTCTTCTACATCCTCGAAGCGTTCGGGTTCCCGCCCGGCGGCGAGATCATCTTTCCGGCGCTGACGTTCTGGGTCATGCCGGAGATGGCGCGGCAGGCAGGACTGACGCCGGTGTTTGCCGACGTCGATCCCGTGACCTTCAACGTCACCGCATCCGCGATCGAGCGGGCGATGACGCCGAAGACGGTGGCCGTGGTGCCGACGCATCTCTGGGGACTGCCGTGCGACATGAACGAGATCGCCGCGGTGGCCGCACGCCACGGCCTCGTCGTGATCGAGGACTGCGCGCACGCGCTCGGCGCGACCTACGACGGGTCGCCGGTCGGCACGTTCGGCGACGCGGCCATCTTCAGCCTGCAGACGTTCAAGCCGCTCAACGCCTACGGCGGAGGCGTGGCGGTCGTGCGCGATCACAACGTGGCGCAGCGCGTCGCGGCGCGCGCGTCACAGCAGCCGGCGCCGGGTATCGACCGCGTGAAGCATCGCCTGTGGCACGGCCGGGTGATGCGGCTCGCGACCCGGCCCGACATCTTCAGGTGGACGCTCTTCCCCGTGATGTATGCCTGCACGCGCCTGCACTGGAGCATCGACATGTACTTCTGGGAGAAGATCCGCCCCCTGAATCCGATGCCCGAGGACTACGGCGAACGCTTCAGCAACGTGCAGGCGGCCATTGCGCTGGAAGGGCTCGGCAAGCTCGACGCGTGGACCGCCCGCCGGCAGCTGCACGCGCGAAGGATGAATGTACTGCTCGACGAGGTGCCGGGCATCCGCGTGCCGAGCGTGCCACCGCGCCGCACACACGTCTACTATCAGTACTGCGCGTACGTCCCGTCGCGCGACGCGGTCGTCGAGGCGTGCCTCCACCGCGGCATCGATCTGGAGACGCTGCACGTGGACGTCTGCACCGATCTCGAATTGTTCGGCCCTGCGCGCGACGCGGCGCCTGGCGCGCGCCACACGACAGCGACGGTGCAGATACCCATCTACGAGTCGCTCAGCGATGAGCAGCTCGAATGCGTGGCCGGCGCCGTCCGCGACGCCGTGCTGGCGCTGCGGCCGCAGCCGGCGGCCGCCGTCAGCGAGCCGTCCTGATGGATCTGCTCCATGGACCGTTCGTCTATCTCGGGATTGCCGCCGCGGCCGCCATCGAAGGTGAGGTGGCGTATGCCGCGGCGGCAACCCTCGTGGCTCACGGGGCGCTGAGTCCGTTCGGTGTGATCGCGGCGGGTACCGTCGGTGCCGCGGCCGGCGATCAGTTCTACTTCTACCTCCTTCGCGGCCGTCTGACGGGATGGCTCTCCAGGTTCCCGAAGATTGCACGGCGCGCCGAGCCGCTCGTCGGCCGCGTGCGGCGGCATCAGGCGCCGATGGTGTTGCTCATCCGCTTTGCGCCGGGCCTGCGCATCGCGCTGGCGGCGGCGTGCGCCTATGTGGGCGTCAGCGCCGTCCGCTTCAGTGCGCTCAACCTCGTCGCGGCGTTTCTCTGGGCCGTCGTCCTCCTTATCCTGATTGCGTGGGCCGGCCCCACGTATCTCTCGGCCATCGGCATCACGGGATGGAAGGCCGCGCTCGTATCGGGCCTGTTCATCGTGATCATCCTGCACCTGGCCGGCCGCGCGGAGCGCCGCGCGATGTCCACGCCTCGTTAATCCTCCGCCTGCGCGTTCGCCACCAGCAGCGCGATCGCAATTGCGCCGCACACCACCCCCGTCGTTGTCTCGCTCCGGCCGAATCGGCTAGAGTAGTGTTTAACTAGATGGTTAAATCGTCCAGTCAACGGCGCGACGGCGGCACCGAGCAGAGAATCCTCGACGCCGCGCACGCCGTGTTCGTGCGGCGCGGCACCGCGGGTGCCCGGACGCAGGAAATCGCGAAGGAGGCGGGGGTCAATTCCGCGCTCCTGCACTACTACTTCCGCACCAAGGATCGGCTGGCGGCGGCGGTTTTTCAGCGCGCCGCCGGGCAGCTGATGCCCGTCGTCATTCGCATCCTCGGCTCGGATCTGGAGATCGAACAGAAGGTCGAGCAGGTGATTGACGTGGAGCTGCGGCAGCTGCTGAAGACCCCTTACTTGCCCGGCTACGTCCTCAGCGAGCTCACCCACCACCCCGAACGCGTGCGCCAGCTGTTTTCGGCGGCCACCGGGATGGATCCCACCGAGATCGGGACGCGCGTCTTCAAGGTCCTGAAGGCGCAGATCGACGCACGCGTCAGGGCGAAACGGATGCATCGGGTCGCGCCGGAGCAGTTCGTGATCGACCTGCTCGCGCTCTGCGTGTTTCCCTTCGCCGCGCGCCCCATGGTCATGGCGCTGCTCGGTTTCGATCAATCCGGCTTCCAACAGTTCATCAGCCGGCGCCGCAAGGAATTGCCGCCGTTCTTTCTGCGGGCCCTTCGTCCATGAACATTGCAAAGTCGCTCGTACTCGCTGGCTTCCTTCTCGCGGCGCTCCCTGCGGGGGTCAGCGGGCAGGGGGCAGGGGGCAGGGCGTTTGATCTTGCGACGCTGCACCAGGCCGCCATCGACACCGACCCGCGATCGCGCGAGCTGCAGTTGTTCGCGCAGCAGACCGATCTTCGATTGCGCAACATCAGCGCGCTGAAGCTGCCGGCGCTGACGGTTGACAGCCAGGTGCAGTATCAGTCCGACGTCGCGCATCTGCCATCCGGCGTGCCGTTCAGCGGGATCTTCGCGCCGCCGAAGGACACGTACGACGCCGGCATCCGCATCGATCAGCGGCTGTTCGATCCGACGGTCGGCGCACAGGGCGCACTCGAGCGGGCGCAGCTCGCCGAGAATCAGGCGCGCGTCCGCTCGACGCTCTTCACGCTGCGCCAGCAGGTGAACGACGCGTTCTTCGCGGCGGCGGCGCTGCAGGCGCGCGCCGGCGCACTCAACGCCACGATCGACGATCTGAACGTCCGGCTGCGCGAGACGAACGCGCGCGTGGAACAGGGGACCGCGCTGTCCGCCGATGCCGCGGCGATTGAAGCCACGCTGCTGGAGCGGCAGCAGGATCTCGACGACCTGCGGGCGAGCCGTCGGGGCGCGCTGGATCGGCTCGGCACGCTGACGGGACAGATCTTCGCGGAGAGCGACCTGCTCGTGCTGCCGGACGTGCAGGCGAGAGTGGCGCAGGCGCGCCAGTCGCAGGACGCGCTGCGCGCGCGGCCCGAGTACGAGCAGTTCACGCGGACGCGCGAGCGGATCGCGCGTCAGCAGACGTTGAGCGCCGCGCAGGATCGGCCGCGCCTGTCGACCTACGGCCGCGTCGGCTACGGGCAGCCAGGCTTGAACTTCGTTGCCAGCGCATTCGAAACGTACGCGCTCGGCGGCGTCCGCCTGCAGTGGAACGCGTGGACGTGGGGCGCGGGCGGCCGCGAGCGCGAGGCGCTCGCCCTCCAGCAGCAGGTCGTCTCCGCGGATGAAGAGGCGTTCGCCAAAAGCGTGACGACGGCAATCGAAGGTGATGAGACCTCGATCGATCGATTACAGCGATCGCTCGCGACGGATGAACGGATTGTGACGCTGCGCGAGCAGGTCGAGCGCTCGACGCAGGCACGGCTTCAGGAGGGTGTCGTGACGGCATCGGAATATCTCGATCGCAGCGCCGAGCTCCTGCAGGCGCGCTTCGCGCGTGTCGGACACGAGGTCGAATTGGCGCAAGCGAGTGCACGGTTGCTCACTACGCTTGGGCTGGAGGTACGGTGATGACGGGGCGGGTAAGGCGGGTGGGGCGGGTCGGGCGCGTGGGGTTGGTTCTGGCGCTCGCGGCCGGAGCGTGCGCGCGTTCAGAACAACCTGATGCGTACGGGAATGTGGAAGCGACGGAAGTCGTCGTGTCGTCGGAAGTCGGCGGACAGTTGACGACCTTCACCGTCGAGGAAGGACAGACGCTCGCCGCGGGCGACACGGCGGGCACCGTCGATCCGACGCAGCTCACGCTGCAGCGGCAGCAGGCGATGGCGCAGCGCGAGACGGCAGCATCCCGCGTCAACGAAGTGGATCAACAGGTCGCCGCGTTGACCGCGCAGCGAGACGCGCTGCAGGCGCAGCACGACGCGGCGGTGGCGCAGCGCAGCGCGCTGCAGGCGCAGCTCGAGATCGCCGGGCGCAATCACGAGCGGATGCAGCGCCTCTACGCCCAGCAGGCCGCCACCGCGCAGCAGCTCGATCAGGCGGAGCGCGACGACCGCGTGCTGCAGGAACAGATCAAGGCGCAGGACGCGCAGATCGCGGCACAAGGCCGCCAGGTGGCGGCGCAGGCCGCGCAGGTCGCCGCCGCGCAGCAGCAGCAGCGCACGGCGCAGACGCAGATTGCCGCAGCCGATGCGCAGGTCGCCCAAGTGGACGACCGCATCAAGCGGGCGGCGATCACCAATCCCAGCGCGGGCACCGTGCTCGTCACCTACGCGAAGCCCGGCGAGATCGTTCAGCCCGGCCAGCCGCTCTACAAGATTGCCGACGTCGGCACCGTGGACGTGCGTGCGTATGTCACGGAGCCGCAG
>Ga0066699_10000137_pt1 | contig 16217 bp, 11 predicted proteins | sample GraSoiAngelo_148_FD_66455 | JGI IMG/M metagenome (GOLD analysis project Ga0066699, IMG submission 66455) | Grasslands soil microbial communities from the Angelo Coastal Reserve, California, USA - 14_1009_09_20cm | ecosystem: Environmental > Terrestrial > Soil > Grasslands | place: USA... | reverse complement strand
CACGCCGCCGTGGGCGCCGACGACCGGCGTGATCGCCTCCATGAAGCCATAGAGCCAGCCCATCAGCACCGGCGGCTCGAGCGTCTCCGAGATGGTGGTAAAGCCGCCGACGTCGCAGAAGTACACCGTCGCGGTGAGGCGCTGGGGAATGGGACGGCCGCTCGCGAGGAAGTGGCTCCGGTCGCGGTAGATGGCCTCGGCGAGCTCGGGCGAGACGTAGGCGGAAAAGAGGCTCATCAGCCGCGCGCGCTCCTTTTTCTCCCGGCTCGCCACATATGCGCTCATCACGCCGGCGGAAGCCACCCAGCCGAGCGCGGGCGGCACGGAGGGAATCCACCAGCCCAGTAAAAAGAGCGCGTGCACGCCAGCGATGAGGACGACAAGCCCCGCGGCCGCCGCAGCGGCGAAACGCCACGCCGAGCGTGTGACGAATACGAGCGCTGCACCGAGCAGGCACCAGAGAAGCGTCCAGAGCGCCTCTGCGCTATCCGGCAGCACCGCGAGCGGCCGCTCGCCGGCAAGCGCGGCGCGCAAGAGCTGGCTCACCATGTGCCCGTAGAGCGCGACGCCGTACATGGACTCCTTTGCGCCGAGCGTGCCCGTGAAAGGCGTGTAGAAGCTGTCCTTCACGCTTTCGGCCGCGACGCCCACCAGCGCGACGCGATCCTTGACGAGGCGCCGGTCGAACTCTCCTGTGAGGAGCTGGCTAAAGCCGATCTCGGCGAACGCGTCCGGTCCGTCGCGGTAATCGATTAGGAGCTGATAGCCGCCAGCGTCCGCGCGCACGTAGCCGCCGTCGTTCGGCTCGAACGGTTGGAGCGTGCTGCGCCCGAGGCGCAGCCATTCGGGGTGCTGCGCGTCGCTCTGCGGCGTGACGCCGGCCGCCTGCAGGTAGAGCAGCGCGACGCGAAACGGCAGCGAATAGAACACGGTCTTGCCGTCGTCCAGCATCAGCAGCGAGCGGCGCACCCGGGCGTCCGGGTCGACCACTGTATCGGTAAAGCCCACCCGATCGCTGCCGGCGAGCACCGACGGCGGCCGTACGCCAGGATTTTCGCCGCGCGGCAGCAGCGTCGCGGCGACGATCTGAGGGTTATTCGCCAAGACTGCGTTGAGCGCCTCGTGCCCGGGCGGCACCGGCACGTCGCGGTAGATGTCGAGGCCGATGACACGCGCGCCGGAGCGCGCGAGGGTCTCGAGCGCTCTCGCCAGCGCCTCGTCCGGCACCGGCCAGGTGCCGAGCTCGGCGATGTCTCTGTCGGTGATCGTGACGAGCACGATGGGCGGCTTTTTCGCCGGCGCCGCCGGGCGCAGGCGCACTTGCCAGTCGTACACGGCGAGCTCGAGGCCCTCGAGCGCGCCCATGCTGCGCAGTCCGAATAGGACCGCGAACACCAAGCCGCCGGCGATCACTACCGCTGTCAGCGCCGATCGCACCTCATTCGCTCCCTTAGGCGCACAATAGCGGAAAGTCGCGCTCGGGGAGGGGGCTACTATGAAGGCAGGGGGTTGGGCACTCTGTTTGCTGCTCGCGGCGGGCGCAGTCGCCGCGGCGTCGCCCGATGAAGAGGCACGCGATCTCATGCGCGCGGCGCAGGGCGATCTCGCTGTCGGGCGCAATGCGGACGCGGTGCACAAGCTCGAGCGCGCACTTGTGGCTCGGCCGGGCGAGCCGCTCGCGGCCGATGTGCAGGCGAGCCTCGGCAGTGCCTACCTCGCCACCGGCCGCACCGCCGACGCCGAGCGTTCCCTCACTTCCGCAATCGAGCGCGCCCGCAAGGCGAATCGGCAGCAAACGGTCGTGGCCGCGCTCAATGACCTCGGCAACCTGCGCGCAGCGCAGGGTCGCTTCGCCGAGGCGCAAAGCCGGTACCGCGACGCCATGGAAGCGGCCGCAGCCGCAGGTAACAAGCCGCTCGGCGCTCGCGCGTCCACCAACCTTGCGCGCGCACTCGTCGACGACGGCCGGCCTGCCGAGGCGATCGGCATGCTGCCAAAGCTTGCCGCCGAGCTGCGCACGCTCCCCGTCTCGCCCGACAAAGCGTACGGGCTCGTGAGCGTGGGCCGCCTGTACGCGCGGCTCGGCGACGGCGTTCGCAGCGCAGCCGTGCTGCGCGACGCGCTCGAGGCCTCCGACGCCGCGAACGACGCACGCGCGCGCTCCGCGGCGCTCGGCTATCTCGGCGAGCTCTACGGGGAAGCTCGGAGGAGTTCGGACGCGTTACAGCTCATGCAGCGAGCGATCGCATCGGCCGAGCAGGCGGATGCGCCCGAGCTCCTCTACCGCTGGCAATGGGACAAGGCGCGGCTTCTGAGGACACAGGGCGAAGCCGACGAGGCCATCCTCGCCTATCAGCACGCCGTGCAAACATTCACCAGCGTGCGCGCGGATCTTGCCGCCAGCCCGGCGCGCGGCTCGTTCCGCGAATCGGTGGGCCCGCTCTTCGCCGAGCTCGCCGATCTGCTCCTCGAGCAGTCGGGCCGCCTCAGCGACGCCAAGGTGGCGGCGAGCTACCTTGCCGGTGCGCGCAGCACCATGGAGGCCTTCAAGGGCGCCGAGCTGCAGGATTACTTCCAGGACGACTGCGTCGCGGCGCTGCGCGCGCGCACTACCGGCATCGACCAGCTCGCGCCGCAGACGGCGGCGCTCTACCCCATCATCCTCAAGGACCGGCTGGAGCTCTTGCTCACGCTGCCCGACGGCATGAAGCGTTTCACCACGCGCGTGGATGCGAATACGCTGACGCGCGAGATCCGCAGCTTTCGCCTGCTGCTGGAAAAAAGGACCACGCACCAGTACTACCCGCACGCGCGGCAGCTCTACGACTGGCTGATCCGCCCGATCGCGGCGGAGCTCGAAAGGCAGCGCGTCGACACCCTGGTCATCGTTCCCGACGGCGCACTGCGCACCATCCCGCTCGCCGCGCTGCACGACGGGCAACAGTTCCTGGTGGCGCGCTACGCCCTCGCCACGACACCGGGCCTCACGCTCACCGACCCGCGTCCGCTGGCGCGCCAGCAGGTGAAGCTGCTCCTGAACGGCCTGTCAGACGGCGTGCAGGGCTTTCCGCCGCTGCCGTATGTCGCGCAGGAGCTCGAGGCGATTCATGCCCTGTACGGGGGACGCGTGCTGCGCGATGGCGACTTCACCGTGACGAACATGGAGAGGGACCTCGAGCAGACGCCCTACTCCATCGTGCACATCGCCTCGCATGGCCAGTTCGCGGGCGAGGTCGACAAGACCTTCGTCCTCACGTACGAGGATCGCCTGTCGATGTCGAAGCTTGAGCAGTTCCTCGGCCTGTCCAAGTTCCGCACCGAGCCGGTCGAGCTCCTCACGCTTTCGGCGTGCGAGACGGCGGCTGGCGACGACCGCGCCGCGCTTGGCCTCGCCGGCATCGCGATCAAGGCCGGCGCGCGCAGCGCGCTTGCCACCCTGTGGACGGTCAACGACCCGGCTTCGGCGCTGCTGGTTTCGGACTTCTACCGGGCACTGCGCGACCCGGCGATCTCCAAGGCAAGAGCGCTGCAGCAGGCGCAGCTCGCCGCGCTCAAGGATCCGCGCTACCGCCATCCCAACTACTGGAGCGGATTCCTCCTGATAGGCAATTGGCTCTAGTCGTCGGGTAATTGTTCACAGCTATCAAGTAGCACCGTTCGCGGAGCCGCGGCCGCTCGCTGCGTACATTGCTCCCATGGTGAGGGAGGGAGCAATGACACATAGCGACGCCTTCGACATGCTGATGGACCTGCTCAAGCGCGGGCTCGCCCGCAATCAGAAACCCGAGCACCGGCTGCCGCCCGGCCGTTGCGCCTGCCACGAGCCGACGGTGAAGTGGTGCACCCGGCACGGCGAGCCGCGCCGCTATTCGACGCCGATGCGCACCGCGACGGCGACGGCCCAGGGCGCGAACGCCGCCGAGACGACGAGCAGCGCGGCGAGCAGCAGGAGCTGACCGGACGGCGCGAGCCCCGCCGCCGCCATGGCGACGCTGCCCGCGCCGAGGATCAGCACCGGGACGTAGAGCGGCAGCACGAGCAACGAAATCAGCACGCCGCCGCCGCGGAGCCCGAGGGTGAGCGCCGCGCCGATCGCGCCGATGAGGCTCAGCACCGGCGTGCCGAGGAGGAGCGAAGCCGCAAGCACGCCGTAGAGCGGCCGCTCGAGGTCGTACTGAAGCGCAATCAGCGGCGCGATGACGACGAGCGGCAGCCCGGCGACGAGCCAGTGGGCGATCGCCTTGGCGGCCACCACCACGCCGAGCGGCGCCGCGCCGAGGGCGAGCTGCTCGAGCGTGCCGTCGGCATAATCGGCGGCGAAGAGCCGGCCAAGCGAAAGCATGGTCGAGAGGAGCGCCGCTACCCAGATGACGCCGGGCCCGATGGCGCGTAGCTGGTTCGGCTCGGCGCCGACGCCGAGCGGGAAGAGGCTCGCCACGATGATGAAGAAAAGGAGCGCCGTGGCGGCGTCGCTGCGGCGTCGCATGGCGAGCAGCAGCTCACGCCGCAGGAGCGTGCGTACGACCGCCAGCACCTCAGTTCACCGCGAGATCGATCACGCGCGCGCCGGAGTCGAGCGCCGCCTGCTGATGCGTCGTATAGACCACGCTCCCGCCCGCCTTCAGATGCCGAGCGATGAGCTCCTCGGCATGCGCCGCCGCGGCGGCGTCGAGCGCGGCGAACGGCTCATCCAGCAGCCAGAGCGGCACGCCTCGGGAAAGCAGTAGCCGCGCGAGCGCGGCACGGCGGCGCTGGCCCTGCGAGAGCTTTCGTACCGGCAGCGCCGGCACCGCAAGCGCGTCGAGCGCGCGGACGAGCGCTTCGCGCTCCACCTGCACGCTGGCGAGGCGGCAGGCGATGTCGAGGTTCTCGTACGGAGTGAGATCGTCCTTGAGCGCGGACGCGTGGCCAATGTAGACCAGATCGCGCGAGTACTCCTCGGCGAGGCGGAGGATCGGCGTGCCGCGCCAGCGCACTTCGCCCTGCGTCGGCGCGAGCAGGCCGCAGAGGATGCGCAAAAGGCTCGTCTTGCCGCTGCCGTTCGGGCCGGCGACGCGCACGAGATCGCCGCCGGCGACGCTGAACGTGAGCCCGCGGAAGAGCGTGCGGCCGCTTCGCTCGCAGTCGAGCCCCTGCGCCTCCAGCACTAGCGCTCGGACGTCTTCTCGGGCGGCTCGCGCTTGCCCTGCTGCAGGCCCTCGGTGAGGCCGATGAGGATGCCGCTCGCGAGCGTGGTGAAGTTCTCCGCCATCACTTCGGCCGCCTTGAGCGCGGTGCGCCGCTGCGCCCGCACCGCATCGCGCATGCGGTCGCCGAACTCTTCCAGCGTGCGCTCCACCTCGGCCGCGGTCTCCGTGCCGCTCGTCTGCGTGCGCTGGAGCACCGTCGCCCACTGGTTGCGCAGCTGCTGGCTGCCCTTCTTCGCCGCCTCCTTCACCGCGCCCACGAACTCGTCCTCCAGCCGCTCGAGCTCATCGAGCGCCTTCTTCACGTGCGACTCGCGCAGGTTCTGGCCCTGCGCCGCGAGCTGCTGGAGCGCGAGGTGGTTCGCCTGCACCGCCTTCAGCACCGCCTCGTCCATGCCGGCGAACGCTTCGCCGAGGACCCGATCGGCATCGAGCTTGGAGCTCGCCGCGCCGAGGTTCACGCCCTCGGTCACCGCCTTCACCACGCGCTTGATCTCGCGCACCGTGAGCTCGCGGCCGCGCAGCGCGCCGAGCGTGAGCTCGCGCACGGCGGTGCGCAGGTTCTCGCTCTGCTTCACCGCTTCGCGCGCCATTCCTTTCAGCACTTCGTCGGTATCCATAGTGGGCGCCTCCTCGAAGCCGCCAATGCTAATACTACTGATAGCATCCCGTCGCCATGCCCGCGCAATTCATCGAGAACCGCACTTACGACGAGATCAAGCTCGGCGAGAGCGCCATCCTCACCCGGACGCTCAAGCCGCAGGACATCCAGCTCTTCGCCATCATGTCGGGCGACGTCAACCCGGCGCATGTGGATCCCGAGTACGCGCACTCCTCCATGTTCCACGAGGTCATCGCGCACGGCATGTGGGGCGGCGCGCTCATCTCCACGGTGCTCGGCACCGAGTTTCCCGGGCCGGGCACGATCTACATCAGCCAGACGCTGCGCTTCTCGCGCCCAGTCAAGGTCGGCGACACCATCACCATCAAGATCACGTGCAAGCAGAAATTCGACCACAACAAGCACATCGTCTTCGACTGCCAGTGCACCAACCAGGATGGACTGAAGGTGATCTCCGGCGAGGCGGAAGTTCTGGCGCCCAGCGAGAAAGTAAAGCGCGAGCGCATGGAACTGCCCGAGGTCACCATCTCGGATCGCTGGGCGCGCTACAAGAAGCTCCTCGCGCGCGCGACCGGGCTGCCCGCCGCCACGGCGGTGTTCGCGCAGCCGGTCCATGCGGAGTCGCTGCAAAGCGCGGTCACCGCCGCGGAATCGGGCTTCCTGCGCCCGGTCCTCGTCGGCCCGGAGAAAGAGATGCGCGAAGTCGCCCGGCAGAACGGGATCAACCTCCTGCGCTGCCGGCTCATCGACGTGCCGCACGCCCGCGCCGCGGTGGCGCGCGCGGTTGAAATGGCGCGCTCAGGCGAAGCCGACATCATCGTGCAGGGCGACATGACGACCGCCGACTTCATGCTGCGCCTGATCGGACCGGAGGGCTTGCGCGGCGTGCGGCGCTTCTCGCATGTGCTCTATCTCGACGTGCCGACCTACCCGCGCCCCATCATTGTCAGCGACATGATGCTGAACATCGAGCCGACGCTCGAGGACAAGGTCGAGATCGTGCAGAACGCGATCGACTTCGCCCATCTCATGGGCCTCGCCGAGCCGAAGGTGGCGCTCCTCGCCGGCATCGACACCGTCACGCCCCGGATGCGCGCCACACTCGACGCGGCGGCGCTCTGCAAGATGGCCGACCGCGGCCAGATCACGGGCGCGGTGCTCGACGGGCCGCTCGGCATCGACAATGCCATCTCGATCGTCGCCGCACGTAGCGCGGCGTTGAAATCCGCCGTCGCCGGCCAGGCCGACGTGCTGATCGCGCCGAATCTCGAAGCGGGCAACATGCTCGCCAAGCAGCTCGAGCACCTCTCGGACGCGATCTCCGGCGGCGTGGTGCTCGGCGGCCGCGTGCCGATCGTGCTCGCCAACCGCAACGACTCCATCGAGAGCCGCGTAGCGTCGCTGGTGCTCGCGCTCCTCGTCGCCAGCCGTAAATAGAGCAAACGCTGAGGTGTCGCCCCCGCGAAAGCGGGGGCAACAGGTTTTTCTTAAGATTGATGGAATAAAGACGCGGCGTTGTGCTCTCGGGCGTTCGGCTCTTGACAGCGGCTGCACCGCCAGAACAGACTGACCGCGACAATTCTTCCTGGGGAGGAGGTATGACCAAGCTCTGCGTGCGCAGCGCACTCTTCGCTGCTTTCATCTTGCTGTCATTCAGCGCCGGCGCCTGGGACCGTGGCGACGTCGAGCGCTTCGCGACGTTGCCGGCGGGTGCGCCGCACCCTGAGGGCATCGCCGCGGACCGGCACGGCAACATCTATGCGAGCGGCTTCGATCCCGTCAATTCGGCTGGGCCCGGGCGAGTATTCGTCTTCAACCAGGACGGTCGCCTGCTGCGGACATTGCGTCCCGCCGGCACGTCTAACGCGCTTCTCGGCATGGGATTCAACGCACAAGGCCGGCTGCTCGTCATCGACTTCGGTCAAGGCAAGGTCTTCAGGGTCAATCCAGAGAGCGGCGCGGCCGTCTTATTCACGTCCGTGCCGGGGAACGCTTCCACGGGATTCGGACTGAACGCGCTCACGTTCGACCACAGCGGAAACGTCTACATCTCGGACTCGTTCCAAGGCGTGATCTGGAAGACCGGGCCTGAAGGCGGTGCGGCGACCGAATGGAAGCGCGATCCGCTCCTCACGACGGTCGGCTTCCCGCCCTTCGGTGCGAACGGGCTGCAGTTCAACAGCGACGAGTCAGCACTTTTTGTGGCCAACACCGGAAACGACACCGTGGTTCGCATCGCCAACGCCGGGGGCGTCGCCGGCGACGCGAGCGTCTTCACCAACAGCATCAACGGCGCGGACGGGCTGATGATCGACGAAGACGACAACGTGTGGGTGTGCGCGAACCAGGCCGACGAGATCGTCGTCACCGACAAGACTGGCAAAGCCATTGCCAAGTTCGGTGACTTCAACGGCCTGAGCAATGGCTCTCCGGTGGGCTTCCTCTTCCCGGCAAGCCTCGTGCGCAGCGGCGATTGGGTTTACGTCACGAATCTGTCGCTCGATTTGCGCCCGATCACCGGCCAGCAATCCGTAGACAGCCAGTGGGCCGCGCAAGTCACCGTCAACACGCTCTCGCGCATTCCGGCGCGCTTGCCGTAGCCAGGACGACGAGTAAATATCGCGGTCGACGTAGTCACCGGCACACCAGCTCATCGCTCATCGGGGTGCAGTTCACTCTGGCGCGCGCCGACGCCTGCTCGCGCCACAATGCTTTTCGGCTTCTGCCGCACACCGCGCTACGCTTCGGTTCCGCGCTGATAACCGAATACATCGCACATTGCGCTCGGCGCGGTGACACCGCTTCGGTGGATCGCACGACGGGCTGCGCGCAGGCGGTGAGGCCGATGCAAAACGCAATGCGGCACCAGGGTTCATGCGGCGTGCAAGGCTTCGGACATTAGGCAGCTCGCGCGCTAGCGGCGAAGGCGCGCCTCGTCTAAGAGTGACTGAATTGCGCATACGTAGCACCCACGAGGCGTAAAAAGAAAGACCGGGCAAAAAAATCCGGGAGCGAGGCTCCCGGATCCGATTTTGCAAAGGGCTTTCTGTCAGCGCGAGATCCTAAACATCGGCGACTGCCAGGTCTCCACGCTCCGGGGATTGGCCGGATCGCCGAGCGGCTGCAGCGCGGTCAACACTATTATGTAGTTGCCTGCCGGGAGCGTGTTGAGCTGCCTCCCATTGGACGTGGTGCCGTCGAAAGGCAGCACGAATACGCCCGACGATGTTGCGTTACGCGCGTTGAACTCGAACTTGAACGCCAGGTGCCAGTTCTTCCCTAGCGGCCCGCCTGGCGTCGCGGGCGCGGAGTAGACGTCGGCGGACAGCGTGCGCGACGCGTGCGCCAATTGCAGCACGATGGTGGGCAGGTCGTTGTTGGTCACGTTGAAAACCTCGCCGTCGGACACGGCGTTGAAGTCGCCGTGGCTGAGGAGCGGTAAACCGCTCGAGCGCAGGCCGAGTACGTTGACCGCCTGATAGTCGACCACACCCATATACGGTACGCGCAGCGTGTCGCCGCTGCTCCTTGGCGTGACCACGATGTAGCCGCCATAGGTGTAAAGCGCTGGCGTCGCCGGCGCCGTGATGGTCGCCGTCACCGATGCCGAGCCGCCCGCCGGCACGGTCACGCTTGGGGCCGAGAAGCTCACGATCGCCGGCGCTACGAACTCGCTCACGCTGAATTCGGTTGCGCCGGTGGCGAGCGCTGCTACTTGGCTCAGATCGTAGGTTACGTTGGCGCTGGCGCTGTTTGTGAACGTGAGCGTCTGCGTCGACGGACCGCCGGCGCTGTCACCTAGCGCCAGCTTGCCGGGCGACACCGACACACTACGGAGCACTGTGCGGTCGATGTGTATGAGGCCTGCCCCCTGAACAGTCACGTTGTCGAGGAAGCCAAGGCCCGGGTTGCCGTTCCAATTAGCGGGCACGGCGTTGTTTTGGAGCAGTTCGCGTACCAGCGTCGGCGGCGTGTGCGGCCGGGCCTGGAGGAGCAGCGCGACTGAGCCGGAGACGTGCGGCGTCGCCATCGACGTGCCACTGAGCGTGGCGTAACCGCCCTGTGTCAACGGCCAAGTGGAGAAGATGTTGCCCCCTGGCGCGCCGAGGTCCGGCTTCAAGTCGAGCTCGGCCGTCGGACCGAACGAGCTGAAAGAGCTGACCAGGCCGGCAGTCGGATTTGCCGAGGTACTGAACTGGTCGGTCCAGGTCATGGTGGTCGGACCGGTCGCGATGCGTGTATTGAGCAGCGCTCCGTCAGCGGCCGCAATCATGACCACCGGGATCGTGATGCGCGCCGTGATGGCGGGCGTGAGGTAGCCCGCCCTGTTGTTGTAGAGCACGACGCCGGCCGCGTGCGCGGTCTGCGCGTTGAACGCCTTGATGTCGAACGTGCATGTGCCGCGTCGGATAAGGACCACCTTTCCCGTCAAATCGGCAGCGATCGGGCCGCAGCCATCGTTGGTCGTGGTGTCGGTGCCCGTCTTCGCCATCGGGAATGTGCCCGACGTCGGCGGCGTCGAACCCGGTCCGCCGCCAGCCGCCGGTAGGTAGAGGATCGGCGCGTTATCCGGCGAGGCCGTGAACTCGCGCAGCTTGAGCGTCAGGTTCTCGTAGCTCGCGACCGAGATGACTTTTTTGCCGGTCGAGGGCGCGCCGGTCGAGTACGTGCCATTGGCGGCGGCGTTACCGGCCGCGGCTACGACCACGATGCCCTTGCGCACCAAGCGGTCGCTCGCCTGCGCGTCCGGCGACTCGGACCAGCTGTTGAAGTCATCGCCGAGGGACATGCTTACGATGTCCGCGCCGTCGGCCAGCGCCATCTCCAGCGCGGCGACGACATTGTCGGTGGACGTGAAGCCGGTGCAGCCGAAAACGCGATAAATGTGGAATTTCACGTGCGGCGCGACGCCGGTGACGTGGCCGGCCTGGCCGCCGCCGTCGGCGCCGATGATCCCCGACACGTGCGTGCCGTGTCCCGCGCAGTCCATTGGATCAGGGTCGGGCACCTGCTCGTTCGTGCCGTCGTACTTATCCCCGACAAAGTCGTAACCCTTCTCCACCCGGCAGCCAGCACCAAAGCAACCGCCAAGGTCGGGGTGATGGTAGTCGATGCCGGTGTCGATGACCGCGACGCGCACGCCGTCGCCGCGCAGGCCGAGCTCGTTCTGCGCGTAGTCGGCGCCAGTCATCTTGAGCCAGTCCTGCTGATCAGCCGTGTCGGTCGCGACCGTCTCCGGGATAGGGATACTGCCTACGGGATAGATGCGCTGCACGCCGGGAAGCACGCTCAACTTCGCCACATCCTTCGCGGCCAAGCGGATAGAGAAGCCGTTGAACAGGCTGGAGTACGAATAGCGCGCGGTGTAGGCAATGCCAGCGCGGGCGGCTTGGCTGCGGAAATTCGCATGCTCCGACGCGATCGTGGCCGCGCTGCCACCATCGGCGGTCGGTGGACTCGCAAGCTCGACGAACCAGGACCTCGGTGTTTCATTGGTGAACTCCTGCGCCGCAAGCGGCGTAGTAATGCCCAGCGCGAGCGCGAGCGCGAGCGACGCCGCGACGCGTGTCGATGTGAACTGCATGTACTCCTCCCCTGGATCGACGTTCTTTGCCGCCCTTTTGAGGCGGCCCCGTGACCGTTCTTTTGGAACGGCCTCCTCAACCGCCCGTGCGGGCGGCACACTTCTCCTCGGCGCGCATCATCGCACGGTTTTGCGGCCGGTCAAGGCTTGGCGCGAACCGCGTATCGGCACGATGCTGCCCGGCGTCTGGAAAATCCAGCGCTTGGCGCCGTTTCTATAGGCGTTGTAATAACTAGGGCGCTATGGGCGACGATGACCCGCGAGCAAGCATGCCGACGAGCGGCCCGCAGCGGCGAGTGCCGGCCTATTACCAACCGTACGCGAACTCTTCTTGCGCCGCTCCGATAAAAACGGCATCCTGCGCCCGTAAACCAGGGGAGGGAGTTCCATGTTCGCCAAAATCTGCGGCATCGCCGCCGCGCTGACCTTTTTTGTCTCGGCATCCGCGCACGCAGCGCTCACCTGCACCGATATCGTCGGCGCGTTAAGCAGCGCGCTTGTCGACGTCAATTGCTTCGAAAGCAGCGACCTTACGACACACAATACCGCGACAGACAATACGGCGACGACGCCGGCGAATAACTCATTGCCGGGATTGCCGGCGGGCGCGTTCACGCCAGTCACCGACCGTGGCGTCATCTCGCCCAAGGCGGCCGATCGCCCGCCGATTACCAAGGCGGTGCGAGGAATCCAGCTCAACGCGCGCATCGCGTCGGACCCGCTCGGACAAGCGCGCTTCCTCCTGCGCTTGCCCACCGAATGGAACGGGCGGCTGGTGGTCGCGGGTGCCTCCGGCACGCGCAGCGAGTTCAACGGCGATTTCGCCTGGAGCGATTACGTCGTCCAGCGGGGCTATGCCTACGCGTCGCAAAACAAGGGCGTACTGAATCTCTTCATCGCGTCATTCAACTCGGCTACGCCGCCCGCGGGCGATCCGCTCGCGTGCCGGCTCAATCCAGCATCCACCGTCTGGGTACATTTCTACGATAACGACCCCGGCCAGCAGTTCACCCGTTGGTCGCAGTTCATGATCCAAGCCGGGCAGCTTGCGCAGAGTGGTGTGATGGCCGCCTACGAGCGGCCGGCGCGCTTCACGTACGCCGTCGGCACCTCAAACGGCGGCTACCAAGTTCGCCGTGCCGTCGAGCTCGCGCCGCACGTCTTCGACGGTGGCGTCGACTGGGAAGGCACGTTCGTCGACGCTGCGCCACCGAACCTTCTCACTGACCTGCCGGCGGCAATCCGCAATTTCGCCCAATACGCCGCCTCCGGATTCGACCGCAACAGCGCGGGAAGCCAAGGCATGCTGGCTGCGGGCTATCCACCAGATATCGTCGCCGGCACGGCGTCGTTCTGGCTCAACCACTGGGCTCAGTTCTGGGAAGTGACGCAGTGCCAGTGGCAAAAGCGCCTGGATCCTTCCTACGACACCTACGTGCAGGGCACTGGCACGTACGACTATCTGACCCGGCTCTCGGTGTCAGACGTCGGAGCGCAAATGGCCTCATTTGCCAATAGCGGCGCCATCCAACGGCCGCTCGTCACCGTCGCGGGAACCATGGACGCGCTCTTGCCGATCAATCACCACGCACGCGCCTACGCGCGCAAGGTTGCCGAAGTAGCCAAGGCGCAGCGCAACAACGGGCACGGCGCAGACGATCTGCGCACCGCGTACCGCCTGTATGAAGTGCAGAACGGCAATCACATCGAGACCTACAAGGACACCTTCTCGCGACTGGAGTACATCGAGCCGCATGCGCAGCGCGCGTTCGATTTACTGGTGGATTCCGTCGAGCGGAATATTCCGATGCCGCCGAGCCAGTGTATTCCGCATAGCGGCTCGATTTCCGTCACACCCGTGCAGCCTGGGCATTGCGCGAGCTTGTTCGTGCCCTAATTCAGGCCGAGTGCGTAGCGCTTGAGCGCCGAGAGCGGCGCCTACTTGAGGACGTTCTCGTGCGCCGCCTTGAGGACCACGCGGCGCCTTGCCCGCCTCGCAGGCCTCGATCCAGCGCAATACACACCAGCGGTCGCTTGCCTTAGCCAGGGGGAGCGCAGTTCGGGCGCGGCGTGACGAGACCATTGCCGCGAGCGCTGCCATCCTGGCGCGATTGACCGTGCAACATTAGTTATCCCACCATCGCCGCGGCCCAACAATAAACAGGAGGTACGACATGCGCCTTGCCGCGGCCATGCTCCTCGCCGGGTTTGCGCTGCCCGCTTTCGCGCAGGATGCCTGTACGAGCATCGCACTCGCGCTGCTCGCGGAAACGCAGGACCTGCAGTGCGTGAGCAGCCCCGATCTCACGACGAATAATCCGAATACCACCCCGCAGGACAACTCGCGCGCCGGGCTGCCGCCTTCGGCGTTCACGCCGCGCACGGATGCGGCAGCCGTGTCGCCCGATGCGCCGGCGCGCACGCCGATCTCGCGCGCGGTGCCGGGACTGCAGCTCACCGGCGCGATGGCGGACGACGCCGATGCGCGCTGGGTGCTGCGGCTGCCGGAGAGCTGGAACGGCCGGATTGTCGTCGGCGTGCCCGGCGGCCTGCGCAGCGAGTTCATGGGCGACTACATCTTCAGCGACTTCGTCGTGCAGCAGGGCTACGCGTACGCATCGACCAACAAGGGCACGCTCAACTTTTACTTCACCGCGCCGGTCGCTGACCCGCTCGCCTGCCGCCTTTCGCCGCCGCCGGCCGCAACCGCTGCCGCCTATGTCCATTTCTATATCACCGAGGCGAAGGACACGATTCCCGAATGGTTCCGCCGCACGCGCGAAGTGACCGAGCTCGCGCGCGCCGCGGCCGAGGCCTATTACGAGCGCGCGACGGAGCGCACCTATCTTTTCGGGATCTCGAACGGCGGGCACGTGGTGCGGCGGCTGCTCGCCGAGTCGCCGCAACTCTACGACGGCGGCATCGACTGGGAAGGCGTGTACTGGTCGCCCGCGGGCCCGAATATCCTGATCGACCTGCCGGCGGCGCTGCGTCCGTATCGCGACTACGCGCTCTCCGGCTTCAATCCCGCGAGCCCGGCGCACCAGGCAATCGTTGCCGCCGGTTATCCGCCCGACATCCGCGCGAACCCGCCGACGCCAGCTAACACCTTCAGCCCGGTCGTCGGCTCGCTCTACGAGACGCACGCCAACAATTACTGGGACGTCACCACCTGCGTCTTCGCCAAGGATCTCGACCCGGCATACACCGGCGCGCCTGAGGATTACGACTATGCTGCCCGGCGCAAACCGTTCCATCTTTCGGCGCGGCTCGGCAACATCTCCACCGACGGCGACATCGCGCGGCCGCTGCTCACGATCCACGGCACGATGGACACGCTGCTGCCGATCCAGCGCCACGCGCGCCCGTTCCGCGACGCGGTGGTCGCCGCCGGCAAGGTCGAACTGCATCGCCTTTATGAAGTGCAGAACGGCAACCACATCGAGCACTATCGCCAGAGCTGCTGCAACTTCACGCAGCTCGAATTCCTGCAGCCGCATGCGCACGAGGCGTTCCGTCGCCTCGTCGCCTGGGTGGAAAGCGGCGTGACGCCGCCCGGGAGCCAATGCATCCCGCGCGGCAGCGCGATCGTCGACAACCCGGCGGCGATCGGGCGGCCCGAGCACTGCCCGGTGCTGCTCGCGCCCTAGGGGCGAACGCCGGAATTTTAAAAAAACTTCCTAGTTCAGATCGAGCGCATAGCGCTTGAGCGCCGAGAGCGGCGCGTACTTGAGGACGGTCTCGTGCGTCGCCTCGAGGATCACGCGCGGCGGCTTACCCGCTTCCCAGGCCTCGATCCAGCGCAGCACGTGCAGGCACCAGCGGTCGCCGGGCTTGAGGCCGCGGAAGCGCAGCTCGGGCCGCGGCGTGACGAGGTCGTTGCCGCGCGACACGCTGAACTCCAGGAATTCCTCCGTGACCTGCACGCAGACGAGATGCGCGACGCCGTCGGTGTCGTGGGTCGCGCATGAGCCATCGCGGAAGTAGCCGGTGAGCGGCGCGTAGCTGCACGCGCGCAGCTCGCCGCCAAGGACGTTCTTTTCGGTCTTCATGCGGCGGCGATGTGACGCTTGACGAGCTCGACGTCAGGCTCGATCACCTCGTAGCGCTGCGGCCGCTCTTCCAGCCCCGCGAACTCCGCCGGCCGCTCGGGCTCACGCCCGAGCGCCTCGCGGATCGTCTGGGCGAATTTCACCGGCAGCGCGGTCTCGAGGCAGACGAGCGCGACCCCGGGCTCGCGGTAGCCGAGCGCGACATGCACTCCGTCGGCGGTGTGCGGATCGATCATCGCGCCGTATTTGCGATACACCTGGCGGATGGTGGCGAGGCGATCGGCATGCGTGCTGCGGCCGGAGACGAAGCCGCTCTCGGCCACGCGCGGGAAGTAAGGCGAGCTGGCGAGATCGAGCTCGCCATCGGCATCGAGCCGGCGCCACAGGTCGCGCACGCGCGCGCCGTCGCGCCCGACGAGCTCATATACATAGCGTTCGAAGTTCGACGCCTTGGAGATGTCCATCGAGGGGCTGGAGGTGGCCTTCGCTTTCTTGCGCACACGATAGCGCCCGCTGGCGAAGAATTCATGCAGCACGTCGTTCTCGTTCGCCGCGAGGATCAGGCGCCGGATCGGCAATCCCATGCGCCGCGCGACGTAGCCGGCGTAGATATTGCCGAAGTTGCCGGTCGGCACGGTGAAGCTCACCTGCTCGTTGTCCGAGCGGGTCGCTGCGAAGTAGCCCTTGAAGTAGTACACGACCTGCGCCGCGACCCGCGCCCAGTTGATCGAGTTGACGGCGCCGATGTGCTCGCGCTCCTTGAACGGGGCGTC
>Ga0066699_10000136_pt1 | contig 16225 bp, 18 predicted proteins | sample GraSoiAngelo_148_FD_66455 | JGI IMG/M metagenome (GOLD analysis project Ga0066699, IMG submission 66455) | Grasslands soil microbial communities from the Angelo Coastal Reserve, California, USA - 14_1009_09_20cm | ecosystem: Environmental > Terrestrial > Soil > Grasslands | place: USA... | reverse complement strand
TGGGGTTGTCGGTCAAGGAAGAGAACGCCGACGGCGTTGAGTACAGCTGTGGGGGTGGCACCAGCGTCTTCGTCTATCCGTCCGGGTACGCGGGAACCAACCAAGCGACGGCGGCCGGTTTCGATGTGGACGACCTCGATGCGGCGATGAAGGACCTCGAGAGCCGGGGCGTTACCTTCGAGGAGTACGACATGCCGGGCATCAAGACCGTTAAGGGCGTCGTGACGATGCCCGACGGCTCAAAGGGCGCCTGGTTCAAGGACACCGAGGGGAACATCCTCTCGCTGATGAACCGGGCCTAGCTTCTCTTTGCTGCTTAGAGGCGCCCCTTCGGGGCGCCTCTTTGTATGCGCTGCCAAGTCGAACGCGCTCCGGAGTCTCCTGCCTTACAGTTGGGTGCATGGAGCAGGCCTTCGTCGATGAGGCGCGCGTCCAGGTCCGCGGGGGTGATGGCGGCAACGGGTGCGTCTCCTTCGCGCGCGAAGCGCACAAGCCGAAAGGCCGTCCGGACGGCGGCAACGGCGGCGGTGGCGGCTCGATCATCTTCCGCGTCGATCCCAATGTTGCGACTCTGGCGGATCTCGCGCGCAACCCGCATCAGCGCGCGGACAAAGGCCGGAACGGCTCGGGGAACAACAAGCACGGTGCAGGCGCCGCTGATCGAGTCGTCCTCGTCCCCGATGGGACGGTCGTCAAGGACGAGAATGGCGCCGTCGTCGCAGATCTCGTCGGAGCGGGAAGTGAGATGGTCGCAGCAGCCGGCGGACGAGGCGGCCGCGGCAACGGAGCACTTATAAGCGCGCGCCGGCGCGCGCCCGGTTTCGCGGAGCGCGGCGATCCCGGAGAAGAGCAGACACTTCTGCTCGAGCTGAAGGTCATCGCGGACGTCGGGTTGGTTGGGTTTCCGAACGCCGGGAAGTCCTCGCTGATAGCCAAGTTGTCGGCTGCTCGGCCGAAGGTTGCGGATTATCCGTTCACGACGTTGACGCCCAATCTCGGCGTTGCGGAAGCGGGGGACGCGCGATTCGTGGTCGCCGACGTGCCGGGGTTGATCGAAGGCGCGAGTGAAGGGCGGGGGCTGGGGTTGGCGTTCTTGCGGCATCTGGAGCGATGCCGGGTTCTGTGTTTCGTGCTCGACCTGGCGTCGGAGGTGCCACCGGGTGAGGCGTTGACGGCCTTGCGCGGCGAGCTGCGCGCGCACCTGCCTTCGTTCGACGAGCGGCCCGGCGTTGTGGCCGCGAACAAGGTCGATGCGGCGCTGTCGGAAGGTGCTGTCAGATCCGCTGAGGTGACGGCGAAGGAGGCCGGCTTCGACTTCGTACAGACATCAGCCTTGCGGGGCGATGGGGTCGAGGAGCTCTCGCGGATCTTGGGAGATGCGGTTGCGCGCGCGCATGCGCAGTCCGAGCACGTCTCGCATCGGCTCATCCGGATCCGGCCTGAGGCGACCGATGTGATCGTGGCGCGAGATGGCGACGAGTGGCGCGTTCGCTCTGAGAAAGCGGAACGCATGTTGCGCCGTTACGACGTGAGCAATCCGGAGGCGCTCGCGTTCCTCCAGGAGAAGCTCATCGCGGAGGGCATCGAGGACGCGTTGGCGCGCGCCGGCGCGCGCGAAGGTGACGAGGTGCGGATCGGCGACATCGTGTTCGAGTTCACGCCGGAGCATGCGTTGGGCGAGCAGTCGTGACGCGCGCGCTTCCGAACGTGCGACGGGTCGTCGTGAAGGTCGGTTCGACGAGCCTCACCGGCGCGAACGGGCGGCTCGACGATGAGCAGGTACGCGCGCTGGCCGGACAGATCGGCGCGCTGCGGCGCAAGGGATTGCAGTGCGTTCTCGTCAGTAGCGGCGCCATCGCCGCCGGGCTTGATCCGCTGGCGCTGAAACGCAAGCCGAGCGACATCCCCTCGTTGCAGGCAGCGGCGAGCGTCGGACAAGGCATCTTGATGCACGCGTACCAGCGCGCGTTCGCGAAACGCCGCGTGCCGGTCGGCCAGGTGTTGCTCACGCAGGACGACTTCGTGCGACGGAAGGCCTACCTCAACGCGCACGCTGCACTTGCACGACTGCTCGACCTTGGGGTCGTTCCGATCGTCAACGAGAACGACACCGTTGCGGTCGATGAGATCCGCTTCGGGGACAACGACCGCTTGGCCGCCTTGGTTTCGATCATGGTGCACGCCGACCTGCTCGTAATCCTGTCCGACATCGACGGCGTGTACTCGGCGGATCCGAAGCGTCATCGAGCGGAGCTTCTGGCGCAAATCGACGACCTGCGCGCGCTCGACGGGTTGCGCGCGGGGAAGTCCGGCTCGCCGCTGGGATCGGGCGGCATGGCGTCGAAGGTCGAGGCCGTGCGCGTCGCGAGCGCGAGCGGCACCGGCATCGTTATCGCGAACGCACGTGCCGACGCGATCTTGCGCCGGATCCTACAGGGCGACGAGGTCGGCACGTTCTTCCCGGCGCATCGCGTGCGGGGACGAAGCCGCAAGCTTTGGATCGAATTCGTCCAGAATGCGCGTGGTACCATCGTCGTCGACGCCGGTGCTCAGAAAGCGCTGGTCAGCGGCGGGAAGAGTCTTCTGCCGGCCGGAGTTGTTGGACATCGCGGGGCTTTCGCGATCGGCGACGCGGTCGAGGTTGCCGGACCCGATGGCTCCGTCTTCGCAAAGGGCATCACCAACTACGGCGCAGACGAGATCCCTTCGATCCAAGGAAGCAGCATCAAGGAAGGCGGGCGTGAAGTCATCCATCGAGACTCGCTGGTGATCCTGTGAACGGCATCGACGCGATAGGCAAACGCGCGCGCGCCGCAGCCGCCGCGCTTGCGCTGGCCGGCGCCGACACGAAGGATCGCGCGCTTAACGCGATGGCGGATGCGTTGATCGAGCACGCCGGTGAAATCCTGAAGGCCAACGAAGAGGACCTGGCGCGCGCGGAAGCAGACGGCGTCACCGGCGCGCTGATCGACCGCCTGACGTTGAACGAGAAGCGGATCGATGACATGGCGCAAGGGCTGCGGGACCTGACGTCCTTACCGGACCCGATCGGCGAGGTAGTCGGCTCGTGGACGCGGCCCAACGGGCTCCAGATCGAGCGCGTGCGTGTTCCGCTCGGCGTGGTCGGAATCATTTACGAGGCCCGCCCGAACGTAACGGTCGACGCAGCCGGCATCTGCCTGAAGAGCGGGAACGCGTCGATCCTTCGCGGCTCGTCGAGCGCGATCTCGTCGAACAAGGTGCTTACACGGATCATCGACGACGCCGGCGTCACGGCCGGGCTGGCGAAGGACTGCGTGCAACTGATCGAGGACACCGCGCGCGAGAGCGCCAAGGAGCTCATGCGCGCGCGGGAGTACGTCGACGTGCTGATCCCGCGCGGTGGACCCGAGCTGATCCGCACGACGGTCGAGGAGTCCACGGTTCCCGTCATCGAGACCGGAGTGGGGAACTGCCACGTCTACGTGGATGCGCGCGCGGACCTCGCGAAAGCTTTGTCGATCGTGGTCAACGCGAAGACGCAGCGGCCGGGCGTTTGCAATGCGGCCGAGACGCTGTTGGTGCATAAGGCTGTGGCGGATGATTTCTTGCCTCGGGTGGTCGATGTGCTTAGCGAGAGTGGGGTCGAGCTCCGCGGAGACGAGAGCGCCCGCGCGATCCGGTCTTCTATCGTTCCGGCGACGGAAGAGGATTGGGACGCGGAGTATCTGGATCTGATCATGGCCGTGGGCGTTGTGGGTTCGTTGGACGAGGCCATCGCGCGCATCAACACGCACGGGACCAACCACACCGACGCGATCGTGACGGAGGACCCCGAGGCTGCGGAACGCTTCGCGCGCGAGGTGGACTCCGCGTGCGTCATGGTCAACGCATCGACGCGGTTCGCCGATGGCGGGGAGTTCGGTTTCGGCGCAGAGATCGGTATCTCCAACCAGAAGCTGCACGCGCGCGGCCCGATGGCGCTCGTGGAGATGACCTCGTACAAATACATCGTGCGAGGAGACGGGCAGGTGCGGGAATGAGCAAGAAGAACGAGCTGCTCAAGATGGAAGAGGAGCGCTGGAACGAGATGTTGAGCTTGCTCGACCGGGTGCCGGACTGGGAGAAGCCCGGGGTGGCCGACGAGTGGTCGGCGAAGGACCTGCTCGGGCACGTGGCTGCGTGGCACGCGTGCACCATGGATCGCCTCGAGCAGTTCCGCATGAAGGGTGAGATGCCGAAGGCGCCGCCGGACATCGACGCGTTCAACGCCGTAACCTGCGAGCAGAACAAAGACCTGTCGCTGCACGACGTCAAAGTGATCGCCGGCGCGTCACGCCATCGGTTCCGCGAGGAGCTTGCGATGCTGAAAGACGAGGACGCCGAGAAGCTCGAGCGAGTGATCTTCGGGAACGCGCAGGGTCATTACGAGGAGCACATCCCTCAGATCGAGGCGTACCTCGCGAAGGAGAACGCGTGACTTCGTACCGCTTCGGGACCGTGCCCGAGGTCGTCGAGAAGCTCGGCAGCGTTGACTACCTATCGGACGAGTCGATCGCCACCGTCGTGTACCTCGCCGACCGTCTGGGGAAGCCGGTGCTGGTGGAAGGGCCTGCGGGTACCGGAAAGACGGAGCTCTCGAAAGCGGTTGCGTCGATCTTGGGTGCGAACCTGATCCGCCTGCAGTGCTACGAAGGCCTCGACGAAGCCAAGGCGCTCTACGAGTGGAACTACAAGAAGCAGCTCCTTCGCATCCAAGCGGAGCAAGGCCGGGAGATGAGCTGGGAAGATGTCGAAACGAACATCTTCACGGAAGATTTCTTGCTCGAGCGGCCCTTGCTTGCCGCATTGCGCGCGACCGAGCCGACCGTCCTTCTCATCGACGAGATCGACAAGGTCGACTTCGAGTTCGAAGGACTGTTGCTCGAGCTGTTGAGCGACTTCCAAGTCTCGATCCCGGAGATGGGCACCGTCGTTGCAACGAAGATCCCGATGGTGTTCCTTACGTCGAACAACTCGCGCGAGCTGTCGGAGGCGTTGAAACGGCGCTGCCTGTACCTGTATCTCGATTACCCGACGATCGAGCGTGAGCGCGCGATCGTCCTGTCGCGCGTGCCCGAGCTCCCCGAGACGCTGGCCGATCAGATCGTTCGGCTGGTGCGCTCGATCCGACAGATGGAGCTGAAGAAGGCACCCTCGATCGCGGAGACACTTGACTGGGCGCGCACGCTTCTCCACCTCGGGATCACGGAGCTGGACGCCGACGCCGCGCGCACAACGCTGACGGTGCTCCTGAAGTTCCAAACCGACGTCGAGAAGGTCGCCGGCCACCTGCAGATCCCGCCGCGGCCATCGGATAACTAGATGCTCCCGCGCATCCTCGACTTCACGCACGCGTTGCGTGATGCGGGGGTGCCGGTCGCGATCAGCGAAGACCTGGACGCGTTGCGCGCGCTCGCGCACATCCCGATCGAAGACAAGGAAGCATTCCGAGCATCGCTCGCGACGACGATGATCAAGACCGAGGCACACCGGCCGGCATTCGACACGCTCTTCGATCTGTACTTCGGCGCCGGCCGCGGGCCCAAAGCGCTGGAAGAACGCGACGAGGCCGACGGCGAGCCCGGCACGGAAGAGGAATACCTCGACGACTTGTTCCGCGCGCTGCTTTCCGGCGACTCGCAAGCGCTGCGCGACCTCGCGCGCCGCGCCGTGGCACGATTCGGCCGAGTGGAGAGCGAGCGCGCCGGCAGCCCCTACTTCGAGTACCGGGTGTTCCGCGTCGTCGACATGAACACGATGCTCGGCAGGCTGATGCGCGACATGGAAGAGGGTTTGACGCCGCTCGAAGAGCGGATGTGGCGCGACGAGTTCGAAGCGCGACTGAGGAAGTTCCGCGAAGAGGTGCAAGCCGAGGTCCGACGGCGGCTGGCGGAGTACAAGGGTGCCGAGCAGGTCTCCAAACACGCCGTCCGGCCGCTCCCCGAAGACCTGGACTTCGTGCGCGCGACGCGCGACGAGATCCTGCAGCTCCGGCGCGCGATCGGGCCCTTGGCCCGGCGTCTTGCAACCCGCCTCGCCATGAAAAAGCGCCACGCACGCAAAGGCCGCTTGGACGTCCGAAGAACCGTTCGAGCGTCCCTGTCCACCGGCGGGGTGCCGTTCGATACGCGCTTCAAGCACCGCACGGTGCACAAGCCGGAGCTATTCATCCTGTGCGATATCTCGGGGTCCGTCGCCGCCTTCGCGCGTTTCACGCTGATGTTTGTGCACGCGTTCCAGGCGCAGTTCAGCCGCGTGCGCTCGTTCGTCTTCGTAGACACGCTCGACGAAGTGACCCGCCTGTTCGACAACGAAGACTTCCTGGTGGCGGTCGATCGTATGAACCAGGAAGCAGACGTGGTGTGGTTGGACGGCCACTCGGACTATGGAACGTCGCTGGATCGTTTCTGGAAGCAGTACGGCAACGATCTCAGCCGGCGCGCGAGCGTCCTGGTACTCGGCGACGCGCGCAACAATTACCGCGAGTCGGCGGCATGGGTGATCAAAGAGATGCGCAAGAAAGCGAAACGTGTGTACTGGTTGAACCCCGAGCCGGCGATGTACTGGGATACCGGCGACTCGATCGCGAGCGAGTACGCGCGCAACGCCGACGGCATGATCGAGGTACGGAATCTGCGGCAGCTCGAAGACTTCATCGCGCGCGTCGTATAAGGCTAGAACGTCTCGTTCCGGCCTGAACCCCTCGCGCCTTATCAGCGGGCGACGTATCATCGAGACATGCAGGCCGTCACGTGGAGTGCGATCGGGCTCGTCGCAGCCTTCGCTTTCGGCAGTATCTTCTACCTCGGCGCTCGCATCGACGGGCTTGGCAGCCGTATCGACGGGCTTGGCGGCCGTATCGATTCGCTAGCGGCGAGGATGGACGCGAGATTCGATCGGATGGATGCAAAGTTCGACGGTCTGCAAGCCAGGATGGATTCTCACCTCGATAAGCACCTGTTCTGATCAGCCGATCGTATCCAGCGCCTGCTTCAGGTCGTCGACGAGATCGCTTGCGGCTTCTATCCCGACCGAGAGTCGTATCAACGCCGGGTCCACCGCGAGCGGGGAGTCCGCCGCGGACGCGTGCGTCATCTTTGCGGGATGCTCGATCAAAGATTCGACGGCGCCCAGAGACTCGGCGAGCGCGAAGAGCTTGGTCGCCGCCGCGACACGCAACGCCGCTTCCTCGCCGCCGTGGCACGTGAACGACACCATGCCGCCGAAGTCGCGCATCTGTTTCGTCGCGACGTCGTGTCCGAGATGCTCGGGCAAACCGGGGTAGAGGACGCGGTCAACGGCCGGGTGGTCGAGCAGCAGGTCGACGACCGCGCGCGCGTTGGCGCAATGCTTCTCCATCCGGATCGCGAGCGTCCGAACGCCGCGGAGCACCAGCCAGCAGTCGAACGGCGACGGCACGGCACCCACTGCGTTCTGCAAGAACGCCAGGCGCGCGGCGCGCTCCTCGTCGTTGAGCGCGACGAAGCCGCCGACGACGTCGGAGTGGCCGCCGAGGTACTTCGTGGTCGAGTGCACGACGATGTCGGCGCCGAGCGATATGGGTTGCTGGAGGTACGGCGTCGCGAACGTGTTGTCGACGACGCACAGCGCGCCGCGCTCGTGGGCGAACGACGCGATCGCGGCGATGTCGACGACCGTGAGCATCGGGTTCGTCGGGGACTCGATCCACACGAGCTTCGTCTCGTCGCGCCAGGCCGATGCGAGCGCGTCCAACGAGGTCATGTCGACGGGGGAGTAGGGGAACCCTGCCGGTTCGAACACGCGCGCAACTAGGCGGTACGTCCCGCCGTACGCATCGTCCGGGATGACGATGTGATCGCCGGGCAACAGCAGTCGGAGCACTGCGTCCGACGCCGCAAGGCCGCTCGCGAACGCCAGGCCGTGCTTCGCGTTCTCCAGCGACGCGAGGCACTCTTGGAGCGCCGTGCGCGTCGGGTTGCCGGTGCGCGAGTATTCGTAGCCTTTGTGCTTGCCGACCTCGTCTTGGACGTACGTCGAGGTCGCGTAGATCGGCGTGAGGATCGCGCCCGTCGACGGGTCCGGCTCCTGCCCGTCGTGGATCGCGCGCGTCTCGAACTCCATCACGCCTCCTTGGGCACGGTCGACGCGACCAACGCCGTACTGCGGCGTATCAGGACGAGGGTCAGCCAGAAGATGAGAAGCGCGTTCACGGGGTGGAACGCTGCGACGACCGGCGCTCGGTGCCGCGCTTGTACGAGCAACGGCTGGGCGAGGAATGTGAGTGCAGCGACGACGAAAGCGAGAAGGGCTGTGCGCCATCCCGGTCGTGTGGCAAGCGCAACGAGGAAGATCGCCACGGAGATGTCACCGAGAAGGTAACCCCAGTTGCGATGCAGAGCGAAGGGGCTCGGGTCTCCGCTCCTTGGGAAAACGCCGAAGCCGATGAAGAGCAGCTGTAGCACCAACCCGAGCAAGAACGCGCGCTCGAGCCACATCCATACGATCCGCAGCGTCCGCATCCTTACCTCCCCCTCTGCGACAAGAAGTCGAGCACGTCCGATCGCGTGAGGATCCCGATCGGGTGCCCGACGTCGACGACCAGGACGGCCGGGCCTTTCTCGAGCGCCTCGACGGCGACCTCGACGGCTTCGCCGCTCCCGACCGTCGGCAACGGCGGCCCCATCGCTTCCGACACCGGCCGGTCCAGTAGAGAGTCGTCGGCGAACACGCTCTCGAGCAGCGCGCGCTCACGCACCGAACCGACAACCTCTGCGATGGCCAGCGGCAGCTCCGCTTTCACGACGGGCACTTGCGACACCTCGTACTCGCGCATCAGCTTGATCGTGTCCCTCACCTTCTCGTCCGGATGAACGTGTACGAGCGACGGGATGTCGCGCGTCTTCCGCTCGAGAACGTCGGCGACGGTTTGGCCGCCGGTGCGCAGGAAGCCGTAATCCGCGAGCCAGTCGTCGTTGTACAGCTTCGAGATGTAGCCGCGGCCCGAGTCGGGGATCAGCACGACCACGACGTGCTCGGGCCCGAGCTCACGCCCCACGACCAACGCGGCGTGGACGGCTGTTCCCGTCGAGCCTCCGACGAGGATGCCCTCCTCGCGCGTCACGCGGCGCGCGGTGAGGAACGAGTCGCGGTCGCTGACCGACACGATGCGATCGACGATCGACGGGTCGTACGTCTTCGGCCAGAAGTCCTCACCGATCCCTTCGACGAGGTACGGCCGTCCGCTTCCGCCGGAGTACACGGACCCTTCTGGGTCGGCGCCGACGATCTGTATATCTGGGTTCTGTGACTTCAGGTACCGCCCGGTGCCGGTGATGGTGCCGCCGGTCCCGACGCCGGCGACGAAGTGCGTGATGCGTCCCGCCGTCTGCCGCCAGATCTCCGGACCGGTGCCGATCTCGTGCGCGCGCGGGTTCTCGGCGTTCTCGTACTGGTTCGGCCGGAATGCGCCGGGGATCTCCTCGGACAGCCGCTTCGCGACCGAGTAGTACGAGTCCGGATGCTCCGGCGCGACCGCCGTCGGGCAGACGACGACCTCGGCGCCGTACGCGCGCAGCAGGTTGATCTTCTCCTGGCTCATCTTGTCCGGCATCACGAACACGCAGCGGTATTTCCGGCGCGCGGCCACGATGGCAAGCCCGACCCCTGTGTTCCCGGACGTCGGCTCGACGATCGTCCCGCCCGGCTTGAGCAAGTCGGCGCGCTCCGCAGCGTCGAGCATCGCGACACCGATGCGATCCTTCACGCTGCCGCCGGGCTCGAGCAGCTCGAGCTTCGCGATCAGGTGGCAGGACAGCTCGCGGCCGATGCGATCCAACCGTACGAGCGGCGTGTTGCCGATCAGATCGATCAGCGATCCGGCGACGTCCATCGCAGGGCCGGGATCGCTGAGAGGACGGACGTCGATGCCGGCCGCATGCAAGGCTGCGCCATCGGAAACGTTGTCGTCCGTGTACACGGCGACCGGGAACCCGTCGCGATGGAGCGTCAGGGCGGCCTTCTCGGCACCGGGGCCCGTGACCCCGACCTCGCGCGGGATGCGCGGCCGAAGATCGGCGACCACGGAGGGGGGCACGGTCGCATCGGGGATCCGGACGATGTGGTTCGCGCGCGCGAGCAGCCGTTCCGGCGGCGAGCCCTCTCCCAGGATCACCAGGACGTCCACACGCTGAGTCTACCGGGCGATTCTCGCCTGACAGCCGGTAGGCTAAGGCCGAGATGGTCTATCGCATCTTCTGGTTCACGATCGGACCGTTGATCCGTCTGTATTGGTGGGTTCGTCCGCACGACCGGCACAACGTGCCCCGCGACCGAGGCGTGATCCTCGCGTGCAATCACCAAGCGGCCATCGACCCCGTGCTCGTGTGCATGAGCTTCTGGCGGCAGGTCTGCTGGCTCGCGAAGGTCGAGCTGGTCAAGACCGCGCGCATCGCGTGGTTCTTCCGCGGCGCCGGCGTGATCCCCGTCGATCGCGCGGCGCCGCAGGAAGAGTCGGTGGACAAGGCTGCTCGCGTGTTGAAGGAAGGGAAGATCTTCGGGATCTTCCCCGAAGGCACGCGCTCACCCGACGGCCGTGTCTACAAGGGGTACACCGGCGTCGCCCGCGTTGCGCAGCGCTCGGGCGCGCCCGTCATCCCGACGGCGATCGCCGGTGCGGCCAAAGCGCACAAGAAGGGGTCGCGGCTGGCGAAACCGTCGAAGACCGACGTGCGCTTCGGGAAGCCGATGTTCTTCGACATCCGTCCCGGCGAAGACGAGCACGCCGCGTATCGCCGCTTCACCGACCAGGTGCTCGACGAAGTCGCGAAGCTGATCGGTACGGAGCGCGTCCCCGATCGCTACTCACGCGAACCGGCGCGCCGCCCGGCTTAAGCGACGGCGGCAAGGGTCTGGTCGAGGCGCGTAAGGACTTCTTCGATCAGATCGTCCGGGATCGTCAGCGCAGGCTCGATGCGTACGGTCGTGGCGGCGATCTGTGTGCCGGCGACGAGAACGCCGCGACGGAACAACTCTGAGGACACCTTGTAGCCGGTCTCGTTGTCGGGGAACACCATCCCGATGAGCAGCCCTTTGCCCTGCGCACGCGAGAGCACCTTCGGATAGCGCACGCGCAGATCTTCTAGGCCGCTCATGATGCGCGCCCCTTTGCGCGCGGCGTCTTCCCACAGCTTGTCGCGGAGGATGACGTGCAGCGAGGCGATCGCCGCCGCGCACGCGAGCGGGTTGCCGCCGAACGTCGAGGTGTGGAGGAACGGGTTCGGCTCGAGCGCCCTCCACACACGCGCGCGCCCGATGATCGCACCGACCGGCATCACTCCGCCGCCGAGCGACTTCGCGACGCACACGATGTCCGGCTCGACATCCCAGTGGTCGACCGCCCACAGCTTCCCGGTGCGGCCCAAGCCCGTTTGCACTTCGTCGGCGATCAGTAGCGCGCCTGCTTCGTCGCATGCCGCGCGCAGCCTGGGGAGGAAGTCGTCCGGCGGCACGACGGCGCCCGCCTCGCCTTGGATCGGCTCGATCACGACCGCCGCGATCTCGTTGCCATGCTCGCGCAGCACGCGCTCGGCCGCGTCGGCGTCGCCGAACGGGATCCGGAACACGGGGCCGAGCAACGGCTCCACCGGCTCGCGGAAGCCGGCCTTGCTCATCAGAGACAGCGCGCCCAGCGTCTTCCCGTGGAACGCACCGTCCGCGCACAGGAAGCCCGCGCGGCCGGTTGCGACGCGCGCGATCTTCATCGCGCCTTCGATCGCTTCGGTGCCGGAGTTGCAGATGAAGGCATTGGTCAGGTCGTCGGGCGCGATCTGCGCGAGCAGCCTGCAGAGCATGCCTTTGAACGGGTCGAGCAGCTCTTGCGTCGGCATCGGGTTGCGGTCGAGCTGCGCGCGCACCGCGGCCAGTACCTCGGGATTGCGGATGCCGAGGTCGTAGATGCCGTACCCGCCGAGGCAGTCGATCCACTCGCGCCCCAACAGGTCGCGCACGATCGATCCTTCGCCCGTCCACTCGAGCGCGGCGTAGTCACCGGCCTCAGTCACCGACTTGCGGTACTTCACCAGTCCAGGCGTGAAGTGGTGGTCGAAGTCCCAGACCGTCTGCTTGCTCACGAGGTCCGGGTCGGGCAGTTCTTGACCCAGCACCATGCGGACCATCTCGCCGGAACGCTCGACCGCCTCTCCGAGGTTGCGCGCGCGTTCGTCCATACGCTGAGGCTACCATCGGGTTACGCGCGCACGAGGGCACTTATGCTGCACGCGGGCCGATTTGCGCGCGTTTCTGGTGGTTGCTAGAAACGGGCGACGGACCGGATCTGCGGGTCGCCGCGTGCTGAGGGAGAAACCAATGCGTCGTTCGTTCACCGTGCTCGCCCTGGTCTGTGTGCTCGCCGCGATAAGCGTGGGGTGCTCGAAGCAGAGGGACACCGGTCTCCCTGCGATCCAACCCCCGTCCAGCACCTCGGCGAGCGCATCTCCCTCTGTTCCAACAACTCCGGTGACCGCGGTCACCATCGTGGCGAAGACGATCCAGTGGGACCTGAAGCAGTTGCTCTTCAAGGCCAACGCAACGGTCACCGTCACCGTCGACAACCAAGACGCCGGGATCCCGCACGACTTCGGCGTGTACTCGAACGCCGCGCGGACGCCGGATAAGGAGATAGACAAGCCAGCCACCGATGTGACGGGACCTGCGAAGAAGGACTACACGATCAAGCCGCTCAAGGCGGGGACGTATTACTTCCAGTGCGACATCCACCCGAGCATGAACGGAACGATCACCGTCAAGTGAGGAGCGCCATGAAAGCCCTGAAGATCTTTGGAGCGATCGTTGTGCTGGCGGCGGCGGGCGTCGCGTGCGGAGGGTCCGACAGCGGTGGCGCCGTCAACACGCCGTCGGCCAGCGCGTCGGCGTGCGCCGCGAGCCCCTCGACGGAAGCGCCTGTCAAGGTCGACGCCAACGCCAGCCTCAAGTTCGTTCCCGCGAACATCACGGTGAAGCCGTGCCAGCTCGTGATCTGGACCGTGGTCGGCGCGGTGCTGCACACCGTTACGGCGAAGTCCGGCGCCACGTTCGACTCTGGCAACCTCAACGAGGGTGGAACGTTCACACAAGCCTTCGCCACACCAGGGACGATCCACTACTACTGCAAGATCCACGGCGCCGCGATGTCCGGCATCATCACAGTCAGCTCTTAGACTTCGCCTTACCTTTGCGAGGGTCCTCGGGAACGGGGACCCTCGCTGCTAGACTCGCCCCGATGAACGAACCGCGCGCGCGACGCGTCGGCGTCATGGGCGGGAGCTTCAACCCGATCCACATCGGACACCTCGTGACGGCGGATGAAGCGCGCTACTCCTTCGGCCTGGACGAGGTCGTCTTCGTCCCGGCCGGCCACCCGTGGCAGAAGGAGGCGGGGGACGTGGCGCCCGCCGAGCACCGCTACATGATGTGCGTCATCGCGACGTCCCCCGACCCGACCTTCCGCGTATCGCGGATCGAGATCGACCGGCCGGGTCCGACGTACACGCTCGATACCCTGCACGCCCTGAAGGACGAGCGGCCGCTCGACGAGCTCTTCTTCATCACGGGCGCGGACGCGATCCTGCAGATCCTCACATGGCGCGATCCCGAAGCTGTGCTCCGCGAGGCGCGGTTCATCGCCGCGACGCGCCCCGGCTACGACCTCGACCGGCTGGAGAAGGAGTTGCCCGAGGGGCTTGAGGGCCGCGTCGTGATCATGGAGATCCCCGCGCTGGCCATCAGTTCGACCGATGTGCGGCTGCGCGCGCGTGAAAGCCGGCCGATCCGCTACCTGGTTCCCGGCGGGGTTGCGGAATACATCGAGAAGAACGGGCTCTATCGTTGAGTACCGTGATCCAGCAAGATCCGGGGACCCGTTCGAATCGACGGAAGTCGCTGCGGCGCCGTCGGGTATGGAAGCGCGGCTTCGTTATCTTGCTCATCTTGGCCGTGGCCGGCGCGGGTGCGTTCGTCGTCGCGCGCAAGGCGACGCACAGAGGCAAGCCGGCGGCCGGAGCGCCGGTCGAGCCGCAGAACACGGTGCTCGTCGCGATGACGTCGCACGGCGATCCGACCGGGCAAGCGACGGCGCTGACGCTGTTCGGCATCGATAAGAACGGCAAGAACCCGATCACGTTGTTCCTACCGGTCGGCACGCTTGCGCCGATCCCCGGCGCGAAGGACTTCGACCTGATCGGCAAGGCGCTTTCGAGCGGTCAGCACGCCCTGCAGCAGATCACGGTCGAGAACATGATGGGGATCGACATCGATCGGATCGTGTCCTTCGACGACGTCTCGCTGGGGGTGTTCATCGACCAGCTCGGCGGGATCGACGTGAACGTGCAGGAGAAGCTGTACTCGACGCAACCGAACGGCACGCGAGCGCTCGCCTTCCAGCTTGGGCAGCGCCACATGAACGGCGCGGCCGCGATCACCTACCTGACGTTCCACGATCCGAACGCGACCGAGATCGACTCGTTCGTGCGCGCGCAAAAAGTGTGGGACGGGATCTTTAAGGCGGCGTCGAACAGCTCCAAGTTGTCAAGCGCGATCGCCTCGTTCGGGGGAGACCAAGTCGCGGCGGAAGACGCGTCGTGGCTGGCGTCGATCATCGGCGGGTTCGCCGCCGCCTCATCCGGCGACCGGACGTATGAGGTCTTGCCGGGTCAAGAGATCGGGGCAGGCGGCACAGACGTCTCCTATCAGGTCGACGACGCGAAGCTCGCGGATCTCGTCCGCCAGGACTTCGCCGGTTCCGTCCCCTACGGCGTCACCGTCGGCGCGCGCCCGCGCGTCGAGCTGCGCAACGGGAACGGGACCCCCGAGCTCGGCCAGCGTGCGGCCGCGTTGCTGGTTCCGGCCGGCCTTCGCATCGAAGTCACCGGTAACGCGCCTACGTTCAATTATCGCTCGACGCGGATCATCATCTACAGCGATGATGCAGCGGGGCTTGCGTTGGGTCAGGAGATACGGAATCTTCTGGGGGTCGGAGCGGTTGAAGTTGGGACGCGCGCGGAGACTATCGTGGATGTGACGGTCGTCTTAGGGAAAGATTTTCTCACGAAGATCAAGGGGAGCTAGCACTGCCCACAACGAAAACACCGATGCCTCGGACACTCGCCGTGCGCGCGGCGCGCGCGGCGGCCGAGAAGCAGGGCAGAGACATCAGGGTGCTCGAGGTGCGACACCTCATCGCCATCACCGACTACTTCGTCATCGTGTCGGGTGCAACGGACCGCCAAGTCAAGGCGATCGGGGACGAGATCGAAGCCGAGCTCCGCAAGGCCGACGTAAAGCCGTTGCGGCGCGAGGGTGAGCGGGACCTCCGGTGGCTGCTGCTCGACTACGCCGACGTCATCGTCCACGTGTTCCACGAAGAGGACCGGGCGTACTACGAGCTCGAGCGCCTGTGGAAGGATGCGCCGCACGTTGCGTGGGAGCCTTCGGCGCCGAAGGCGGAGGCGACGACCGCGCGCTAGTCGGGCACGAACCGCCGGCGCGTTCGGGTCGAGAGAAGAACGAGAGCCGCGACCAGCAGGACGATCAGGCTCTGCCACCATTTCCAACCGCCGTGTCCGAACAGGACCGGGCTCAGAATGGGCCCGGCAACGAAGGAGAGCGCGGCGCCCGACGGAAGCGGGTCTCGCTTGAGCGCCCCCACCATCGGCACGATCACGAACAGGACCGTCCATCCGATGACCAGGATGTGGTCGAAGAGTAGCCGGATCCCCCCGGCTCCTCCGGCCGTCAGCCGGCCGTTGCGAGCGGCCATAAGGTCGAACATCGCCCACAGAGTGGCCGCCAAGAACGGCAAGAGCAGCCGCGTGCGGCGTCTTCGCGCCGAGTGCTTCCGGGCGCGCGCCTCCGCCTCGGCAAGCATCTCTTCGCCGTAGGTCATCACCATGCTCTCGATGGTATCGGCGCGCGGGGGCGAAACCCGGCTGGCGGGGAGCGAGCCGTCCGACGGGCCCGCTAGGCTCGGCGTCATGCCGCGGGGATCAGGGGGTCCGACCAGAGCGGGCGGGAAGCGCGCGCGCGCGGGGCTCACGCTGCTTGTCGATGCCTCGAGCTTGATCTACCGGGCGTTCTTCGCGGTTCCCGACACGGTGCGCGCGCCCGACGGAACGCAGGTGAACGCTGCGCACGGCTTCCTCGAGATGCTGTCCAACCTTGCCGTTTCCTA
>Ga0066699_10000134_pt1 | contig 16297 bp, 16 predicted proteins | sample GraSoiAngelo_148_FD_66455 | JGI IMG/M metagenome (GOLD analysis project Ga0066699, IMG submission 66455) | Grasslands soil microbial communities from the Angelo Coastal Reserve, California, USA - 14_1009_09_20cm | ecosystem: Environmental > Terrestrial > Soil > Grasslands | place: USA... | reverse complement strand
CTGGCCATCGCGGAATACATCACCAAGACGCTCGCGATCTGCATGGTCTGCGGCAATCCGGCCAACCACACGCAGCGTCTGGTGACGAGCGGCGATCGCGTGCTCGTCGGCGCGGAAGGCCTCTACGAGGCGCGCTGCCGCGTGTGCTTCGACCCGACTGAAGAAACACCCGAGACCCAAATCCCAAAACCCAAATCCCAAGAAGTCTGAGCGGCCATGGGGCTCCAGGTTCTCCTCCAGCGAATTCTGTTTCTGTTCGGTGTCGGGTTTCTGATCGCCAACGCGCTGGTGATTGCGGACCTGATTCGGTTTCGCCTCAGGAAGAAGTCCGCGCTGCTGACGTGGCAGGGCGAGAAGCCGCGCTTCTATGGCTTCAGCCTGGCGCTCGGCGTCATGCTCGGGCTGCTCTTCGTCTTCAAGCTGTTCGTGCAGCACCGGCCCGTTCAGACGCTGCTCGGCGAGTCGATGATGTTCGTCTACTACGGGTACGCGCTGCCGCTCAGCACGAAAATCGCTCGCGGGTTCTACCGCGACGGCATCTGGTCGGACTCGGGCTTCATGCGCTGGGGGCAGATCTCGGCGGTGTCGTGGAAGGAGGAGGGGCACATCACGCTGGTGCTGATCTCCCACTTCACGAACATCGCGCGGCGGCTCGAAGTGCCCGGCAATCTGTATGGCCAGGCCCGGCGTCTGCTGCGGGATCAGATCAAAGCCCACGCGATCCATATCGGGGGCGCCGGCCTCGATTTGGGCAGCCGGGATGAAGCGGATGCGGTTTAAGCCGATAATGGCGACGTATGCCTCCACGACCGACTTGGAAAGGCTTCCTGAAAGTCAGCCTGGTCAACATTCCGGTGAAGGTGTTCCCGGCGACCGAATCGGCTGAAACAATCTCCTTCAACCAGCTCCACGCCGAGTGCCAGACGCGCATTCAGCAGAAGCGCTGGTGCCCGCACTGCGAGCGCGAGGTGCCCAACAGCGAGCTCGTCAAAGGCTACGAGTTCGAGAAGGGCCGCTACGTCGTCGTCAGCGAAGAGGACATGAACAAGGTCCGCGTCGAGTCGACACGCGTGATCAACCTCGTGCAGTTCGCCGACGAGACGGAGATCGATCCGATCTACGTCGACCGCGCCTACTACCTCGCGCCCGACGGCGCGATGGCCGCGGAGGCGTTCGCCGTGATGCGCGAAGGGATGGCGGGGAAGGCGGGGATCGGCAAGATGGCGCTCTACGGGCGCGAGTACCTGGTCGCCGTGCGTCCGCGCAAGAAGGGCATCGTGATGTACACGCTGCATCACGACGCCGAGATCCGCAGCATCGATCAGATCGAAGAGCTCGACTCGGTGCCGTCGAAGGTGAAGCCCGAGGAGATGAAGCTCGCCAAGCAGGTCATCTCGACGTTCGCCGCCGAGCTGAATCTGAAAGATTACAAGGACGAGTACAAGGAAGGCCTGCGCAAGATCATCGACGCGAAGATCGCGGGCGAAGAGATCGTGGCGCCCGAGGTGCAGGAGCCCGCGCGTGTCGTCGATCTGATGGAGGCGCGCAAGCGCAGCCTCGACTCGGTGAGCGCGGAGAAGAAGAAGCCGGCCAAGGCCTCATTGGAGAAAAAGGCCGCCGCGGTTCCGAAGGCGAAGACGGCCAACGGCGCGCGCAAACGGAAGGTATCGTGACCTAGGGCAGGACGGGTCCTTTCGGGCCCGCCAGCACGTCCAGCCACGCCCACAAGCCCATGTCCGGCGCCGTCGGATCCGCAATCCAGATCGGCGGCGTCAGCCACACGAACAGCAGGATCGCAATCACCATGATGTCGTAGGCGAGCGTGGCGCGCTCGTCGGTCCAGAAGAACGCCCGCGTGAACACCTTGGTGATGGGGCTGCGTCCGCGCGGAACGGTCTTTCCGTTCAGGACCAGATACGTGTAGTAGATGCGATCGGCGACGGTGAAGATCGACAGCAGCAGAATCACCCACAGCACCGCGCCCATGCGGTTGGTGAACGCGCCGATCATGAACAGGACGATGCGCTCGGGGCGTTCCATGAAGCCGACCTTGCACTTCTCGATGAGCGACTCCGCGCGGGCGCGCGCGTAGCTGGTCATGATGGAAAACGTCAGCGCCAGTGCCGCCACCATGACGTAATCGGTGCGGCCCATCGTCGTGTAGAGGTAGATGAGGCCGAGAAACAGCGCGATGTCCGAAAACCGATCGAGGGTGGAATCCCAGAAGGCGCCGAACCGCGACACGGTGTTGGTCTGCTGCGCCACCTTGCCGTCGATGAAGTCGAAGATGTTGGCGACGATCATGATCGCGCCGGCGGGCAGGAAATGGTCCCTGGCGAGCGCGACGGCCGCGCCCACGTTGATCAGCACGCCGATGAGCGTCAGCGTGTTGGGATGGATGCCGAGCGCCACGGATGCGTTGATGATCGCCCGCAGCGGCCACATGCACACCTTCCCGATGAATCCGGTAACCGTCATGCCTTGTTATAATTAAGGGTTTCGCACGTAGGAACTAAAGTCGCCATACTAGCCCATGCCCATCCACGACCTCAAGGAGCAGATCGCGCGGTTGCCCGAACAACCCGGCGTGTATCTGTGGGTCAATCGATCGGGCGACACGATTTATGTCGGCAAGGCGCGCTCGCTGCGCGACCGCGTCCGCAGTTATCTCGCCGCGGCGGGGATGAGCCCGCGCCACGACGCGCTGCTCGACGAGATTACCTCCGTCGACGTGATTGTCACCGATTCCGTGATGGAGGCGCTCGCGCTCGAGAATAATCTCATCAAGGAGCGCTCGCCCAAATACAACATCCTGCTGCGCGATGACAAGAATTATCCGTTCCTGCAGCTGACGACCAGCGAGGATTTTCCGCGGATGCTGGTTGCCCGCCGCGTGGAGCGCAACGGCGATTTCTACGCGGGCCCCTTCCTGCCGGCCAAGATCGCGCGGCGGACGATGGGGCTGGCGCATCGGCTGTTCGGCATCCGGTCGTGCAACGAGGTGATCACCGGCGCGCGGGGACGTCCGTGCCTGGAGTACGACATCAAGCGCTGCATCGCCCCGTGCGTGCGCGAGATCTGCACGCAGGAACAGTACGGCGTCGCCGTGGCCAACGCCAGGCTGCTGCTCGAAGGGCGCAACGACGAGCTGATCGACACGCTGCGCGATCGGATGGTGGGTGCGTCCGAGGAGCAGCGGTTCGAGGAGGCGGCGCAGCTGCGCGACGCGCTGCGCACGGTGCAGATTCTCCGCGACCGGCAGCAGAAGGTCGCCACCGCGCAGCTCGGCGATCGCGACGTGTTCGGCCTGAAGGTCGGGCCGAGCGGCAGCGTCATCCAGGTCTTCGCCATGCGCGGCGGCCGCATCGTCGAGCGGCTCGAGCTGGTGGCGGATCCCGGCGGCATTGCCGGACGCGACGCCGACGTCCTGCAGGCGACGCTGCAGCAGTTCTACGAGATGCGGGTGGCGCCGGCGGAAATCGACTTGCCGCTCGACGTCGAGGACTGCGAGGCGATGGAGGAGTGGCTGTCGTCGCGCGCCGAGCGGCGCGTCAAGATTCTGGTGCCGCAGCGGGGCGACAAGAAGGCGCTCGTCGAGCTCGCCACGCGCAACGCGGAGCTCTCGTATCGCACGCGCTTCAACGAGAACACGGCCGCGCACTTCGATGCGCTGGAAACGCTGCGAGCCGTCCTCGGACTGCCGTCGATTCCACGCCGCATCGAGTGCTTCGATATCTCGACGATTCAGGGGAGCGAGACCGTCGCATCGATGGTGGTGTGCGAAGACGGCAGGATGAAGAAGTCGGAGTATCGCAAGTTCCGGGTGCGCAGCGTGACAGCGGACGACTTCGGCGCGATGCGTGAAGTTGTCCAGCGGCGTTATCGGAAGATTCTCGAGGACGGCGGGCCGTTTCCCGACCTGATTCTGATCGACGGAGGCAAAGGTCAGCTCACTGCCGCCTACGAAGGACTCGAGCAGATCGGCCTCGGCAACCTGGTGGCGATCGGCATTGCGAAGAAAGAGGAGCTGCTGTTCACGCGCGATCGGCAGGATCCGGTCGCGCTGCCGGAAAATGATCCCGCGCTGCTGCTCATCGAACGGATCAGAGACGAGGCGCATCGCTTCGCCGTGACCTTCCACCGCAAGGCACGGTCGATGCGCGATCTGCGATCGCAGCTGGATGATGTGCCGGGCATCGGGCCGCGCCGGCGCCGCGCGCTGCTGACGAAGTTCGGGAGCCTCGCGGGCGTCCGCCGCGCCACGCGCGAGGAGCTCGAGATGGTGGTCGGCGCCAAGGCGGCCGGCGCGGTGATCGATTACTTCGCCAAGTCCGCGTAATTTCCCGCGCCGCCTCGCCGCATCCGCCACAAATCACGTCATTCCAGCCAGATGACGCTCCCGCTGCCGACGTCCTTACCTGCCCGGGCTGATCGCGGCGCTCTGGATGGACGCTGATGTCCACATCGACCGCCGGCGCCCTCGTGCTGATGGCTGGCCTATGAGGGATACCGCTTCAGGCGATAGCGATCGTCCGCGCAGAGATCGAGGAAGCCCTCCTGCAGCAGCTGCGCGAAGATTTCGAGACACTCCTCGTCTCCGAGATGAAAGAGGCGCCGTGCCTGCGCGATCGTCGGCGACAGCCCGCGCAGGTCGCTGAACTCGCGGCGCACACGCTCCACCAGTTTCTGATCCGCCGGCGTGTGCACGGGCGTGCGGACGAGCGACCGAATGCGAAGCGGTTTGAGTGGAACGTGGAGCGTACGGTGAGGGAAGGTGAGTGGCTTGCGTGCGGTGGCCGTCATGCTGCTAGCCCCCTGAGCAAGGAATCACGATACGCTGGTCCCCATGCGCGTTCAATAGGCGCATGCTACAGATGAGCAGGAGATCGGCCGAAACGCAGTGCGGAGGATCCTCTCAGGTGCGAAGGCTGGTTCGGTTCTATCGGGCATTCAAGCGCGCGCGGCAATTCGGCTTCACGCTGCTCGACGCGTATCTCGCCGCTCGCGCGAACTCGCATTAATCGGGATCTGCATTTGCACTGCTCCCGCCGGGGAGCAGAATGCCGTCCTTTTCGCCCGCCGTACTTCACATTCTCATTCGGGTGCTTCTCATGTGTGCCGGTGCGCTGCTGCTCTGGGCCGCGCCCGTGTCGATCGCCGGTCTCGCGCTGATGTTCGTCGGCCTGATTTGCGCCGTCAGCGCGCTTACCTTGGAGAAGACCCAGCAGTTCTAGTACGCTGGCGCCTTGCCGGCAATCAACTTCGCCGCGATCTTCATCGCGTTTCTCGTCCTCGTTCTCTCGCTCACCGTTCACGAAGCGGCACACGCGCTCACGGCGGATCGTCTCGGCGATCCGACAGCGAGGCTGCTCGGACGCCTGTCGCTTAACCCAGCCGTTCATATCGACCCCATCGGCACGATCCTGTTTCCGCTCATCTCGATGTTCACGGGAGCGCCGCTGATCGGATGGGCCAAACCCGTTCCGGTCAGTCCCAACCGGCTCGGCCGTCACTGGAAACGGAAGTTCATGGTGATTGCGGCGGCCGGCCCGGCGAGCAATATCGTCATCGCCGTCGTGGCCGCGCTGCTGCTGCGCGTCGTTCCCGTGTCGGGCAGCCTCGGCGAGGCGACGCTCGCGCCGCTGGCGGTGTTCCTCTACCGGATGGTCGGCCTCAACGTGCTGCTTGCCGTCTTCAACATGATTCCGGTGCCGCCGCTCGACGGTGGCAACGTCATGGCCGGTGTGCTGCGCGGTCCCGTGGCGGAGGCATATGACCGGCTGCGGCCGTACGGATTTCTGATTCTTTACGCCTTGATACTGACCGGCATGCTGGGGAGAATCGTCATCCCGGCCGCCGACGCCGTCGAATCCTTGCTCCTCTAACCTCGATGAACAGAGATCGCGTGGTCAGCGGCATGCGCCCGACGGGCAAGCTGCACCTCGGGCACCTTGTCGGCGCGCTCCACAACTGGGTCGCGCTGCAGGAGAAGTACGACTGCTTCTATTTCGTCGCCGACTGGCACGCGCTGACGAGCGAGTACGCCAACACGTCCGCGATTACGGCGAGCGCGCTCGACAACGTGGCCGACTGGCTGGCGGCGGGCGTCGATCCCGAGCGCAGCACGATCTTCATCCAGTCGCTCGTTCCCGAGCATGCGGAGCTGTTCCTGCTGCTCTCGATGGTCGTGCCGATTCCATGGCTCGAGCGGGTGCCGACCTACAAGGAGCAGCGCGAGCAGCTCGTCGAGAAGGATCTTTCGACGCTCGGGTTCCTCGGCTATCCGTTGCTGCAGACCGCCGACGTGATCATCTACGACGGCAAGTTCGTGCCGGTCGGCGAGGATCAGGTCGCGCACCTGGAGCTGTCACGCGAGGTGGTGCGCCGCTTCCATCAGTTCTACGGTGAGATCTTCGTCGAGCCGCAGCCGATCCTGACGCCGACGCCGCGCCTGCCGGGGCTCGACAACCGGAAGATGAGCAAGAGCTACGGCAACACGATCGATCTCACCGACGCTGCGGAGGACGTGACGAAGAAGGTGCGGCAGATGTACACGGACCCGAAGCGGATTCGCGCGGATATTCCGGGCACCGTCGAAGGCAATCCGGTGTTCATGTACCATGACGCGTTCAACACGAACGTCGCCGAGGTGGAGGACCTCAAGACCCGCTATCGCGCGGGAAAGGTGGGCGACGTCGAGGTGAAGACGAAGCTCGCCAACGCGATGAATGCGATGCTCGAGCCGATGCGCGAGCGCCGGCGCCAGGTGATGAGCACGCCGGACCGCATTCGCGAGATTGCGGTGGAAGGGTCGCGCAAGGCGCGCGGCATCGCGCAGCACACCATGGAACGCGTCCGGGACGCGGTGAAACTGCGCTACTGAATTAGACGGTTCGAGGTGCGATGGTGCGAAGAGGTGCGATGGTGCGGGGTGCGTCCGAGGGTGCGATCGTGCGACGGTCCTATGAGCACGGCGCACCGTCGCACCGTCGCACCGTCGGACGAACCATCGCACCGTCGCACCATCACACCGTCGTATCTATGCATTTGGTTCCGTGACCGACACTGACTTCGAGTCGTCGCCCGACGCCTACAAGGTCAAGCTCGCGAGCTTTGAAGGGCCGCTCGACCTGCTGATTCATCTCATCAAGAAAAATGAGGTGAACATCTACGACATCCCGATCGCGCTCGTCACCGAGCAGTACCTCTCCTACATCGCGCTGATGCAGGAGCTGAATCTGGACGCGGCCGGCGAGTTTCTCGTCATGGCCTCGACGCTGATTCACATCAAGTCGCGGATGCTGCTGCCGCGTCCCGATCCGACGCAGGACGACTCGCCGGAAGAGGACCCGCGCGAGGCGCTCGTCCGCCGGCTGCTCGAGCATCAGACGTACAAGGCCGCGGCGGAGCTGCTGCACGAGCGCGAGACGCTGCGCAGCGCGCAGTTCATGCGTCCCGACAGCAGCGTCGCCGAGGCCGCCGGCGACGAGTACGAGCCGGAGCTCGAGGTCGATCTCTTCAGCCTGCTCACCGCGTTCAAGGGGGTGCTCGAGCGCGCCAGCCGCCGGCCGCGCATGGTGCTGCCGCCGGAGGAGATTCCGATCGAGACGCGCATCGAGCAGCTGCTCGCGCGGCTGTCAGAGACCGAGGCGTGCGGCTTCGAGGACCTGTTTGCGGACGGCGACGGTTCGCGCGGCTTCGTGATCGTCACCTTCCTCGCGCTGCTCGAGATGATCCGGCTGAAGCTCGTTCGTGTCTTCCAGTCGGGTGGAGCGGGCGCCATCCGCGTCTACAAGCGCGCGCGTCCGGCCGATGCGCCGCATCCGATTGGTGACCATGGATAACTCGCTCAGAGCCATCGTCGAGGCGCTCATCTTCGCGTCGCCCGAGCCGCTGACGCCGAAGATGCTGTTCAGGCTGCTCGCCGACGAGCCGAAAGAAGACGTCGCTGCCACGATCGAGGCGCTGAAGGCGGACTACGAATCGCGCCCCGGCCTGCAGATGGTCGAGGTCGCCGGCGGCTACCAGATCGTCACGCGCACCGAGCTGCACGAGTGGGTGCGCCGACTGTTCCACGAGCGCTCGACGCAGAAGCTCACCGTTCAGAGTCTGGAAACGCTCGCGGTCATCGCCTACAAGCAGCCGATCACCGCGCTCGAGGTCGGCGAGATCCGCGGCGTCAACACGTCGGGCGTGCTGTCGACGCTGCTCGAGCGGCATCTGATCAAGATCGTCGGCCGCAAGAACGTCGTCGGCCGCCCATTCCTCTATGCCACGACGAAGGAGTTCCTGATTCGCTTCGGGCTCAAGGATCTCGGCGACCTCCCGAAGATCGAGGACATGGCCGAAGCGCTCGGCTTCGATCCGCCTGCACGGCTCATCGAGCAGACCCCGCCCGAGGAGATGCTGCCGCTGCAGGATGATGAGGAGGAAAGTGGAAGAAGTGGAGAAGTTGAAGAAGTGGAAAAGTAACGTCGACTCCGGAGCGCCCTACTTACCACTTACTTTTCCACTTTTCCACTTCTTCAACTTTTCCACTTCATCGGACCGAGTGGCGGACTCGTGAAATGCAGTCTGTTTCAGGACGCGCAGCTCCTGCGCCGTGAGCTCGCGCCAGACGCCCGGCTTCAGGCCGCGATCGCTGAGCGGACCGATGCCGACGCGCAGCAGCTTCTTCACGGGATGTCCGACAGCCTCGAGCATCCGGCGCACCTGGCGGTTGCGCCCTTCGCGAATCGTGATCGCCAGCACGCCGTCGCCGGCGCCGCGCCGCCTGTTCAGCAGTGACACGTCCGCGGGCAGCGTCTTTCGTCCATCGAGCGGGATGCCCCGGCGAAGGCGGTCGACCGCCTCGTCATCGGGCATGCCGGCGACGCGCGCCTCGTAGGTGCGCTCGACCCCGTGCCGCGGATGCGTCAGCCGCGCTGCGAGCTCGCCGTCGTTGGTGAGCAGCAGCAGACCTTCCGTGTCGTAGTCGAGCCGCCCGACCGGATAGACGTACTCCTTCACGCCGCGCAGCAGATCGATGACCGTTGGCCGCCGCTGCGGATCCGATCGCGTCGTCACGTAGCCCGCGGGCTTGTAGAGCAGGATGTAGCGAAGACGCTCGGCGCCTTTGAGACGGCGTCCGTCGATGCGGATGTCGTCGCGCGCAGGGTCCGCCTTCGTCCCCATCTCACGCACGGTCTCGCCGTTGAGGGTGACGCGCCCCTCCGCGATCAGCTTCTCAGCCGCGCGCCGGGATGCGACGCCCGCCTGCGCGATGATCTTCTGAAGCCGGATGGCGCCGCCGCGTTCGTCCACGCCTCTATAATCACACGCTATGCAGAACCGTTTTGCCGTCGCGCTGATCGTGCTGTGCTTCGCCTGCTCGAAGCCGCCGGCCGCGCCGCAGCGGCTGCCGCTGTCACAGCTGCCGTCTGTGGATCCGCAAGCGATCCTCGCGCACACCAAAGTTCTCTCGTCCGACGAGTTCGAAGGGCGCGGGCCCGGCACGAAAGGCGAGGAGCTGACGGTCAGCTATCTCGTCGATCAGTTCAAGAAGCTTGGCCTGAAGCCTGGAAACAGCGACGGCACGTACGTGCAGAAGGTGCCGCTCGTCGGCATCACGCCGACCGCCGCACCGCTCGTGCTCGAGAAGGGCGGCCGCAAGCTGACGCTGAAATGGAAAGACGATGTGGTGGCGTGGACCAAGCACGTCGCGGATTCCGCGAGCATCAACAAGTCCGATCTCGTGTTTGTCGGCTATGGGATCGTCGCGCCCGAATACAAATGGGACGACTACAAGGGCGTCGACGTCAAGGGCAAGACGCTGGTGATGCTCGTCAACGATCCCGCGGTGCCCGACGATCCGCAGGCGTTCGGCGGCAAGGCGATGACCTACTACGGCCGCTGGACCTACAAGTACGAGATTGGCGCGAAGATGGGCGCCGCCGCCGTGCTCATCGTCCACGAGACCGAGCCCGCCGGCTATCCCTTCGAGGTCGTCCAGGCGAAGACGACGGAGCAGTTCGATCTCGTCACGCCGGACAAGAACATGGGCCGCGTGAACATCGAAGGATGGATCACGCTCGACCGCGCGAAGGAGCTGATGACGCTCGCCGGTCAGGATTTCGATGCCCTGAAGAAGCAGGCGGCGACGCGCGACTTCAAGCCGGTGCCGCTCGGTATCACCGCGTCGATGACCATCAAGAACGCGCTGCGGACGATCGACTCGCAGAACGTCGTTGCGAAGCTCGACGGAAGCGACCCGGCGTTGAAGGACGAATACGTCGTCTACACCGCGCACTGGGATCACCTCGGTATCGGGCCCGAGCAGAACGGCGATCGCATCTACAACGGCGCGAAGGACAACGCGATTGGTGTCGCGGGGCTGCTGGAGCTCGCGCGCGCGTACACCAAAGTGATGCCCACGCCGAAGCGATCGATTCTGTTTCTGTCGGTGACGGCGGAAGAGCAGGGGCTGCTCGGATCGCAGTACTACTCGGTGACGCCGATCTATCCGCTCAGGAAGACGCTCGCGGACATCAACATGGACGGCCTCAACGTCCACGGCAAGACCAAGGACCTCACGCTGATCGGATTGGGCGCGTCGGATCTCGACGACTATGCGAAAGCGGCGGCCGCGGAGCAAGGGCGCGTCATCAGACCTGATCCTGAAACGGAGAAGGGCTTCTACTACCGCTCAGACCATTTCAACTTCGCGAAGCAGGGTGTGCCCGCGCTCGATCCGGACGAAGGGACCGACTTCGTCGGCAAACCTGAGGGATACGGTAAGCAGGTGCGTGACGACTACACCGAGCACGACTATCACAAGCCGAGCGACGTGATTAAGCCGGATTGGGATCTCAGCGGCGCCGTGGAAGACCTGCAGGTGTTTCTCGCGGTTGGCTACCGTGTGGCGCAGGCGGAAAAGTACCCGGAATGGAAACCCGGCAACGAATTTCGTGCCGTCCGTGAGCAAAGTCTGAAAAATGGGGTCTGACCCCATTTTTCATTTTTTGAGTACGTCCGCCCAGAACGAGACGAGCTTCACGGTATCGCTGGCTGCCGCGGCGCGATCGACCTCGGCGTGCGTGATCAGCTCGCTGACGAGCAGATGCACGTCCGCGCCTTTCTTCCGCAGGTAGTCGGCGAGCAGGACCGACTCCGCGGTCGGTATCACCGAATCCTCGGAGCCATGCAGCAGGAAGACAGGCGCCGACGGCACATCGGACGAGCGCGCCGCAGAGAGCGTCGGCGAGTCCACGCCGCGCTCGTCCAGATATGGCACGAGCGCCGGCCCCAGCTTCTTCACGTTGCGATCGTTCACGTAGGTCATGTAGGTCCGCGACGGCTCCGGCAGCGTCCTGGCGTAATCGCGCGCCTTCTGGAACGTTGCGTCGGCCTCGTGCCTGTCCACCAGCGTGAGCTGCGAGGCGTAGAGAAACGTTTCGACCCCTTTCCGCAGCGGCGCAATCTGCTCCCGCGGCACGATGCCCTGGTCCGCGAACTGATACAGGATCACCGCCACGCCGTAGTCGTGCGGCGGCACGGTCTTGACGCCGGCGATCTGCGTCTCCTCACCGGTCGCGAGATAGTGAAGCACGCGCGGCAAATCCGCGTGGCCGCCGAAGGAGAGCACGTAGGCGAGCTTGTCGCGAACCGACGGCCGTCCCGCCGCGACGACCGATAGTCCTCCCGCGAAGCTGATGCCAATGATGCCGATGCGGCCGTCTGGCGCCAGATCGGATCGCTTCGTCATCCACAGGACCGCGTCCTCGATGACGTTGGTCGAGTCTGTCGTCAGCTGGTAGTGCTGCAGGTCCGGCAGCGCGAGCGTCATCACCATCACACCGCTGCCGGCGAGATCCTGAGCGAGCTGCGTCAGCCGCGGCTCTCTGATCCCCATCGAGTGGATGCCGGGAATCAGCAGCACGCTTCGCGAGAAGCGCCCTTCAGGACGGTAGAACTGCGCGGGGACCTCGCCGAGCCGCGTCGGGACCGAGTGCGGCGGCATGATCGTCACCGCACGCGCGTGCTCTGTCGCGAACGCTTCGACGCGCCCGCCGAGATGCGCGGCTCTGACGAACAGCGATGCGGCGAGCACGTACGGAACCGACAGGTACGCGAGCACCGCGAGGATGACGGCGAGCGCCGCGCGCAGGCGCCATCTGCGCCGCACAGCCATGCGCGCCCATGTTACCTTCAATGCCGGGACGCTCGATGAAGGGTTCGTCACTCATCGTCGCCGCATCCGCGGTCGCCGTGCTCTGCGGAGCGATTGGCATCGTCGGTTGGCTGTTCGAGATTCGCGGCCTGCTGTCGATTCCCGATGGTGCGCCCGGGCTGAGCCCGCTGAGCGCCGTCGGTCTGGTTGCCGCCGGCGCGGCGCTGATGTGCGCGGTTCGTTCGCCGCGATCCATGCAACTCCTCGGTCTCGTCGTGCTGGCCATCTTCATCGTCGCGGCCGCCGGGTATATGACCGGAAGTTCGTTCGGCCTCGGCGATCTGCCGTCCGATGTGGCGCGAGGCGCCGGCACGCTGCCGGGCCTGCCGGCACCGAACTCGATGATCGCCTTCGGCTGCATCGCCATCGCGCTGGTCAGCATGCCGCGCCACCCGACGATCGCGCAGAGCGCGATGCTGCTGGCGTTCGTCATTGCGTACCTGGCCGCGCTCGGCGAGCTGTTCGGCGCGTCACTGGTCGAGGGACTCTCGGCCTATAGCGCCATGTCGCCGCAGACGATCGTGGCCATCGGCGCGCTGACGCTCGGCGTTCTGTACGCCACGGCCGATGCGGGCGTGATGCCGCTGGTCATGGATCGCGGCGTCGCGGGTCTCGCCGTGCGGCGATTCCTGCCGATCGCGGTCGGCCTGCCGGTGGTGCTGGGTGGACTGCGCGTCGCCGGCGAGGTCGCGGGCCTGTTCGATACGAGATTCGGCACCGCCTTGATGGCGGTGGCAAGCGCGGCGCTGGCGGGCATCCTGACGATCGATATCGCCATCGCGATCCGCGATCTCGATCAGCGCCTCGGCCGCGAGCACAGCGCGAGGGCCATCGCGGAATCCGAGAGCCGCATCAAGAACGACGTCCTGTCGCTGCTCACGCAGGAGCTGCGCACGCCCGCAAACGTGATTCACGCGCAGGCGCATCTGCTCCAGGCGGGGGTGCTCACGCAGGAACGCACGCAACAGGTTGTCGAAACGGTCAGCGTCAACGCCGCGCGTCTGCGGCAGTACGTGGACGACGCCATGGAGGTCGCCTCGCTGGCGCAGGGCGGCCTGCTGCTGGAGCCCCTGGACGTCGATCCGCGCGACGCCGTTCGTGCCGCGCTCGACGCATGGGCGTCGCGCATCGCGCAAAAGGGCATCACGCTGACCTCGCGGCTCACGCCGTCGGGCATCGTCCGGGGCGATCCTGCACGCATCCAGCGCATCGCCGGCAACCTGCTCTCGAATGCCGTGAAGTTCACGTCATCGGGCGGAGAGATTCGCGTGGAAACGGTGCGCGACGGCGACTTCGTTCGACTCACCGTGGCGGATACCGGCGTCGGCATCGCCGCCGATTTTCTGCCGTACGTCTTCGAGCCGTTCCGGCGATCGGGCGCACTCGTCGACGGACACGTCGAAGGACTCGGGCTCGGCCTCGCAATCGTACGGCACCTCGTGGAGCTCCACGGCGGCAGCGTGACGGCCTCGAGCGACGGCGTTGGCCACGGCGCGTCCTTCGTGGTGCGGTTGCCCAGCGTGGCCGCGTGACAAGACGCGAATGAAAAGACTGATCATCGCGATCGACGGACCGTCCGGTGCGGGGAAGGGGACGATCGCCAGAACCGTCGCGGAACGACTTCGCTATCGCCACGTGGATACGGGCGCCATGTACCGCGCGGTGGCGTGGAAGGCGCTGCACGATCGCATTGCGGTCGACGATGAACCGGCGGTCGGCGCGCTTGCTCAACGATCCAATATCGAGCTCGACGCCGGCCGCGTGCTGATCGACCGCCACGACGTGACGAAGGAGATCCGGACGCCCGAGATCGACAAGGCCGCGTCCTCGGTCGCGCGCATGCCGCGCGTCCGCGAGGCGCTCGTCAGCCGCCAGCGCCGCATGGCCGAAGGCGGCGGCATTGTCATGGAAGGGCGCGACATCGGAACCGTCGTGTTCCCGACGGCCGATGTGAAGATTTATCTGGATGCGTCTGCCGACGAGCGCGCGCGCCGGCGGATGAACGACCCCGCGCACAGCGGCGGGCAGGCGGGCCAGGCGGCGGTCGCCGCATCGATCGAAGCGCGAGATCGATCGGATACCACGCGTACCGCATCGCCGCTGACGATGGCGGCGGATGCGGTGCTGATCGATACGACGGGCCTGCCGATTCCTCAGGTTGTCGACCGGGTGATGGCGCTCGTCAACGAGCGCGTTCAGCGGTCTTCATAGTCTTCCGACGAAGCGGGATCGAGCTCCCAGCGGTGCTTGTCCCGCTTGATGATCTTCTCCTCGCCCTTCAGTTCCTCGTTGTCGTCGTAGACCACCCCGACCGCTTTACCGATGTCCTCGACGACGTCCTGGTCGGGCGTCGGGTTATCCCCGCCGGGCGCTTCGTCGCCAACGGTCGCTGCGGATTCCCAATCGGCATCGACATCGCCGGCGGTCAGGGCCGGGCTCGTCTCGTTGTGCTCGTGCAGGCGCTCGGACATCTGCCGGCGTCCACTCCGCGCGGCGGATGCGGTACGGTCGAGGTCGAGCGAGGACGGCGGGGTCGGGACGATGTCATCGCCCCGGACAGTGCGGCGCGCGCGGTCGAGCGCGGGCGCTTTCCGTGCAACGGCGGGTTTGGCGGGACGGGTGGCCTTCCGCGCGGCCTTACGTGGCGCTGCTTTGCGCGCCACGGCCTTGCGAGCGGCTTTTCGGGCGGCCTTTCGAGGAGCAGCCCGGCGGGTCATCTTGCGGGCGGCCTTTGTCTTCACGGTCTTGCGTCCCCTGCTGGCGCCTCGTGCAGCCTTCCGTTTGGCCATTACCGTCGTCCTTTCGTCCCCGGTTTGTCTCCGGCTTAGCTTGACTGTTTCCGGGTAAGTGTCGTAAAGTCTAGTGCTTATCGGCGAAGGAAGCAGCCCGGCATACGAGCTTCTCTCCAACTTCAAGCAATCGTCTCGCCGTTATAGCTGCGGGGGGCCGGTCCCCGCAATCAAAAACCGGTAATCAGTATCAGGAGGACGCGTAAGGAATGGTGAATGTAGACAACGGGTTGGTATCGCCTGAGAAAACGGGCGAACAGCCCGGAGCCCCGGCGCGCACACGGGCTGGCAAGCCCGCCGGGCCGGCTTTCAAGCCGATGCATCACGAGGACATGGACCCGAAGGAATTCGCGGCCATGCTCGACATCTACGACGACAGCTTCCGCAACATGGCCGAAGGCGAGGTCGTCAAAGGCACCGTACTGAAGGTGACGGAGACGGCGGTGGTCGTCGACGTCGGCTACAAGTCCGAGGGCCTGATTCCCATCCACGAGTTCCTCGACGAGAACGGCCAGGTCACCGTGCAGGGCGGTGACATGGTGGACGTGCTGCTCGAGCGCACGGAGGATCGCGAAGGCCACATCGTGCTGTCGCGCGAGAAGGCCGAGAAGATGAAGATCTGGGACGAGGTCGAGAAGGCTTACGCCGAGCGTAAGGTCGTCATCGGCCGCGTCATCGAGCGCATCAAGGGCGGCCTCGCGGTGGACATCGGCGTCCGCGCGTTCCTTCCCGGCTCGCAGATCGACGTCCGTCCTGTGCGCAACCTCGACGCGCTGAAGGGGCAGGAGCTCCGCATGCGCGTGATCAAGGTCAACAAGAAGCGCGGCAACATCGTCCTCTCGCGCAAGGCGCTCCTCGAAGAGGAGAACGCCGAGAAGAAGAAGACGACGCTCGAGACGCTCACGGAAGGAAAGGTCCTCCGCGGCACCGTCAAGAACATCACCGACTACGGCGCGTTCATCGATCTGGGCGGCATCGACGGCCTGCTCCACATCACGGACATGTCGTGGGGCCGCGTCGGCCACCCGTCGGAACTGTTCAAGGTGAACGACGAAGTCGACGTGATCGTCCTCAAGTACGACCCGTCGACCGAGCGCGTGTCGCTTGGCCACAAGCAGCTCGTGCAGGATCCGTGGGCGACGGTGCAGGACCGCTATCCGGTCGGCGCGCGCATGAGCGGCAAGGTCGTCAGCCTCACCGACTACGGCGCGTTCGTCGAGCTCGAGGCGGGCGTCGAAGGCCTGATCCACGTCAGCGAGATGTCGTGGAGCAAGCGCGTGAAGCACCCGTCGAAGATCCT
>Ga0066699_10000132_pt1 | contig 16331 bp, 13 predicted proteins | sample GraSoiAngelo_148_FD_66455 | JGI IMG/M metagenome (GOLD analysis project Ga0066699, IMG submission 66455) | Grasslands soil microbial communities from the Angelo Coastal Reserve, California, USA - 14_1009_09_20cm | ecosystem: Environmental > Terrestrial > Soil > Grasslands | place: USA... | reverse complement strand
TTTCAGCAAAATGTCGCCTAATCGCCGTGCCTTCCGGAAGTACCTGGCTTTGGCGGTTGAAATTGTAGAAGGCATCGACTTCTGAGACCATACCGGCAATGGACATCAAAGGGAAATCGTATGAGTTATTGAAGTTCTGATCGATTTGCGGATAGTGCGGCTCGCTGGGGTTGTTGACTGGATCGAAGCAGCTTCCGGTTGCCGTCGCCGCGGTGGTTGAGCAGTAAGGATCAAAGTGTCCAATCGCACCCGTATTCGCCATGCCTGCCGTGTCCAGCCAGGATGCATTAATAGATCCGTCACTAAAAGAATTGTTTAGATTCTTTTCAAGGTTCCTCAGGAACGAAGCCTGTGCGCCCACCTGGATCGTGTGCTTGCCATGAATCTTCGTTATGTCGTCGTAAATATTGTGAATTGGGCGCTGAAAATCCGACGACCTCGTGATTCCCAGGTCGATGCCACGGAAAAAGTTCCAGTTTTGCGTGGAGTCGCCGATAAACCCATTACTCTCTCGTATGAATCCATACCGGAAGTTGTTGATGAGAGTGGGCGATAGCGTTGCAGAATAATTAAGAATCAACCCTTTGTTGTAATTCAACGAGGTGGTTTCCGGAAGCGTTCCCGAAAGGAAGGCCGCTCCTCGTGAAGTGGCATTTGCCAAGGCACCGCTCAAGGAAAGCCGGTGTTTCGCATCCGCCGTCAAGTTGTAGTCCAGCTTGGCGATATACCAGTTGTGCGTCGTATACGTCGGTGCCGCGAAGCGAAAACCGGACGTATTTACACCGTCCCCTACTGTCGTATCGTTCGGCGGGGGATAGGTCTTTTTCATGAATGTTAGAACCGTTGGATCAGGTCCCAAGTCCTGTGGATCCATCGCTTGAATTTGGGTCGGCGAGAGTGCAAAGTTCCCAGGCGCAACCGTGTAGCTAGCGCCGCTCGCTCCCGTGACTGAACCGCCCAGGCAGGCTGTTGGGTCCGCACAAGTGTACTGAATGACTCCATCCCTCAGACCAGCTGTCGGTATCGTACGCAATGCGCTTTGGTTTTCTGCGTCCCGGTAACCTTCATAATTTGCGAAGAAAAATAGACGGTTCTTCTTAATCGGCCCGCCAGCCGACACGCCAAAAATGTTGCGCGTAAGTTTGAGAGGTTTATTCGCAACGCCCGCCGTCAATTGTGATTGCTTGATAAAATAGTCATTCGCGCTGGTCAAGCTCGTGCGGTTATACTCATACAGCGACCCATGGAGATCGTTGGTTCCGCTCTTAGTAACTAGCGCAACTTGTGCACCTGACGAACTCCCTTGATCCGCGTTGTAGTTGGTCGTCGTGACGCGAAATTCTTCAACGGAGTCCAACGTCACTGGCAGCACCGACTCGAATGCGAACCCACCCTTTGGGTTCACCGGTACACCGTCAAGTGTGATATTGCTCTGGTCGCTCCGCGCACCGTTAACAGATCCACTCCTCGTATCGGTTACCGTATTGATATCAGATCTGTTGCCTGTGTATACCACTCCGGCTTGCAAGCTCAACAAGTCGGGGACATTGCGGCTCTCTAGCGGAAGCTGTTTCACCTGGTTTTCATCAAACGCAATCCCCAGAGACGCGTCGGTTGTATTCAGCGTCACGGCCTGCGCGGAGACTTCTACTGTTTGGGTTGCCACGCCAACCTCTAGCGTGACGTTGACCGTCGTCGGTAAGTTAACGAGCAGTTGAAGGTTCTTATGTTCGAACTTTCGAAAATTAGTCATTTCCACTGTCAAGGAATAAGTGCTCGGGGGCAACGCAAGGAATTCATATTCGCCTGTTGAGCTAGTTTGCGTTTCCCGCTGTAACGTCTGCCCGGTACTCATAAGCGTAACCTTCGCACCGACGATCGCGGCACCAGTCTTATCGGTAATCGATCCCCGTAGAGAGGTCGTACCGGTCTGCGCCCAAGTACATGTAACCGCGAACAAGGAGATAAGCAGGCTGAGGAAAAGATTGCGCTTCATGGAATTCCACTTCATAGACTGCTCCTTTCGCGCACCATGATTGAAGATGGGACACGGGTTGGCGGAAGGCGCCAGGAAAATGCAAAAGTACACCGGCCTATTGCCGTCCACGACTCCAAACCAAACTTGGAAGGACCTCGGGCAACCTTCCTGCCACTCAAACCATAAATTATTGCTCTAGCTTTTAGGACAATTTGAGGCTTTCTGTCAAGAAAAGTTCTTCTAAATTCTTTGCTCCTAAATTCTTATCAAATCGTTTTGATCGGATTACTCGATGGATTTTAGCGAGCGAGTCCTGTCTTGGAAGTACTAGCCCACACTATTCCAAGCGCAGTAGCTTGGCTTCCGTGATGGCGGGGATCGCCCGGATGGGTTCGAGAATCGAAGGGGACACGGGCCCGTCCAAGCGGACCAAGGCGGCGGCTTCCTCTCCGCGAACCGCTTTTCTTCCGAGGGCAAACGTTGCAATGTTTACGCCAAGCTTTCCCAGCGTCGTTCCGACGTTGCCGATCACGCCGGGCTCATCGCGGTTCCGTAAATAGAGAATCGTTCCTTCGAGCTGCGCCTCCAGCGGAATGCCTTCCATCGCCAGGAGGCGAGCCGATCCATCGTGAAAGACCGTGCCTTCGGCCGTGAAGCCACACGCGGAACCGGTCTTCTCCGGCAACACGCAAACTTCCAGCGTATTCGGGAAGCCGTGTTCCCGCCTGCGCGTCTCTTCCTGCACGCTCAGTCCGCGCGCTGTCGCCACTGCGGGCGCGTTCACCACGTTGACCTTCTCATCCAAGACGGCGTTCAGCACTCCCGCAAGCACCGCGCTGCGAAGCAAGTGCGTGCCCACTTCGGCGACCTCGCCCGCGTAACGAATGCGGATTCGCGCAGGGCGCGCTGCCGCGGCTTGCGAAACCAGCGACCCGAGCCGCTCCGCCAATTCCAGATACGGCCGCACGCGGCGGTATTGATCGGCGGAAAGCGACGGAAGATTCACGGCGTTGCGGATGATTCCTTCCGCCAGGTAGTCCTTGATCTGCACCGCCACTTGCGTGCCCACTTCTTCCTGAGCTTCCGCCGTGGAGCCCGCGACGTGTGGCGTCGCGATCACGTTTGGCAGCCCGACGAGCGGAGAACTCTTCGGCGGCTCTTCGGCGAACACATCCACGGCAGCGCCCGCGAGCTTCCCGCACTTTAACCCTTCGGCAAGCGCGGCTTCGTCCACGAGTTCGCCGCGCGCGGCGTTGATCAGGCGCGCGCCGCTCTTCATTTTCTGGATATTCGCTTTGTTGATGAGATTCTGCGTCGCCGGGCTCAGCGCCGTATGCAGCGAAACAAAATCGCTCTCCGCCAGCAGTTGATCGAGCGGCACGAGCTCGACCGACATTTCGCGCGCCGCCGCTTCGCTGATGAAGGGGTCATAGGCCAGCACGCGCATGTCAAACGCTTCCGCGCGCACAGCCACCTCGCTGCCGATTCGGCCCAAGCCGATCAGGCCCAAGGTTTTCCCGCGAACTTCCGTTCCCGCAGCGGACGATTTTTCCCAGCGCCCCTCGTGGATGGCTTTGTCCAGGCGAGGCACTTGTCGTGCTAGAGATAGCAGCAGCGCGAAAGTGTGCTCCGCGACGCTCACGGCGTTTCCGCCGGGAGTGCTCATCACCAGCACGCCGCGCTTGGTGGCCGCTTCCAAATCGATATTGTCTACGCCCACGCCCGCGCGGCCCACGGCACGAAGCTTTGGCGCCTTGGCCAGCAAGTCCGCAGTGACTTTCGTGGCGCTTCGTACGATCAATGCGTCTGCATCGGCAATTTCCCGTTCGAGCGTTTCTTTCGTCGTCAGCACCGTGTTCCAGTCCGTCTGCTCTTTCAGCAGCTGCACGCCTCGCTCGCCGATCTTGTCCGCAACGATGACCTTCATTCCGCCTCTTTGTGGCACAGCGTGTTTTTGGGTTTCCTGGGAAACAGATGCGAGTTTGCTTGCTAGCATAAGAGATCAAAAGTAGCGAGTCCTTTTCGCTCTGTCAATTCGGTATAAACCCTTACGAAAGCGCGGACAAAATGACTATTCGGCATCAACGCGCATAAAGTCTTTGCTATATTGAATTGAGGAGTGAGCGACGGAAGGAGCGCGCGAGAAATCGATGAACCTTGCTGAGAAAATCCAAGGCGACCTGGTCGAAGCCATGCGCGCAAGAGATGAATTGCGGCTGAACGTGCTCCGCGGAATCAAATCGGCCATTAAGCTCAAAGAAGTGGAAAAGATCAAAACACTAGACGAAGCGGAAACGATTCAGATCTTACAAACCCTCGTAAAGCAGCGCAAGGAATCCATTGAACAGTTCACCAAAGGCAATCGTCCGGAGCTCGCTGCAAAAGAAACCAAAGAACTGGCCATTATAGAGTCCTATCTTCCCGCCGGCGCGACCGAAGCGGAAATGGATGCAGCCATCAGCAAAGCGATCTCCGAGACCGGAGCGAATTCCATGAAACAGATGGGCGCCGTCGTGAAGGCGGCCAAGTCTGCGCTGCAGGGGAAGACCGTCGACGGCAAAGTATTGAGCGATCGCGTGCGCGATCGCCTGTCCAAGGTCGGTTAAAATTCACAGTCACTAGCGTTACTAGGATACAAGCGGGAGCAAAACGAATGCCGGAACGAGGGCCCTCGGCCGACCTGAATTCCCGCGCGCTTGCAATGCTTCGCATCGGCGTCGGGGTTTTGTTCTTTATTTTCGGCGAGTATAAGGTTTTCGGCAAGCAATTCACACTTCACGGCGGGTTCCAATATTGGATCAACCGATTTCTCGAGGGAGGGGCTTACCCGTTCATGGCACCGGTGCTTCGCGGATTTGTGCTTGCGCACGCCACGCCGATCGCATTTTTAGTGGCTTACGGAGAGCTAGGTATTGGAATCGGGCTCATCTTTGGCATTTGGGTGCGACCGGCCAGCGTGGGCGGAATCGTCTTCATGTTCACGCTTCTGTTTTCTTCGGACTATCCCGGCGCAGATGCTCCTTTTTGGCAATACTTCGGCGCCAGTCTGAGTCATTCGGTGTTCATTCTCTGCTTTGTTGCGTTCTTGGTCGGCCGCGCCGATACCCTGTGGTCGGTGAAGACTCTGCGCGGCAGTCGATCTCCTCAGAGCTGAAAGCAGTAATCAATGGCCGACAGGCCAGCACCGCCGTGTTTCCTTCATCGCCGGCAATGATGCGATACAGCTTCGGTGGGAGGTGAGTTTGATGCAGGGGTTGCTATCGGAGCCCGTTCCTGCGAGATGAAACGCCCAATAGCACTACCTATCAAGAGTAACTCCAAAACATCGACGGGGTCAGCTGGAGTTTTCGACAAGCGCCGGAGGTGTGTCTATGAGCGCCCGTGCTCCACAAATCGCTGGACTCTTTTCCGTCTGCAGCCGGTTCCGCTGCGCAAGAAGCCTCCATAGACGGGAGATCCGCCTATCCACCGGAAGCATGGAAGCGAATCCGCGCAGAAGGAATCTATTTGGCCTGCGTGTTGTCTTTGCCGTGGCTGTATCCGCGGCCCTGCTGAGAATCAATCTCGCCCTGTTTCCTAGGACTGTTTCGAGGAGTAGAATGCTCGATAAATTGTAGGCATGGAGGAAAGCGATGCATGCCGACCGAGTGGAAGTTTCCTGGGACACCGCCAAATCCAACTGGCTGGTACGGATTATGACGGGCGAAGAGGTAATTCGGCGCCATTGCAAGGCGCCTAAGGATGCGGACGAGCAAACCCTGCGCTCCGTGGTAAAGAAGGCCGTGCAAGAGGAAGGTTACGAGCCGGAGGTTGCGGAGCTCAGCATCCGCCGCTAGCTGCCCTCCCTCCGCACCCTGAAATCCGGAGGACATCAAGAAGCGCTGATGTTGGTGTAGCAGCGCATCGACAGTATCTATCGTATCTATTGTTGGACGTGCAGATCGAGGTCAATGGAATGTAACAGAGTTCCGCTCGCACCAGTGATCAGCAATTTGTACTTTCCAGGTTGCGCGGCGGAGTCCACCTGCAAGGTCAGCGCAACGCTTCCCGAGCCGGTGATCGTGGGCGGGTCAAAGCTCCCGAAAATGTTGGACGGCAGACCGCTGACACTGAAATCCACCGTCCCGGTGAAGCCTTGCAATGCCACAATGCTGAAGGTGAAGACCCCTGTAGTACCGAGAGGAATCTGGATTTTGGCCTTTTGATGTTGAGGTTGATCCAGGGAGAAGTCGCCCACAGAAGCAGCGTTGGCCGCCAGCGCCTGTATTAGATCCAACCGGCCATTGCCCATATTGGGCCCGATGGGTACCGCGTGGGCCACCGCGGCAGCGGCCTGCGACTCGTTTATGCCGGGCTTTTGGTCCAACAACAGCGCAGCTGCCCCAGCAACGAAGGGCGCGCTAAACGAGGTTCCCCATCCAGCCCCATAGGTGCCGAAGGGATAAGTGCTGATGATGGCTTCACCTGGGGCCGCTACCCAAACGATGGCATCGCCAAAGTCGGAGAAAGTGGATCGCTGGTCCAAGTTGCTCGTGGAGGCCACTCCCATCACGTCGTTTTGGAGCGCCGCCGGATAAACGATTTCCCTTGTGCCATCATTGCCCACCGAGGCGCTGCAAATCACATTTCGCTGGTTGGCAAAATCGAGCGCTTTGGTTAGCTCATCCGAATTGGACTGCAGATCGAAGCTCATGTTGATGACGCTGGCCTGGCTCTGCACCGCAAAGTAAATGGCGCTCAAAATATCGGAGAGTAACCCCGTCCCATCGGAATGGAAGGCTTTTAGCGGGAGAAGCTTGGCTTGTGGGGCCACGAGATGGATGACGCCCATCACCATTGTGCCATGGCCAAAGGCCGCGTATTCAGGATTCCCATCGAGGACGGCAGCAGTCGACTGGTCCAGGACCGCCGCGGTAGATTGATTCACAATCGCGGCAGGGCAACCGGAACAGGGGGGAGGCTGTGTAAGTGTCGGATCGAGATCCGTCATCTCGGAGCCGCCCGGCTGATTCCGGGTAAAGTCCCAGCCTGGCAGCAAGACCCTTTGCAGCGCCGGGTGATTGGGGTCCACACCCGTGTCAATGTCCGCCACGATGCCGCTCCCGGCCACGTGAAACGTGTTCTGCGCCTCCAACACACGAACGATCTGCGACGCAGGCTGATTCACGTAGCCGTCCTGGACGGAAGCGCCGAAGTACGGCACGGGACGGGTGTCGGAAAGCCCGGCAGGTACTGGACCAGTTTGATTCAATCCCGTTACCAGAGCCACCGCTTGATCGCGCTCGACGTTGATCACTCCCCGTGCGTTAAGCAGTTCAGGCAAAACATCATCCAGATCGGCCTCCGAAGGAAACGTAATCAGAAAAACATGATTCGCGTGGCCGTCAAGGCTTTGGACTACCGTACAGCCCACTTCCTCGCAAGCCTCCTGAAGCGAGTCAAGACCCTCAGTGTCGCGCACAATGAAGCGATGGTGGGCGGAGGCGCTGATGGGCAACAGGCCTGACAGAACCAGCAGGGATAAGAGCCGTTTGAGCCTCATGCGTCAAGGCCTCTTTTCTTTGAGAATTGATCTTCGGAGTTCTGTTTTCCCCGGTTATTTCTCCGAGGATTGGAACTCTCCCTAGTTTTTCCAGACTGCGTCGCGGGACGTGGGCAACTCAACTGATACCCAGTGGTTTTCTGCAACTCCTATCTCCAGCCTTAGGTGATCGTGAGGAGCGAAGTCCAACTGAAACTCACCTAGCTCGTTCGTGGTTGTAGCCTCGATAGGCTCCGCTTTGCTCTGGAGGACTACGGGGACGCAGTTGGGTAGAGGCTCTGATCTTTCCTCATGCAAAACCTGACCCACAAGCTTGATGCGGCGCGCGTCTATTTGCGCCTCGAGCCAAAGGTCAACCACCACATCCCCGCATTCGTACAGGAGCGTATGGCCCCCCGCCAGCGCAGCCCGAACTCCGGACGGCAAGGGCTGAACGAGGCTGTCAAAGACGAGCCGCCCTTGGTACACGGGTGGCGCAGGCGCGACATTTCCGTGGAGCAAGGAATCCAGGCAAGGCCAAAGCTCCTGGAAAAGCAGATCGACAGGGACTTTAGGGAGCGAATAGGCATCGAGCAGCGGTAGTTGTGACTTGCCGTCTTGAACGGTGAGAACCACCACGCACCTTTCTAATCTGAGTACAATTTTGTGCAGAGCCGCCACGATTTCTGGCGGCGAAGGGACTGGGAGTCGGGAGTCCAGAACGGCGGCGTCGGGTCTTTCCTTCTCTGATAGAACGAGCGCCTCCGTGAGACTTGAAGCAGCGACGCAGTGGCACCCCATGGTCCTGAGCAAGATGCGCACATTGTCACACACTAACTGGTGCGCTCCGATCATCAAGATTGTGGGCCGACTCCGTCTTACCTTTACACGCATCCACGACCTTTCGCGACATTTTATAGTTCCCTTCGACTTATGCCATGTTTAACGGCGCGGTCAATTGGGGAAAAACCTCATACGCTTAGAAACTACACCCTAGAGAAAGGCCCCTCAGGCCCGACTTCTGGCGAGGCAGAAAGGCGGAGACGGAGGCGAAGGTTTCCAAGGCCCGCTCGAAAAGAAAAGTGGGACTCGGAGAGAGACAGGATGCCCTTCCCGCGAGATTCGGAGTTACAGGGTAGAGTTTTATGCAGGGGCGAGCTAAGCGGCTCCGTGTTGACGGCGTCGGCATTCGTGGTGCGGGCCAAGCGGCGAGTTTTCTAAGAATCTTGTCGTTGGTCGGCCTGCATCTTCTTCGCGCGGCCCTCTAGATCCTTGTCCGGCTTGGCGGCGAGCAACTTCAGCGCGACTTCCAGATTGTCGCGACCAACTTCGCGGATGATACGCGGGTGATCGTTCTCATTCAGCGCGCGCAGATAAAAAATTCCGCCCATCTGGAGAAAGCTGTCGCGGAGCGCCAGCAGATAGACGCACGGATCGATGTCCGGCCCAGATCTGGTGCTAGGCGGCGGCCGGCTGCGCTTCCAGGATGTGCGCGGGGACTTTGCGCAGGTCCCAGACGATGCCCAGCCAGGACATTAGTTTCAGCGTGTAATACGTGATGTCAATCTCCCACCAGTAGAATCCCTGGCGTGCCGAAGCCATGTAGTGATGATGGTTGTTGTGCCAGCCTTCGCCGAGGGTGAGCACCGCGAGCAGCCAATTGTTGCGGCTGGTGTCGCTCGTCTCATAGCGGCGCGAACCGAACAGGTGCGAGAGCGAATTGATGGTGAAGGTGTCGTGCCAGAGCAGCACGGTGCCCAGGCAGAATGCCCAGATAAACAGAGGCCATCCACCGATCAGCCACAGCACCGTGCCAAGCACCGCGGGCGGCACCATGTGGTATTTGTTCAGCCAGCGCAGCTCGGGAAACTTGGCGAAGTCGCCGATGTAGTCCAGGCGCGTGTCATTGTATTTGTCCGAAAGGATCCAGCCGATGTGCGACCAGAAAAACCCAAAGAGCGTGGGCGAATGCAAATCCAGTTCCTGGTCCGAGTACCGGTGATGGTGGCGGTGATGCGCCGCCCACCACAGCACGCCCTTCTGCGAAGAGGACATGGCCATGAAAGCGATGACGAACTGAAACGCGCGGCTGGTCTTGAACGAGCGATGCGAAAAATAGCGGTGATACCCAGCGGTGACAAAAAACATGCGTACCATCAACAGCGTCAGGCAACTCACGAGGTAATACCAGTGAAAAGGGATGAAGAAAACGAGCAGCGCAGCGAGATGCACGAGAAGGAAAGGCAGCGAGTGCAGAATCGAAATCCGCGAGCCGTTGGGCAGCGGGAGGCTTAAATACTTGGGAACAGAAGCCATCCGGCAGAATCCTCCGCTTCGAAATAAAGGCGCTTTGAATCGCATCATTCCGCAAGCTCAGATTCAGCCAGAACTTTGCGCCTCATACGAGCAATTTCAGTCTACGGTTGCGCTCGGAGTAGGGTCAAGCGCAACGAAGTACAGGTTGCACGAAAGTTGGATGTCCGAAAGTACAGTCGGGTTGTGAAAAACAGAAAATTTATTGGATGATTTGGGTCGCTAGAGCAGTGACTAATGAACAGGAATGCGGCGCCGGAGTTGTGTTATTGTCGCTGCTGCATCGATTCCTGTAAGAGTTGGTCCCGCAAACTTTTAAGGAGGACAAGCTGGATATTGCCTTTGGGTGAAAAAACAAATGGCGGAACGCCTTGTACTCGTAGGATTGATCCCACAAACGGTGGTGCTGGATCCTGGTGACCAGGTTTCCTGGATTTCCGACGCGGGAAACCTGCGTGTCGAGTTTGATGTGAACCGCTGCCCTTTTTCCTCCAACATCTTTCAGGCGCCCGCTGGCGTCCGCCTGTCAAGCGGCCCACCACGCCCCGGCAGCAAAGCCGCGACGTACAAGTATCGGCTGTGGCTCAACGACCAGCTCGTGGGCCAGGGCGAGGTGATCCTCCGCGAGAAATAGTAGACCAACTCGCTCAAAGCGTTGTTTTTCTTTGTTTTTCCCCGCGGAACTTTGCGGCGACTCCATAGGAATACAAGGAGGGGTATTTTCGCTGGCCGGTCAGCTCGGAGGTGCGGTTACTCTTGCTTCGGCGGGTACGTCTTTCACGATGGGCAAGTCTGCCAAGGAGAACATCGACATGCGTAGGAACCGTTCCTTTCTCTGGGTTTGGGACTTTTGCTCGCGGCCACGCCTGCCCTGGCACAAGAGACTACGTCGTCCGGACAAGAGGCTGGGCCGCGCCGTGTAGCAGGCCGGAGGCAACGGCGGGACGAGGGAGGTGGCCGGCCTGTCTTCGGAAAGATTACGGCAATGAAAGATGGCACGCTTGAGCTGACGAAACCCGACGGAAACAGCATCACCGTCAAAGTTACTGACAAGACCGAGTACCACAAGGACCGCCAAAACGCAAAGCTCGCGGATTTCAAAGTAAGTGACATGGTTTTTATTCGCGTACAGGGCAGTGGGGATCAGGACCTCACGGCGCTGCTGGTAGCAGGGCGCACTGGCAACGGGCCGGGTGGTCCTGGCATGGGAGGTCCTGGCGGCGGAATGATGATGATGGGCGGTGGCGAGCTCGGAAAAGATTTCGTTTTTGGCGAAGTAAAGTCCGTGGATGCGCCCAAAATCACCGTGTTGCGGCCGGACAAGCTCACGCAAACACTGGAGCTGAACGAGCAAACTTCGCTGCGCAAGGGCCGCGAAAGCGTGACGATGGCGGATATTCAGGTCGCAGATCATGTATTTGTGCGCGGGGCCGTGCAGAACAATGCATTCGTGCCAAAGATACTGATGGTCATCGGACCCGAGCAATGGAAACGCATGCAGGAAATGGGCATGACGCCGGGCGTGGTCAAGCCGCCGGACGATGCCAAGCCCAATCCTCCGCAACATTAGATTGCAAGCGGGGAGTCTTCGAATTGCGGCTCATCTGGCGCGCCATTTTTGTTTTCAGCTTGGCGGAGATTTTGTGGCCGCGCGCTTCAACCGCACAGGAAGCGCCGCCCGCCTCTGCGCCCGTGCCGCAGACTGCGACTGCCGCCCCGCCATCTGCGCCGCAAGCCGCAGCGGCTCCTGCGCCTGTCACATTCGAAATTTCTGGTTCAGCCCGCAGCAGCAAAACACCGCTGCCCGGCGTGACGGTCACAGCCACGAACACGCTGACCGAAAAAAAGTACGTGGCGGCGACGAATTCGGAAGGGAAATTCAATCTTTTCGGCTTGGCGCGCGGAAGGTATGTCGTGCGAATCGAGTTCATGGGCTTCGCTACGTTCACGCAAGAAGTGATGCTAAACCCAGAGAATCCCGCGGCGAAGGTCGACGCCGAGCTGTTGCTAGCCTCCCGGCAGCAAGAGCAATCCAACAATGCCATGGCCGCGCTGGCCGCCACAGGGCGGGGCTTTCAGAGCCTGGCGATGGAAAACTCGCTTTCTTCCCGGGGAGGTGGACGCAACGACTTCAGCGGCACGAACGGGAATGGCGGCGGCCAAAATAACGGAGACGTCGCGAGCCTGCCGCTGAACGGAGCGGGAGCGGAAGAGCCCACCGAATCCGTCAGCGTGAGCGGTGCGCAGGGGCGCACGCAGGATTTCGGCTTCGGCAACGAAGAAGAGTTGCAGCAACGCATCCAGGAGTTTCGCGACCGCATGCAACGGGAAGGCAGAGGTGCTTTCGGCCCGCCTGGCGGCGGAGGATTCGGCGGACCGGGAATTGTGCTGATGGGTCGCATGCCGCGGGGCTTCAACATCAACCAACCACACGGTGTTCTCAACTTCACGGATGACAACGTCGGACTGGATGCGCGGCCCTTCTCGTTGACGGGCGTTCCCACGCCTCAGGCCTACTACAACCAGGCGCGGTTTGGAGCAAACGTCGGCGGCCCCTTGAACATTCCGAAAGTTTTTCATGGCGGCAACAGGTGGTTCTTCTTCGGAGGATGGAACGGATCGCGCGGCAGTAACCCGTACGATGCGTTTTCGACGGTGCCGACACAACTTGAGCGCAACGGGGATTTTAGCCACTCTACCTATCACGACGGCAGTCCCGTTCAGATTTTCAACGCCCAGAACGGCCAGCAATATCAGTTCAACGGCAATTCCAACGTCCTCGATCCAGCGCTGATTACCACGTCGGCGAAGACTCTTCTGAATTACATCCCTCTCCCCAACATTGCGACCAACGCCTTCGGGCAGAATTTTCACTACGTGACCTCGGCGGACAGCCGCTCGGATTCGGTGATGTTCCGACTAGTCCATAATTTTGGCGCGAGCCCAGATCCTGGCGGCGGCCGCGTGATTCTCGGAGGGCCTGGCGGAATGGAAGTCGGCGGGGGAGGCCGCAGGCGCGCGCAGAACAACATTAATTTCGGGCTGAACTGGGCACGCAGTTCAAGCCGCATTGTGAATCCGTTTCCCTCTTTGGCGGGCGGGAACAGCACGCAAGGCCTGAACGCCAATGCGGGGTGGGTGTACGGCAAAGGCCGCGCCACCAACATGTTTCGCGTGAATTACAACCACAATCACGTTGCCACAACGAACCTGTACTCGAACGTGACCAATGTGGATGGGCTGGCGGGCATTACGGGAGTCTCCACCAATCCGTTTGATTGGGGCTTGCCGGGAATCAGCTTCACGTCTTTCGGCGGCCTGAATGACCCAACGCCGCGGCGGGAACTGGATCAGACTTACACGATTTCCGACACCATTTCCTGGAATCACGCAAAACACAACTGGCGGTTCGGCGGAGATTATCGTCGCATCCTGCAAAGTTTTCACTCCGCCAGAAACGCACAGGGGAGCTTCATCTTCACCGGATTCGCGACGTCGCAATATGCAACGGCAGGCGCCGCGTCTTGCCCTGGCACTCGGCCGTGTCCCGTGGCGGACACGGGCTACGACTTCGCCGATTTCCTATTGGGCTATCCACAGCAAACTTCGCTTCAATTCGGGACCAATGCCTATAATTTCCGCGCCAACTCTTACGATTTTTTCGTTCAAGATGACTGGCGGTTCCGGTCGAGTCTGTCTTTCAATCTGGGCCTGCGCTACGAATACAACGGCCCGTACGCCGAAGCGAACCATCGTATTGCAAACCTGGACGTGGCGCCCGGTTTTGCCGCGGCTGTGCCCGTCTTGGCAGGCCAATCCGGGCCCTACAACGGCATGTTCCCGAATTCCCTGATCCGGCCGGACCGCAACAATTTCGCGCCGCGCGTGGGCATCGCCTGGAAGCCTGAAAAGAAAATGGTGCTGCGTGCCGGCTACGGCATCAATTACAACCTCGCACAGTACGGCGCGATGATACAGAACTTTGCGTTTCAACCGCCGTTCGCCAACACTCAGACGAATACAACGGACCTCACGAGCCTCACGGCCGGAAACGCCTTGACACTGCCCAATGGCTTTCCGGGCGCGCAATCCGGCACCGTGACCAACAATTTCGCGGTCAATCCCAACTACCGCCTCGCCTACGTGCAAATCTGGAACCTGGCTATTCAGCGCGAGCTGCCGGACGGCATCGTCCTGAACACCGGATACAACGGTTCCAAAGGTACTCGGCTGGATACGGAGCGCGCGCTGCTGGTTTCGGGAAACCAGCCCTTCATCTACGAATCTTCCGAGGGCAATTCGATCCTGCATGCCGCCTCCGTGCGATTTCGCAAGCGTATGGCCAAGGGAATTGGGCTGAGCGCGCAGTACGTGTATTCCAAGTCCATCGATGATGCTTCTTCGATTGGCGGGGGAGCAAGCGTGGTGGCGCAAAACCCCTTCGACATTTCCGCCGACCGCGGACTCTCCAGCTTCGATCAGAGGCACAAGTTCACCGCGAACTGGATTTACGATTTGCCGGTTGGAGAGAACCGTCACTTCGTCCCCAAAGGCGCCTTGGGCCACATCCTTGGCGCTTGGCAATGGAGCGGCGACTTTACCGTGGGTTCGGGCGTTTACTTCACACCGCGCGTCCTGGGCGGCGCGCTGGACATCGGCCGCGGTGTGAGCGGCTCCCTGCGCGCGAACATGGTCCAAGGACAATCGATTACTCTGAGCAATTCAACCACCCGCGAATGGTTCAACACCGCGGCGTTTTGCGCGCCCAGCGCCACGTGCGTCAATCCGAACGGCACCACTTTTGGTGATGCAGGTCGAAACATCATTGAAGGGCCGGGACAGGTCACCCTGGACATGGCACTGAACAAAACCATTTCCATCAAGGAATCGCGCGCGTTGGACCTGCGGCTTTCCGCCAACAACGTGTTCAACAACGTCCATTTCACGTCCATCAATACGGTGGTGAACTCGCTCGCCTTTGGCGAGGTGACAGGGACGGGCAGCATGCGGCGCGTAACCGTGACCGCGCGCTTCCGGTTCTGAAGGGCAAGACCATGCGGCAAACGCAGGAAAACCTGGCGGCGTTCCTCATGGCCGGTTTGCTAGCGCAGACGGCCGCTCCCTTGGTGGCGCGGCAGGCCCCGCAAATGCCGCTAGCCCCAGGCCGCATCCGCGTTACCACGGAGCTGGTGCTCGTCAACGTGGTGGCCCGCGACAAAAAGGGCAATCTCATCCGTGATTTGAAAAAAGAAGACTTCACGCTGTTGGAAGACGGCAAGAAACAAGAAATCTCCGCGTTTGACTTTGAAAATGTAGATCAGCCCTTGACCGCGGCAGCTGCAGAAGCCACCGTTTCCGGCACGGCGGTTGCGGGAGCGGTCCTGCGCGCCGGGAAAAAAGCGGCCCCCTCGCTGGATGCGCGTGACCGGCGGTTGATGCTCTTCTTTTTCGATTTTTCGGCCATGGGTCCTGAGCAAATCGACCGCGCGGTGGATGCCGCGAAGAGTTTTGTCTCCACCAAGATGCAGCCGGCAGATTTGGTTGCCCTGGTCTCGCTGGCAACGAATCTGCGAGTGGATTTGGACTTCACCGATGACAAGGCCAAGCTTCTGGCGGCGCTTTCGGCGTACACCTCCGGGGAGGGCCAAGGATTCGACAACGACGCCACCGGAAGCGCCGAAGGAACGGCGGAGACCGGTGGCTCCTTCACCGCCGACGACACCGACTACAACACCTTCAGCGCCGACCGGAAACTCCTGGCGCTGCAATCGATCATGCAATCGCTCGGCAAACTCTCACAAAAGAAGAGCCTCATCTACTTCAGCAACGGAATCAGCCAGTCCGGCACGGACAACCAATCAGCCCTGCGCGCCGCCACGGCGGCGGCTGTGAAGGCCAACGTGTCCATCTATGCGATGGACCTCCGCGGCTTACAAGCCTTTCCGCCGGGCGGCGAAGCGCAGGTAGCCAGCCTCCACGGGCAATCGGCGTACTCCGGGCAGTCCGTGCTGAACGACGTGAATAACAACCTCAGTTCCCAGGAGACGCTGGCGACACTTGCCTCCGACACCGGCGGCAAGTCGTTCTTCGATTCGAATGACTTCAGCGGCGTCTTTACCCGGGTGCAGAAAGACACCTCGGCGTATTACGTCCTGGGCTTTACCAGCAGCAATCCCATCAAAGACGGCAGATATCGGCATGTGAAAGTTCAGGTGAACCGAGCTGACTTGAAGCTGGACTACCGCTCGGGCTATTACGCCGACCGCGATTTCGAGCATCTCAACAAGGCCGACCGCGAGCAGCAACTGGAAGACGAGCTGGCCGCGCAACTCTCCCAAGTCGACGTCCCCCTCTATGCGGGCGCGGCCTATTTCCGCCAGGACGATTCGCACTACCACCTCGCCGTTTCTCTGGTGATCCCCGGGTCGCAGATCCCCTTTGTCACCGAAAAAGATAAAGACAACGCGACCATCGACATCATTGGCCAGGTCCTCGAGGGCGGCAAATTCCCCGTGGGCC
>Ga0066699_10000127_pt1 | contig 16528 bp, 21 predicted proteins | sample GraSoiAngelo_148_FD_66455 | JGI IMG/M metagenome (GOLD analysis project Ga0066699, IMG submission 66455) | Grasslands soil microbial communities from the Angelo Coastal Reserve, California, USA - 14_1009_09_20cm | ecosystem: Environmental > Terrestrial > Soil > Grasslands | place: USA... | reverse complement strand
AAGTTATATCAAAGGATTTCGCGACGGGATTCCTCGATTTCGCTCAGAATGACACAGATCCGGAAATGGAAAACGAATTTTACAGAGACTACAAAGAACGAGTCGTACCGGCGCTACAACAGCAGCACGGTTATAAAAATATTCACCAGGTGCCGAAGGTCGACAAAGTGGTTATAAACACGTCCGTCGGCTCGCAATCGGATGTGAAGCAGGCACTCGATGATGCCAAGACGGAACTAGCGCTCATTAGCGGTCAGCACGCGGCCGAGACCCGGTCGAAGAAGAGCATTTCGAATTTCAAGTTGCGCAAGGACCAGGCGATTGGCGCCAAGGTTACATTGCGCGGCGAGCGAATGTATGAATTTCTGGAGCGTCTGATCAAGGCCGCGCTGCCACGTATTCGTGATTTTCGTGGGGTTTCGCCGCGCGGATTCGACGGTCATGGAAATTATACTTTGGGCGTGTCCGACCAGTCGATTTTTCCCGAGGTCGAGCTCGATAAAATCAAGCGCAACATCGGTTTTGATGTTACTATCGTGACCACTGCTCGCACGAACGCGGAAGCCAAATCGCTGCTCAGCGAAATGGGGATGCCGTTCAGCGACCGCGCCAGAAGGTCGGCCGCGCAAGCTGCTTAATTATTAGATGAGTACCGTAACCGATCCGATTGCAGATTTGCTGGCTCGCGTGCGCAACGGCGCGCAGGCGCAGAAGCCCGAGCTGTTTGTGCCGTACTCCAAGATCAAGGCAGAGATAGCAAGGATTTTGAAGGAAGAAGGCTACATCACCGATTACGAACTGGATCGGACGGCAGCGCATCCGCGGATCAAGATTAGGAACAAGCTGGTCAATCGGTCGTGTGCCATCACAGGATTAAAACGGGTGAGCCGGCCCGGACTGCGCCGATATGTCGGTGCGGATGAAATTCCGCGTGTCCTAGGTGGAATGGGAATCGCGATTCTCTCGACGCCGCGGGGCGTATTATCGGGTCGGGAAGCAAAAAAACAAAACGTCGGCGGAGAATTGCTGGCTTACGTTTGGTGATGTTTAACTATTTTTGACTGTTATGTCGCGAATTGGAAACAAAACCATAGCCCTGCCGGAAAAAGTAAAGGTGAACGTCGGTAACGATGGCGCGATCGCGGTCGAGGGCCCAAAAGGCAAACTAAATTGGAAGTTGCCACGCGAGATTTCGGCCAAGGTCGAGAACAATCACGTCTCGCTGGCGCGAGGGGCGGAAACGCGAAGCGTGAAAGCGTTGCACGGCCTTTCGCGCGCTCTGATCAACAACATGGTGTACGGGGTGAGTCAAGGCTTTAGCAAGGATTTGGAAATTGAAGGCGTCGGATTCAAAGCCGCGGTGCAGGGCCAAAAGCTGAATCTATCCCTCGGATTCTCGCACCCAATTTTGTTTCCCATCCCAAAAGATATCAAAATCACGGTGACCGAGAATACGAAGCTAACGATTAGTGGGGTCGACAAGAAATTGGTCGGTCAGGTTGCGGCGGATATTCGCAGATATTATCCGCCCGAGCCGTACAAGGGCAAAGGCGTGCGATACGCGGGCGAGCAGATTCGCCGCAAGGAAGGCAAGACGGTGCAGTAAGATGGCGACGAATCGGAAGGCAGCGCGGCAGCGCATTCATACCCGCATCCGGAAGAAAGTAAGCGGAACCGCAGAACGTCCGCGACTCGCCGTCCATTTTTCCGGGCGCCATGTTTACGCGCAGGTCATCGATGACGAGGCCGGTAAAACCTTGGCGGCGGTTTCGACATTGCAAAAAGATTTGGCTGGCAAAAAAGCGGCCGCGAATCGGGAATCGGCAGAACGCATTGGGAAGGCGATCGCGGAGAAGCTGCTGACAAAGAAGGTGGAGAACGTGGTGTTTGATCGCGGCGGTTACATATTCCACGGCAAGGTGAAAGCGCTCGCAGATGCCGCGCGTGAAGGCGGATTGAAATTTTAAAATGCCTGCACCGAACCCAGGAAGACGATTTGATCGCGGTACCGATAGGACGCCCGCCGCAAAAGGTGATACCACCGAGAAAGTGGTTTTCATCAACCGCTGCGCCAAGGTGGTGAAAGGCGGACGCCGTTTCAGCTTCAGTGCGTTGATTGTGGCAGGCGACCATGATGGAAAAGTTGGTGTCGGTTTTGGCAAGGCGAACGAAGTGGCGGAAGCGATTCGCAAGGCGTCCGAAGCGGCGCGTAAATCAATGGAGAAAGTTTCGCTGCACGAGAACACCATTCCGCATGAGACGATCGGGGAATTCGGTGGCGGCCGGGTTTTGTTGCGGCCGGCCTCGCCGGGGACTGGCGTCATCGCCGGTGGCGGTGTGCGCGCGGTCGTAGAGGCCGCGGGGATTCGCGACGTCCTGGCGAAATCGCTTGGTTCAAGCAATCATGCCAACGTCGTTAAAGCGACCATCCAGGCGCTGCGAAATTTGCGTCGTCGCGATGAAATTTTGAAAGTGCGCGGGATTCGCCCGCGTGCGACCGCGCCAGCCGACGGAGGGCAGGCCTAGTGAAGGCGGAAACGAAAAAAGAAAAACCGGCAGGACTACGGCTGCATAACTTGCGCCCACGTCCCGGTGCGCGTCATCGGGTGAAGCGACTCGGCTGCGGCGAAAGTTCGGGCCATGGCAAAACCAGCGGCAAAGGGCACAAAGGGCAAAAGGCTCGTTCGGGCGGAAGCCTCCGTCTCGGATTCGAAGGTGGCCAGATGCCGTTAATCCGGCGATTGCCGAAGCGTGGCTTCAACAACGCAGCTTTTCACAAGCGTTACGCGATTGTGAATTTGTCGGATCTGAAGGATTTCAAAAGCGGATCGGTCGTGAACGAGGAATCGTTGCGCGCCGCAAATCTGGTTCGTGGAAATTTCGATGGCATCAAGATTCTCGGCGGCGGTGAACTAAAACATGGGCTGACGATTGAAGCGGAAAAGGTCAGCGCGGCGGCGCGCGAGAAGGTTGAGAAAGCCGGTGGGAGCATCGCGGAAGCCAAAACGCCGAGCGCCGGCGGAGCGCATCGACAGGATGCCGATGCCACGGATGCTACGAAGCCAAACAGAACAAAAGCCGGCAAGAAGTAGCCGGCTGGTTTAGGAAATGATCTCGGCGTTCCTGAACACAGTAAAAATTCCGGAGCTGCGGCGCCGGATTCTCTTCACTCTCGCAATTATTGTCATTGTCCGTCTGGGCGCTGCGATCACGACGCCCGGAGTCAATCAGGCCGTTTTGCAGGAATGGTTTCGCAGCACCGCCGACAAGCAGGGCGGGGTGGCTGCGCTCTTTAATCTTTTCAGCGGCGGTGCGCTGGAGAATTGCGCGATTTTTTCCCTTGGCATCATGCCCTATATCAGTGCGTCGATCATGCTGCAGTTATTGACGGCGGTGATTCCGCAACTCGGCCGCCTGGCGCGCGAAGATGGAGGCCGTCAGAAGATCATGCAATACACGCGCTATGCGACAGTAGTGCTTTGTCTTTTCCAGGGATACTTACTCGCCATTTCTTTTCAGCATCCGGAGTCGTACCATACCATTCTGGGAGGAATCCCCGATACGATTCGAAAGCTGGGGATTCCACTGGTGGCGGACCAGGGTTGGGCCTTCCGCATTGCAACAGTCATTAGTCTGACTACTGGGACGCTTTTTCTGATGTGGCTGGGCGATCAGATCACTGAACGCGGCATCGGCAACGGCATTTCTTTGATAATCACGGTCGGAATTGTGGCGCGCTTGCCGGCGGCGCTTACGCAGGCGTGGCGAACGTTTGTCCCCAGTGCAGGAGCGGGAGGCGATACCGGTCAGTCCAGTCCAACTCCCGTTGTTCTTGTGCTGATGATTTTGTTCCTATTCCTTGTGATCGCGGGTGTGATCACGATCACGCAAGGTGTTCGCAAGATTTCGGTGCAATATGCCAAGCGGGTAGTCGGCCGAAAAATGTACGGCGGCCAATCGACGTTCATGCCATTGAAAGTAAATTACGCCGGAGTCATGCCGATCATTTTCGCATGGGCCATTTTGTTGTTTCCCACCACAATCGTCGGCCTCTTGTTCAAGAACAGTCGCGTCGCCAAACAGATTACCGACGCGATGGCGACAGGTTGGGTTCATTATGCCTTGATTGCCGCGATGATTTTCTTCTTCAGTTACTTTTGGGTGGCGACACAATTCCAACCATCGCAGATCGCGGATGATCTGAAGAAGCACGGTGGCTACATTCCCGGGGTGCGACCAGGGAAACCGACGGCCGACTTTTTGGACTATACAATGACGCGGCTGACTTTTGCGGGCGCGATGTTTCTCACCCTGATTGCGGTGTTGCCGAGCTTGCTCAGCCAGGCCCTTCATGTCCCGCAGGTCACCGCTCAATTTTTCGGAGGAACAAGCCTGCTCATTATCGTGGGTGTAATGTTGGATACGATGCGCCAGGTCGAAACGCATCTGATTCAACGCCATTACGACGGGTTCTTGCGCAAAGGGCGAATTCGCGGGCGAGCTTTCGATACGCGCGCCGCTTACAACCGTGGCGAGGCCGCAGCGCAGAAGACGTTGATGTGGCTTTACGTTGCGATCTCCATTCTCGTCATCGCTGGAGTCGCCATTTTTCTTTACGGCCGCTGAGTGAAGAAACGGCTTGTTCTTCTCGGCGCGCCCGGTTCTGGGAAGGGCACCCAGGCTGAACTGATTACGCGGCAATTTGGAATTCCGGTCACATCGCCGGGTGCGATCCTGAGGCGGGAGAAAGACCTTGGCACGCCCTTGGGAATCGAGACTTCCGAGACCATTCAGCGGGGTGGCCTTGTCCCGGATGCGACAATTGTGAAACTGATCGAAGATTGGCTGCGCTTGCACGGTGCGCACGGTTTTGTCTTTGATGGATTCCCGCGCACCGCTCCGCAGGCCGAAAGCCTGGCGGCGATTCTCACTCGCCACCATACCCCACTTGATCTCGCGATCTGGCTCGAAGTTTCCGAGGAAACGGTCCGCGAGCGTATTTCAGGACGATTGCAGTGCCGCAGTTGCGGCTTTGTTACCAGTGTGGCGGCAGGAAATTTTTCCGAGCGCGCAGTTTGTCCGTACTGTGAAGGACCACTGGTGCGGCGAAATGACGATGATCTCGAAATTCTGCAAAATCGCTTGAAGGAATATCACGTGAAAACCGAACCATTGGCTTCCTATTACCAAAAGGGAAGCGTGTTACATCGCATCGATGGCAATCGCGATCGCGAAACAGTTTTCGGCGATATTTCGCGTTTGATTGAGGCGAAATGATCCCGATTAAGAATGCGAAGGAAGCGGAAAAGATGCGGCTGGCGTGTCGCGTCGCGAGCGAGATCCTGGACCGCGTCGTCGGCCTCATTCGGCCGGGGATTACGACGAAAGAAGTGGACGAAGCTGCCGCCGAGATGATGGACGAGGCTGGGGTGAAAAGCGCATTTCTCGGCTATCGGATCGGGCATCGCGTCTATCCAGGAAACATCTGCATATCACTAAACGACGAAGTTATTCACGGCATTGCCAGCCAGCGCCGGATTCAGTATGGCGATATAGTGAAACTCGATATCGGAGTGATTCGCGACGGCTGGATCGGCGATACTGCCACGACGGTGCCGGTCGGCATTATCGACGAACAGACGGAACGTTTGCTGCGGGTGACAGAGCGGGCACTGGAGCGCGCTATTGGTATGGCTTATCAGGGCCGGCGATTGGGCGACATCAGCGCGGAGATCGAAGACGAAGCAACGCGTAACCAACTTAATGTCGTGCGCGAGTTTGTCGGCCACGGGGTTGGACGAAAACTACATGAGGAGCCTCAGATCCCGAATTATGGAAAGCGTGGCAGCGGGCCGCGGCTGAAAGCCGGAATGACGCTCGCGATTGAGCCGATGATTAATTTGGGAACTGCCGCCGTCAGATTACTCGATGACGGCTGGACTGCTTGCACCGCTGATGGAATGCCGTCGGCACATTTCGAGCACACGGTGTTGATTACCAATGAGGAGCCGGAAATACTGACATGGCGCGGAAAGGCGCAATTGAAGTAGAAGGCAAGGTGGTCGAGCTTCTTCCGAACACGATGTTTCGGGTGGAACTCCCTAACGGCCACCAGGTTCTGGCCCATATTTCGGGGAAAATGCGGCTGCACTTCATTCGCATCTTGCCAGGAGACAAAGTTATGCTAGAGATTTCGCCCTACGATTTGTCGAAGGGGCGGATTACGTTTCGCCAGAAATGAACGCGCGGATACCTCTCCGCGATTTTTCGTCTCGTGGAAAAATGAAAGTACGACCATCAGTAAGAAGACTTTGTGAATCTTGCAAGATTGTGAAGCGCAAGAATGTAGTGCGCGTCATCTGCAAGAACCCGCGGCATAAACAGCGGCAGGGGTAAACAAAGGTGATTAGTAACTAGTGATAAATGATTAGTGGAAAGTGGAAACGATTTAACACTTTAACAGGTTAACAATTTTAACGACTTACAAAACATGCCAAGATTATTGGGAGTTGAAATACCGGCGGAGAAGCGCATCGAAGCGTCGCTTACTTATATTTACGGGATTGGACCGGCGATCGCGAAGCGCATTCTCGATCAGACGAATATTGATCCGAATCTGCGCGCGAAAAAACTCACCCCGCAACAGCTGAACGAGATCATCCATTCGATTACGAGCAACAAGATTCCAATTGAAGGGGATCTGCGCCGTGAGGTGCAGGGCAATCTCAAGCGTTTACAGGCGATCAATTGTTATCGCGGAATCCGGCATCGCCGAGGCTTGCCTGTTCGGGGCCAGCGCACCAGCACAAACGCGCGCACCCGCAAAGGTCCACGCAAGACCGTTGGAGTCATCCGTAACAAAGACGCGAAAGCAGGTAAAGTTTAATGGCTGAACCACAAAAACCGGCGGAAGACGCCGAAAAGAAACCGAGGGCGCCCAAAGCTGCGAAAGAGGCTGGGCCCAAACCCGACACAGCAGAAGTCCAGAGCGAGCCGGCCAAGGTGGAAGTCCCTGCGGTTGCAGCTCCGGCTGAGCCGAAGAAAAAGACCGCGCCGAAGGCAAAGAAAGAGGAAACGGCTGCTCCGGCCGCGGCGCCGGCGGAGAACCTTTCCCTTAGTCCTGAAAGCGTCGAGCAACCGAAGATCGTCAAGGCGAAGGGCAGCAAAAACATTCACAACGGCATCGCGCACGTTCTCGCCACGTTCAACAACACCATCGTCACGATTACGGACATGAAGGGCAACGTCATCGGATGGTCGAGTGCGGGCAAAGTTGGATTCAAAGGCTCGCGCAAAAGCACCGCCTATGCGGCCCAAATGGTGGCGCAGGATGCGTCGCGGCAGGCCATGGGACACGGTCTTAAGGAAGTGGAAGTGCTGGTCAGAGGCCCGGGCGCGGGACGCGAATCGGCTGTGCGCGCTCTTCAAGCCATCGGTCTCGAACTTACCGTGATCCGCGACGTTACCCCCGTTCCGCACAACGGCTGCCGCCCGCCGAAACCACGCCGCGTATGATTCAATCAACTATCAACCCTCAACCATCAATCTTCTAAGTGGGCAGATACACCGGACCAAAAACCAGAGTTAGCCGCCGCTACGGCGTCCCGCTTTTCGGGCCTTCGAAATCGCTCGAGCGAAAAAATTATCCCCCCGGAATGCACGGACCGAAAGGTTCGCGCCGGAAACAATCCGATTACGCGATTGCGCTCGGTGAAAAACAAAAGCTGCGTTATCAATATGGGCTGCTCGAGCGACAGTTTCGTCGGATTTTCCAAAGCGCGTTACGCAAACGCGGTGTCACCGGCGAAAGGCTTTTGCAATTGCTCGAGACCCGCCTCGACAACGTCGTCTTTCGTCTCGGCTTGGCCAACACGCGTGCTGGTGCCCGCCAGCTGGTTTCACACGGCCACATCCTGGTTAACGGCAAGACGGTGAACATTTCCTCCTTTAACGTGAAGGCCGGCGACGAGATTTCGGTCAAAGACAAACCGAAGACGCGTCAACTCGCTTTGCGCAATCTCGAACTAACGCAGATCGTTCCAGTGCCCGACTGGTTGACGGTCGATCGCGACGCTCTCAGAGGCAAAGTTGCCCGCATTCCTTCGCGCGAAGAAATTCAACCGATGGTCAACGAGCAACTGATCGTCGAGTTGTACTCCCGCTAATTGTAGCGGCCTACAGGTTGAAGCACTGGCGGTTACACAACCGCCACTACAGCACGCTTCCTGGAATGAAATAACGGACCGCCATTATCCGGTGGAACAAGAGGCAAACTCGGAATGAGGAGAATCTCAGCCGGGACTGAGCGGTTATCGGGTACCTGCTCTCAGTTACGAACCGGGCTGGCGTTGCAAGCGAGGTCCGGTGCACTCTCCAGAGGAAGAAGGGCGGTCATAGACCGCCGCTACAGAGGAATTCCAACGCTTTGTCGTAGCTTCGGCGATCGAGAAAGTGGGCTAATCGCGGCGGAATGGGCTGGGGGAGAGCGGCGGACAGAGATTGAATGCGGTCGGAAATCTCGCGGAGCCGCGCGATATGTTGATCGGGATCACGGCGGCTGGTTTCGTCGGAAATAATTTTTAGGCGCTCTCGTAAAGCAGTGGCTAATTCTTGTTCTTCTCTCGTCATTTGTTTCGCAGGATAGGGTGAATTCGTACGCTAACAGCATTTGTCTTTAGCGCCAAAGGCGCTGAGCAAGCGAGGCCGGGGGCGCTGCCGCGGGGGAGAATTTTTTCGCGCCCTTGGCGCTGAAACGCAACGAGCGGAAGCGCATCCTTCCGTTGAAGGAAAGCTTGAAACTCACGAATATTTAGCGCAACCGTCTGCCGTGGCTGTCAGCGATTCCAAACGCATTCTCGTGGTGGACGACGATATGTCGCTTACGCGTCTTATCAGCGAGGCATTGCGAACTCGTTTCCAATGTGAAGTTGATGCTACCCCTAATCCGGAGTACGCCTTTGAGCTGGCGTTGAAAAAACGTTACCGCGTTTTCGTTTTCGATTTTTCGATGCCGATGATCGATGGCGCCATGCTCTTTGCGCTCATTGGGAAGGTCTATAACCATGTGAATCCGCCGCTACTGGTTCCGCCGCTGATACTGATTTCAGGACGCGGCGATGAGGCGCGCGCGCAGGAATTGATGAAAGAAATCGGAGTGCGCGGGTTTTTGCCGAAACCTTTCGCGATGAATCGGCTGATGGAGAAGGTTAGGGAGGTTGCTCCGGAACTCGAGGCAGCTAGTGGAGAATAACGAGGGTGGCGCGACGACCGGCCCGTGGCGTCGTCCCGCAGCTGCCGAAACCAAGACGGGAGTAATCGAGTGGTGGGTAATCGCAGCTTCGGGGCATTGCCCCTCCTACCTTGACTGCCGCACACGAGATTTTCATGATTATGCAGGACTACGGCACTGGCCCTAATCTGCTTGATTCAATCCCGTTAATCTTATCTATCGTTCGCCGAGCTCGGCCAATAATTGGCGGCGCGCTTCCAGCCAATCGGAGTCTGCGTCGCCGGGTAGCGACATACGCTCGCGCTGTTCGGCGATGAAATAAGCGCGCGTACGGATGGCTTCGTCGCTGATATGGGTTGTTGCTTTCGGTGGAGCAGATTTTTTGCGTGACGCAGTCTTACGCGGGGAACTGGCTTTTTTTGTTGCCGGTTTCGCGGCATGGTCGTTCAGCGCTGTTTCCTCGGCCGACGATTTCGAATTGTCCTTTGTTTTTCTTGGCATGACTAAAACAGGTATCGCTGTACTCGCCCGGATCGGATTGGCAAGCCGTTTTCGCAAAGGATTGGCGTGAACGCGAAGCCTTCGCTAGCGTACACCATGCGGCACTTTGTTTTTCGCTGGCTGGCGACGACGGTGGCAGTGATGGTCGCGGCTTCAATTATTCATGGAATCCGATACGATTTCACCGGCTCGCTAATCGGTGCGGCCTTGCTCCTCGGCATCCTAAATGCTTTTGTCCGACCCGTGTTGCTAATTTTAAGCGCACCTCTCATTCTTGTGACGCTCGGATTTTTTATTCTCATCGTCAACGGTCTGCTGCTCTGGTTCGTCCCGAACATCGTGACCGGCTTTCACGTCGATAGTTTTGGGAGCGCGTTCTGGGGTGCGATCGTGATTGGGATTGTGTCCTGGATTCTGAGCGCGTTTTTCCGCGGGAGCGACGGCCGCGTCCATATCTTGACCCACCATGCTCAAATCAAGCGCGTGCGAGGTCGCGTCATCGAACCCGGAGATCGCTCATGACTTACTGCCTCGGGATGCTCTGCCGCACGGGTGCGGTTTTTCTCTCCGATTCACGTACAAGTGCGGGTATGGACAACATCACGATGCGGAGCAAGATGCGGCTCTTCGAAAAACCGGGCGCGCGAGTGATTTGCATCATGAGCTCGGGCAACCTTTCGCTCACTCAGGCGACGCTCGCATTGATCGATGACGATTTGGTTCTGGCGAACAACGAGCCGTCGCGCGAGACGATAATGAATACCCACACGCTCTACGAAACCGCCCGTTATGTCGGAAGCAAAGTGCGCGCGGTGGAAAGACGCGATCGCGTGGCGCTCGAAGCAGACGGGTTCGACTTCAACATCAACCTGATCGTCGGTGGCCAGATCGTGGGTTTGTCACCAGAGGTTCACCTGATTTATCCGCAGGGAAACAGCATTCATGCGACGCGTGATTGTCCGTTTCTGCAGATCGGCGAAACGAAATACGGGAAACCAATTCTCGATCGTGGATTCAATTACGAGACTTCACTGAGCGACGCGGTGAAATTTGGAATTGTTTCCATCGATGCGACCATGAAAAGTAATGTCGCGGTGGGGCCACCGATCGATTTGCTTTGCTACGAGACCGATTCACTGTTGGCGAATTCGCGAATGCGGCTCGATCAGGACGATCCTTATTTGCAAGAGATCGGACGCAAATGGCAGAACGGTATAATCAAGCTAGTCAAAGAGATGCCGGCGCCTGATTTCACGAAGCCTTCGTTGGGGTTTGCGACCGCAGCCTAGTTGCGGCACGACGAACGAATTATCGGAGTTGCTGCGATTCAAGTCTGGGGAGCGCACGTGCCCTCGCGTGCTGTGGTTGGCGCCTCGCCAACCACTCTACTATGGTGCAACAAAAGAAGCATTTCGGCGAGGCGCCGAAATGGGAACGCGAGACGCATGCGCTCCCCAGAATCAGAATTCACGTCACGGCGCCGAGCTATGAGGCGTCGGTTGCGGCCGTGAGTAATTCAGCCTCTTTTAGACATCGCCCCATGTTCGTTAAGATTTGCGGCATCATGAATCAGGTAGACGCCGAGCTTGCCATCGCGGCCGGGGCGGATGCTCTGGGTTTTAACTTCTGGCCGGGCAGCCGGCGTTATCTTGAGCCCGCGAAAGCGGCCGGTTGGATCAGAAAGTTGCCCGATACGGTTATTCGGGTTGGGGTTGTGGTAAATCCGACCGAGTTGTATGCGGCGACGATCGCAGCAGTAGATGGGATCGACCTTCTGCAATTGCACGGGACGGAGTCGTCTGAATTTTGTCTGAATCTAGTAGAAGCGCATATCCCCCTTTGGAAGGCAATTCCGATGACCGGGCCCGAAACACGGCTACCTGATTACCACGCTGAGCGGATCCTACTGGATACGGTTACTGAGGGGAGGTTTGGGGGGACGGGTGTGCCATTTCATTGGAGCTGGGCGCGCGACCTGATCAACGCCAATCCGACCTTGGAACTGATTCTGGCGGGGGGCTTGACGCCCGAAAATGTGGGTCGCGCCATTACCGAATCTCGGCCGTTTGGCGTGGACGTGGCGAGCGGGGTCGAGGGGCGGTCCGGCCGCAAAGATATTTACCGGGTCCGCGATTTTATTGCTGCTGCGCGCTCTGCCTAAAGCGGAGTAGAAAACCGGCTCTCGAGGGGTCGGAAACAAGACCGGAGGCTGGTCTGCTTCCTGCTTTAACGCCCTTTGCTTTAATCAAAATCGCACTACTACTATGGCAACTTTCACATTCAAACTGACTTGCGGAACGATCGCATTCCTCGCGGCCATCTCCGTCTCCTTTGGCCAAGCGACTTCGCCTGCTCCCGAGAGCACTGAAAAGAAGGCGGGTAACGCTAATTCTGCCAAGAATGCCGATAAAAACCAATCAGTCCCTGCCCCTTTAACTGTTGTGCAGGCGACGAGTGCGACGTCGACGCCAGCAGCAAAAGCCCCCCAACCATCTACCAGCACGCCCGCCACCACGGTTCCACCGCCTGCCGCTGCCGAATCTGCTACGGAAAGCGGTGGTGTCGGCGTGCGTGAGTTTCAAGGCGACGATGTCGGCCAAGTGCTGCGTCTGTTGGCCCGTCAAGCCAAGGTTAACATGGTGGTAAGCGATCAGGTGACTGGCACGGTGACGATGCGGTTGGAAGACGTCACCGCGCTGCAAGCAATCGCGATTATCGTAAAAGCCAAAGGTTTATTCATGGATCAGATTGACCATGTTTACTATATTAAGACGCCTGCCGAAAAGACCGCGGAGCCGACGGAGAGCGACAGTTATCAGTTCAGTTATTCGCGGGCAAAAGAGGTAGCGCCTTTGCTGGCCTCCCAGCTTGCGAGCAAGGATCCGCCTCAGTTCGACGAGCGGACCAACACCATTTTTTTTCGGGAAACTCGCAGTAACTTGGACAATATCCGCAAATTACTGGTGACGATCGACAAACCGACCAAGCAGGTAATGATCGAAGCTCGCCTGGTTGAAGTTACGGCGAACCCGCAACAAAGCTACGGCATCGACTGGTCCGGAGTGGTTGGTAGCGCGAGTAACGGTAAGACCTTCCAGTACGGTGGACCGACCACTAGTAGTTCAGGCGGTGGTACCGGGAACAATTCAACTTTTAACGGGGCTGTAGGGCCACTGCCATTGGGCAATCCCAACAACCCAAATTTCCTGGGCAGCTTTGGTCACTTGGCCTTTGGCCAGTTCGCAATCCTGACCGTGCCGCAGATGTCCGCCACTTTGCGGCTACTTAATGAAGATTCGGATGCTGAATTCCTCGCCAATCCGCGGGTTGTGACCGCTGACAATTTGCAGGCGAAAATCGAGATCAATCGCGCTCAGCCGGTTCCGCAGTTGAATTTCAATGAACAGACTGCCACTGCCGTTTTCGGTGGATTCCAGGACAAAAAGTTCGGCAACACCCTCATCGTTACACCCAGCATCAATAAGGACAACTTTGTCACCCTGAAGGTGAAACCCGAGATCAGCAACAAGGTCGGAGATTCCACCTTTGTGTTCGCGGGTGCGACAGTTAGCAGCCCGATCATTGATACGCGCAGTCTGGATTCCAACGTCTTGATCCACAGCGGCGATACGCTGGCCATTGGTGGATTACTCCAGGACGAAGTGGCCAAAGCGCGCAACAAAGTGCCCCTGATCGGCGATGTCCCGGTTCTTGGTTATCTCTTTCAGAACCATCTAAACAGTCGGACCAAACGCAATCTGCTCGTTTTCGTGACGCCCACGATCATTAGCTCCAAATACGGTACCGGTTTGGAGGATCAGGTTAGTGGATTACACCATGTGGGCGAGGAATACGCCGACATTAACGGCTGGCGCAACAACGCCAAAGGCGCCGTTCGGCTGGTGCCAACCGGCAATCGGCAGGTGGTAGCGGATTACCCGAAACCGGGAACGCCGCCGCCACCCGCGATGGGCGAAGAGATTCAATTCAAGAGTTCAGCCAAGGATCGCGACTTCTAGTTTTCAGTGGAATGTGGGGTTGAGAGGGGGCGGACGCTTCGCGGCGTTCGCCCTTTCCACTTTCTGGCGAGAACTGAACTGGAGCCACGGCGCTATGCCGCCCTGTCGGTTGACCGGCTCGAGAACGCGAGGCGAGGACAGAGCGAATCTAACGCTCAAGATAGTGATTAAGCGCAGCGCGTAGTTCGGTTCGTGCGCGAAACAGCAGGCTTTTAACCGCAGCAATCGACAGTCCAAGAACCTCTCCGATTTCCTCGTAGCTCTTGTCTTCGTAACGGCGGAGTACGACCGCCATTCGCTGTTTCTCGGGCAACGCGAGAATTGCCCGCTCAATCTCACGTTGCAGCTCACTCTCGAGCAGTTGTTCGTCTGGGATCCGTCCGGCCGAATCGACCAGCGCCAGAGTCTCTTCGCCTTCATGAACGTCCAGCAAATCGCCCGGATGCCGTTTGCGCCTCCGGGCTTCATTAAAAACGAGATTACGTGTGATGGTTAGCAGCCAGGTGGTGAATTTCGCGGTCGGCCGGTAACGCCCTGCACTCTTCCAGACCCGTACAAAGACCTGCTGCGCTACGTCCTCGACATCGGAATTGTTGCCCAGCATTCGCCCAACCGTGCCAATGACCAGAGCCTGGTGACGTTCGACAAGCCGCTCGAACGCAGCGATATCGCCGCGCGCCGCTCTCGCCATCAGGGCAGCATCGTCAAGCTCGCTGGCGCCTTGCTCCGACATGGAAAAGGACGACGGACACGTGCTCACCATTATTCGTTTAAAACCCGACAATGAATTCGGCGTCGCGTCCCGATTGGTCGTTTTGGTTGCATCAATTTCTCAGACCATGCATCATTCACCCAGCGTTTATCCATATCAACTTAGGAATGAATTACCGGTTAATTCCCGACGCGCTTCGACCTATTGCAGAGAAAATTGAAGCGCAAGAGCGCGTCAGCGACGCCGAGGCGGTGGTTTTGTATCAGTCGCGCGATCTGAACGCCCTCGGGATAATGGCGAATGCGGTGCGCGAAAGAAAGAACGGGAATTACGCCAGTTACATTCACAACCGCTACATCAACTACTCCAACATTTGCATTCTTTCGTGCCAGTTCTGCGCGTTTGCCGCGAGGAAGCGCGATCCTCATGCGTTTGAATATGCCATTGAGGAAATTGTTCGCGTTGTCCGCGAAGCCCTGCCGCTTGGTATCACCGAGGTCCATATGGTCGGTGGGCTTCATCCGACGCTGCGTAAGGCGTGGTATCTCGACTTGCTGCGCGAGTTACGCGCCCTCGATCCGGACTTACACATTAAGGCCTTCACCGCTATCGAAGTGCGTCACCTGGCGCAGCGCATTTTTCGGCTGTCGATCCGGGAAATGCTCGAATTGTTGCGCGAGCACGGGCTTGGCTCGATTACCGGGGGCGGCGCGGAAATCTTTGATCCGGTCGTGCGCGATACGATTTGCCGCGGCAAGGAGACGGCGGAAGAATGGCTCGAGGTCCATCGCACCTGGCACGAAATGGGTGGTCGCAGCACCTGTACCATGCTTTATGGCCACATCGAGACCCTCGAACATCGGGTCGATCATTTAAGCAAGTTGCGCCGGCTTCAGGACGAGACGGGCGGTTTCACCGGCTTTGTTCCTTTTGCCTTTGAACCACAAACGACAATTCTGGCTCACATCAAACCCGCTACGGCCATTGAACAACTCCGCAATCTTGCCGTCAGCCGTATTTACTTGGATAACATTGATCATCTCACCGCGTACTGGGTAAGCATCGGCCTGCCCCTCGCGCAGGTCTCCCTGAATTACGGCGTGGACGATTTACACGGCACTATTCTGGAAGAAAAGATTTTCCACATGGCCGGCGCAACAACACCGCAGCAGCAAACCGTCGCCGCCCTGGAGCACGCCATTCGCGAGGCCGGTCGCGAACCGGTCCAACGCGACAGTTATTATCGACACATTACTGCTCCAAAGAACGGATCGATGCCCGGCGTGCGCTCGGCCGACGCGGAACTGGCGTGCGTGTAAGTGTCTCTTCCTCCTATTCTGACTGTGAGGAAAGACAGAGATTAAAAAGAAGAGGAAGATCTTTTTGTGAAGCCGGTTCGCATCGGCTGCGTTAAATATCTCAACGCTCGCCCCCTGATTCACGGTTGGAGTGGGGGCACTGTTGATTTTGATCATCCGGCAGCGCTTTGTCGAAAACTCGATCGCGGCGCTCTCGACGTTGCCCTCGTTTCCAGTCTCGAATTTCTGCGTCGTCCGATTTACCGGATCGTCGACGGGATCTCGATTTCATCCCGAGGCGAGGTTTACAGTGTCATCGTTGCGCATGGTGGGAAACTCGCGCGTATTGAGCAAATCGAGCTCGATCCTGCATCTGAAACATCAGTTGCGCTTTTGCGCTGTCTTCTCGCGCAACGCGGATTGAGCCCGCGCTTGGTTCGGAACATAGACTTCGAGTCTGTCCCGGGTTTACAACCCGCTGCACCACCGCAGAGGGCACGGCTCCTGATTGGGGATCAGGCGATTCGATTCCGAGAGAAGTACCGGGGTTACAGTGTCTGGGATTTGGGTGAAGAATGGAGCGATGTGGCCCATCTGCCCTTCGTCTTCGCGCTTTGGTTGATTCGACCGGAAGTCAGCGATGCGGAGGAAATAGCCGACGCCTTGCGACAGCTTCGCGGTCGGAACCTGCAAAACCTCGATGATCTCGTCTCGTCGCAAACGCGGGTCTCACCCGAGTTCTGCCGAAAATATTACCGCGAATATCTTT
>Ga0066699_10000125_pt1 | contig 16616 bp, 17 predicted proteins | sample GraSoiAngelo_148_FD_66455 | JGI IMG/M metagenome (GOLD analysis project Ga0066699, IMG submission 66455) | Grasslands soil microbial communities from the Angelo Coastal Reserve, California, USA - 14_1009_09_20cm | ecosystem: Environmental > Terrestrial > Soil > Grasslands | place: USA... | reverse complement strand
GCCGGCAGCGCGAGGTTGGCGATCTCGGCCACGGTGCGCGCGAGGTCGGTGAACCGGACCACGCTACCTGCCGGCATCGCCTCGACGCCCTGCTTGAGGACCAGGTTGGCCACGACTGAGATGAGGTTGGCGTTGCCGCACCTCTCTCCGTAGCCGTTGATGGTGCCCTGCACCATATCGGCGCCGGCGGCGACGCCCTCGAGCGCGTTGGCCACCGCGAGCTCGCAGTCGTTGTGAGTGTGGATTCCCACACGGGCGGTTGTCCGAGCGTCGCGCAGCCGCTGCGCCACAGCCTCCACCCCTCGACGAACCTGCACCGGAAGGCTGCCGCCGTTGGTGTCGCACAGAACGACCCAGGCGGCGCCGGCCGCGGCCGCAGCCGCGCACACCTCCAGCGCATATAAAGGATCGCGCGCGTAACCGTCGAAGAAGTGCTCGGCGTCGAATACGACCTCGTGAGCCTTCGCGACTCCGAAAGCGACCGACTCGCGGATCATGGCCAGGTTCTCATCGTTTGTGGTCTGCAGAACGGTGCTGACCTGCCAGGTGTCGCTCTTGCCCACCAGCGTCCAGGTCGGCGCTCCGCTGCGGTCGAGAGCCGCCAGGTTCACGTCGTCCTCGCACGTGCCTCCGGCCCGTCGAGTGGCGCCGAAGGCGGCCAGCCGCGCCCGCTTGAGCGGTGCACCGGCCATCGCGGCGAAGAACTCCTCATCCTTGGGGTTGGAACCCGGGAATCCTCCCTCGACGTAGTCGACGCCTATCCGGTCGAGCGCGCGCGAGATCGAGAGCTTGTCGGACACGGAAAAGGACACGCCCGAGCCTTGGGCGCCGTCACGCAGGGTCGTGTCGTACACGACAACACGCCGAGCCCCGTTCAGTCTCAACTTCTTAGCGGCCACAAAAAAACCTCCCAGCCTTTCCGGCTGGGAGGTCCCACGACATTAGCGGCTGTGCGCTACGTCGGGGGACCTCCCCGGCGAATCTCGATCGTGATCGCCTTGGTGCGAGCCATGGGCTGCGCAGCAGGTTACCTGACGCCGCCTCCTCCGTCATGGTTTCGACCGCCAAAGCCCGACCCGCCGGCTAGTGCGAGGCCACTAATCTTCACGGGTGGCGGAGTCCAGGGTCCTGGGCCTGCTGGTCGTGACGCGCGACCAGCCGGGAGTGTTCTACCGGGTGGCGGAGGTGATCTTCCGCCACGGCGGGAACATCGAGTACATCGCGGGAGGATCCGGCCGGGATCAGGAGGCTGAGCTCCAGCTCGAGGTCTCCGGCAGCGCGGATGAGCATGAGCTTGTGCCTGACCTCGAAGCCGTCGAGGGCGTCACCAGGGTCAGCCTGGTGCCAACCTTTCAGCGCATCTTCGGAAAGCGCGTGATCGTCATCGGCGGAGGCGCACAGGTGGGCATGGTCGCGCAGGGCGCGGTCTCGGAGGCGGATCGCCACAACATCAGAGGGGAGCGCATCTCCGTCGACACCATTCCCCTGGTGGGGGAGGATCAGCTGGCTGACGCGGTGCGCGCGGTCGCGCGTCTCCACCGGGCTCGTGTGCTCGTGCTCGCCGGCGCGCTCATGGGGGGAGACATCTCCAATGCCGTCCGCGAGATTCGCGAGGCGGGGATCATCGTGCTCTGCACCAACATGGCAGGCTCAGTGCCTGACGCCGCCGACCTAGTGGTCAGTGACCCGGTCGAGGCCGGTGTGATGGCGGTCATGCTTGTGGCGGATACGGCGAAATTCTCGATCGAGCACGTTCGCGGCCGGCGATTCTAAAAGGAAGATCGAGGACGGCGAAGATCGCCGCCGCAAGCACCGCGGCGCCGGCGATGTACCAGGGCCACGGTCCCAGCAGACCGAGCACGTTGCTGCCCGGTGGCACGCTGCGCAGGAAAAGGTAGTTGCCGTTCGTGAGCAGGTTGGCGAAAGCGTCAACCACCAGCAACCCGAGGCTCATTCCGAACACTCGAACCGCGGCCCACGGCCGAGGGTAGATCCTGAACCCGATCACGAGCAACAGGGCGGCTCCAGGGATGGCGGCATGCTGGATGAAGTACTGGAAGAACTGATAGGTCGGAAAGTGGTCCCCGATGTCAGGCGTGAGCACACCGTTCGCGGTTCCAGCGATGCCCCAGAAATACGTCAGCTCGACGAGCAGGGGGCGGCGAGTCCACAGCGCGGCGGCGGCGGCGAAGGCCGCGACGTCGCACAGGTGAAGCGGCAGGTCGTTCTGCAGGTTGAAGACACCGCGCCACCATTCCCACGCGAACCAGCTGAGCTCGTTGACCACGATCACCACCGCGAGCGCGCGGGCAGCCGGCACCGTCCAAGCGCCGGGACGCATCCGAGCGGCGGTCACGAGCGCGGTGACCAGGGCCGCGCTGATGGTGACTGTGAGGATGTGCTCCCACGAGAACATGACGCGGGGCTATCGTGCGACCGGCACGGTTCCTGCGAACTCGCTCATCTCGTCGATGCGCTCGGCGACCAGCTGAAATCCCCGCTGCAGGCGGCGGTAGAACGTGGGGCGGGAGAGGTGCAGGCGCTCCATGATCACCTCGTGGCTGCCGACCTTTTTTACGTAATAGTCAAGAAGCAGCCGTCCCGCCTCCGCGTCTCGCGGCTGGGAGGAGGCCGCCAGCTCGCTGATCACGTCAACGAGCACAGCGCGCAGGTTGGCGGCCGCTGATCCGCTGCCCTGTGCCACGCCAGGCAGCACGCCCAGCGGGCTGCGGCCCAGCGCCTCGGGAGTGCCGAGGTCGTCAAGCGCCGCGCGCACGAGCTGTGGTCGGACCGTGCTGGCTGGGTCGCGCGTCCACCTGATCTCATTGCGGATCTCCACGCCGATGGGCATGGCCGGCATCAGCGGTGCCACCATCGCGGCCGGGAGGCCCGCTCGCAGCAGGCGGCCCATAAGCCAGCTGAGCATGATGCAGGCCAGGACCGCGCCCGACCACAGGGATGCGCCCCAAACAGTGCCGTCGATCATGATCCGGCCCATGTAGGCAAGCGCAAATGCGCCGCCGATGACCGCGCACAGCGAGGCTGAAGGGCGGCCAGGCCGGCGCGCAGACCATGCGATCCATGCATCTGCGGCTATGCCGGTGACGATCAGGACCGGTACGTACGACAGATGCAGCTTGGTGATCGTGACGAGAAGACCGTGGACCGTGAACACGAAAGTGAGTGAGCCCGGTCGCAGCTTGAACCCGCTGTTCAGGAGCAGGCCAGCGCCGGCGAGGATCAACGACTGAGCCAGCAAAGCTGCCACGCCGATGTTCTTGCCGACCCAATCCCGGGTGTCGGTCGGGACGACATAGCTCGTCGACGCCCAGGGGTCGATCAGCGGATGGATGAACTGCAGCGCGAAGGTCAGCACCGACAGCAGGAGCGAGGCGGACAGCAGGGTGACGACGCTGGCGGTTGTCTCGCCGCGCCTGGCTGCCGCACGGAGCGGACCGCTCACCATCACGGCCGCCGCGGCCATCTCGATCAGCCGGGGAGGGGTCAACAGCGCATCGAGTCCCAGCGCGTTTGCGCCCACTATGTCCTTAGCCCAGTAGCCGTTGTCGACGATCCAGGCGGCGCCGAAGATGAGGGCGGCCGCAAGCGAGCCGATGTAGCCGTCGGGTAGGGCGCGATCCCATGGCTTGCCGGCCCTGAGGCCGGCTCCGAATGCGGCGAACAGGAGGCCGGTGGCGCCGAGCCAGGCCGCGAGCACGATCCCATAGCCAAGGCCGGCGATTGGCTCGATCACGTTCGCCTGGATCACGTAGGCGTAGGCGGTGATGTACGCGCCCAGCAGGAGCGCAGCCATCAGCGCCGCAACCACGGCGTCGAAGACTCGAGGGTCGGTCACCAAGCTTCGCGCCGACCTCATGCCGGGCCAAACATACTCGTGGCGGCCCGGATTTTTGAGACCAGTTTCGAGACGGAGCTGAGACTGGCTGTGAGACCGGATCTGCAGAACATCAGTGGCGTTCCGGCCACCAGTTGTTGAGCAGGAGGGCCACCATGGCCATCAACCCCGAGTTCGACCGCATCGTGACTCTGGAGCCGCACCCCGACGGGGCCGAGCCCATACCCCCGGGAGCATTGAGCGTGGCTCTCGCGGAGCCTCACGCGATCGCCGAGCCGGTATTCCCGCCGTTTACCGACGCAGTCGCCCCGGCGCCCGAGGTCATCGCCGCCCCCGTTGCGCCGAGTCGGGCGCGCAAACGCCCGAGGTGGGTGGTGCCGTCGGCCATCGTTGCTGTTGGTCTAATTGCGTCAGGCACTCTCGGCTACTTCCTCTACACGACCAACTCGCAGCTCAACTCGACCAGGACCCACCTTGCAGCGACCCAGCAGACGCTCGAGACGACCCAGCACCAGCTGGCCGACGCGAAGCTTGACCTGGCCACCCGGCAGCAGATCGAGAAGTACGTCTACCTGGTGAATGCAGACGCCGGCAAGGTCAACGTGGATTACAACCAGATCGAGCTGTGCGACAGCTACAGCACATGCCGGTTTGCGGCGCAGGCCGCGCTCACCGACATGCAGTCGTTTCAGTCCGACCGTCACTCAGTGGTCGTGCCGCTCGACCTGGCCAACGCCGACAACCAGCTCGGTGACAGCCTGAGCGCCGGTATCGCTGCTCTTCAGGAGCTTATCAGCGGGATGGACACCGACAACGCTGGCAAGATCCGTGACGGATTCAAGAAGCTGGAAGGCGCGATGCTGACCATGTCCAAAGCCGAGGTCGCGCTCGGCTCAGCGCTCAGGCAGCAGGCGTGAAATTCAGACCCGTACGTATCGCTTCTATGGCGGCTGCGGCGCTCATCGTGGGCGCCGCCGGCGCCACCGCCGGTCTCGAGTGGCGCGCGAGCGCAGGTGAGGCACAGACGCTTGCCTCGCAAGCCAGAACTATCAAGCACCTTCAGGACGAGGTCGGCTCGCTCGAGATGTTTCTCTCGTCACATCCGGAGTGGAGCGCGGTCGCGGACAGCGTTGAGCCGTCAGTGGTCACCGTCCAAACGGATGACGATCTCGGCTCCGGTTGGGTTGCGCACGCAGACGCGCGCGGATCCGACATCGTCACGAACTTTCACGTGGTCGAATCCGCGTACGCCGCGGGAGTCCGGTCCGTGCAGGTCTTTCACTTCGACCAGGAGCTGAAGGGCACGATCGTGCGCGTGGACAGGACCGACGATCTCGCGGTGGTGCACGTCAGCGAGCATCTGCCCGCCCTCGCGGTCCGGGCTGCCAGACCGAAGCCGGGTACGTGGGTGATGGCTGTCGGCGCCCCGCTGGGTCTGAGCGAGTCGGTGTCACTGGGCGTGATCGCCGCGTATCGGAGCATCGAGGGCAGCGACTACGTGCAGTTCACTGCACAGATCAGCCCCGGCAACAGTGGCGGTCCGGTCACCGACCAGCAGGGCCGCGTCGTCGGCATAGCCACCGGCAAGCTCGTGTATCCAGGTTCCGAGGGGCTGGGTTTCGCAATCCCTGTCCAGACCGCCTGCGCGAGCCTGGTCTCGTGCGAGCAAGCTTGAGCACGATGAGCGCCACGGTGCGGGCGATCCTCGAGCGGCCGGCTCCGCCTGTCGGATCGCGGATGGGGCTTGGCCGGTTGCTGTCGATCAACTCGATGTGGTTCGGGCAGGGCGCGCACTGGCCGCCGATCACCTTCATCCTGGTGCCGGCGACGGCAGTGCTCATCGCCGGCAAGTCCGCCGACCTCCTGATTGGAAACGTCAGCGCCGCGGGGAACGTGTTCGCCCTCATCGCACCTATCCTGGCCGGCTGGCTGAGCGACAGGACGAGCACACGTTGGGGGAGACGGCGTCCCTGGATCGCGGCTGGCACCGCGGTCAACCTCGCGGGCATCGGCCTGCTCGCTTTCTCCGGCTCTCCGCTCTCATTCGCCGTGGCCTACATGCTTGTCCAGCTGACCTTCAATCTCGCGGGCGGCGCTTATGCCGCCGTGATTCCTGACGTCGTGCCGGAGCAGGATCGCGGCCGGGCATCCGGGCTGCTCGGCATGATGAACGCGCTCGGGGCGGTGCTCGGCCTGGCCGCGGTCACCGGCGCGGCGGCGCTGTTTCACGGCCGAACCGCGATCGTCGTCGGCTACTCGGCCGTCGCGATCATCCTGCTGGTGAGCACCGTCATCACACTGGTCGCGGTGCGCGAGCCCGCGGCAGGGGCGCGCCGTGAGCCGGCGCAGCTGAATCCTCGCGTGAGCTTGGTGTCGGGACTGGCGGCTCTCGGCGTGGCAGCGTGGATCGCTTACCTCCTGATCCCACTCGGCCGGTTCACGATGGCGATCGTCCTGGCGGGGGCGGGTGCTGCCGTCCTGGCCGTGCTGATCGCGATCAGAGAGCCCGCGATCACCGGCTTCTTCTCCGCGTTCCGCAGCCGCGATTTCTTCTGGACGTTCGCCACCCGGGCGCTGGTGATGATGGGCATCGCCACCATCCAGCCCTGGCTCGGCCTGTACTTCAAGGACGTGCTCGGCCGTCCCGACTGGACCACGCTCGCGGGCCTATGGGGACTCACCCTGCTTGGCGGTGCGGTTGTGCCCGGAGTCGTCGGCGGCAATCTCTCCGATCGCATTCACCGCAGGAAGCCGTTCGTCTACATCGCGGGAGTGGTGATGGGGCTTGTCGCCTCGGTTTTGCTGTTTGGCCTGCTGCGCAACGTCGGTGTCATCTTCATGCTCGGCTTCATCTTCGGAATCGGCTACGGCCTGTATGTCGCTGTCGACTGGGCGCTGGCATGCGACGTCCTGCCAGACCGCGAGACCTCATCGGGGCGGGACATGGGCCTGTGGCACATCGCGTTCACGCTGCCGCCGGCGCTGGCGCCGGCGCTGTTTGCGCCGATCCTGCACACCTTCAACGCGCCCGGCCATGTGGTGCTGGGATTGACGACAGGTGACTTCCTCGGCTTCAGGCTCGTCTTCGCGGGCGCTGTCGTGTGGTTCGTGCTCGGTACATTCTTCGTCAGCCGCATCCGTGGCGTCCGCTGACTCGACGTCTGCACGTGGGACTTCGGATGACCAGGTTCCAGCCTGCGCCCCGGCGCGAGGACACTCGGGATCAAGTCCGTGGTCGAACAGCCGCCTCGATCTCGTCCAGGTGCTCACCCCGGTGGTCGGCCCGCACCGGGTTGAGCGGACTGGTCTCATCCAGGCCCGCGAGCATCTCATCCGGAAGCGACGCCACAAGCTGGTCGGTCTCCTCCGCGATGCTCACCGCCAGCTCGGCCAGAGCGCGTGGCGGAATCGCGTGGATCAAAGGACGCGAGGCGTCGTTGATCCAGTCCACGTCCTCGGGCTCGTTTTCTGAGGTGGTGAGCGGCTCGCCGCGCCCCAGTTTGCCGGCGAGGTAGAGCGCACGGCCGTCCCAGAACGCGATGTGGCCGAGCACGCCGGCCACGCTCCAGTACTCGTTGACCATGGCACCGAGCTGCCGGTCGCTCAGACGCGACACCACCGCCCGCATCCGCGCGAGCTCGCGCGCGTTCGCCTCCTCGAAGGACCGGATCACAGCCGTATCACAGATTCCCAGGAACCATGAGCTACGCGACCGCTTCGATCCTATCGCCGACACGAACTTCGCCGCCACTGAGAAGGTCGGCGCGCAGGCCCCCTCTATGCACCAAACCCGCTACCACGCCGGGGCGCGTAAGTCGCTGCAGGTGCACGCACGGCTCACATAGGCGCTGTCCCATGGCTCGGACGGGTCCGATGCGGAACTCCTTGCCAACGAGCGCGTTGAGATCGATGCCCCTGGTCGTGACGTTCCGGCGTGACTCCTCGGGGGCCAGGTGCTTGCCATCGGCCAGCCTGAGGCGGTCGAGCACCTCCGACTCGATGAGGGTGATGTCGTACCCACGCAGCCGGTCCGAGCGGGGCGTGAAAGTGCCTGCCGCTGCGGCATAGCGGTCGCCCTCGAGACCCTTACCCGGAATCGCCGTCGCCACAGGGAGCGACCGCATGGGGGCGGTCTTTAAGTCGGCGACATAGATGCCAACGACCTGTCCGACAGTGCGACCGCCGTCGACTGCAACCTGTGTAAAGGGATCGAACGGGACGAGGACGAGTGCCTCTCGGAAGTTGAGTTCCTCGACGCCGCGTCCGACCAGTTCGGGTGCCTCAGGACTCGCGATCACCGCGGACGGCGTCCCGAACAGCAGCACGCCAACCGGCTCGCCTGGCGCATCAGCTGGGTCGACGATGCCGATCCAATGGCCCGGCCAGCTGAAGCCACCAGGATTCGCGATCGAGACGAGACCGCAATTCTGGCGAGCGAGCCACTGGCGGAGCACCGCCAACCACTCCTCTCCGGCAGCCGAGGCCGGAGGGAGGTCGGATGGAGAATGCGCGGTGAGACCCGCGACGAATCTCGTGATGGCCTCGGCGATGCTTGCCTGGACGTCCCGCATCGTTTGATTTTCGCACTGGGCCTTCAACCATCGACGCGATGATCGCTTGGGACTACAGGTCGGCCTCCGAGCTCGTCAGATTTCCGCCACCTATTGCTTCCCCGCGCCTGGGTCTATCGACTTCTCGCGGCAGGTGTTCGAGGCGGAGGCCGCCAACCTAGCGGGCCCAACGCTTGCGCTTGGGCCAGGGCGTTCATGACACAAGCGTTGGCGTAGGCGAGCTCGACCCACTCCGGGTTCATTCGCGGCTTTCGGCGGTGGCCGTCGTGCGCAAGCACGTGCCGTTGCGAAAGTCGCCCGTCGCGTAGGGCCAGCACCACCGCGGTGCTGCCGGCCGCGCCGTAAACGTCCGCTTCCACCGGCTCCAGCCCGGACAGCTTCTGCGGCGCACAGATCCATTGCAGCGAGCGCAGCTCGGTCTGGAGCAGGGCGGCGTGCTCGAAGGCGAGCCTGCGCGCAGCGTCGTCTCGCAGAAGCTTCAGGCGGTGCAGTGCCGAGTGGACGGCGCGTGGTTCCCGATCGAGCACGCGGCGGATGCTAATGGCCAGGGTCGCGAGGTCCTGCTCAGCGACCCCGAGGCTGCGGGCCAGCTCACGGTCAGAGCGAGTGAGGCGCGAGCCGGCAAAGCGGATGGCGAAGAGGCGGTGCAGCCCGCCGGCCGCATGGCGCGCGGGCTCCCAGCCGAGGTACGGTCCAAACCACGAAGCGCCGTCGGCATCGACCTGGTGCCGAACCTCTAGCGACGGATTCTCCGCGCGCGTCTCGAGCCGCAGCCACACCTGGCTCTCCATTCCGAGCGTGCGGTTGAAACGCGTTCGGTGTCGGTCCAGCAGGTCGGATTCGAGAAAGGCGGCCTCGTGCTCGGAGGCGCACACGACCGGCTCGATCCATTGCACGCGGGCGACCATGCGCGCGAGGTGCGGCCGGTCGCCGAGATCGACCCAGTACGAGCGCACGCGCCGGGCGAGGTCGCGGCTGCGGCCGAGGTAGATGACCCGACCCACCTGGTCGCGGAACAGGTATACCCCTGGCGTGTGCGGCAGCACCTTGAGCGCCGCGCGGACCGTCGCCTGCACGCTGGCGAAGCTTATCGAGTCGTCGACGGATATCCCTGCGTGCGGTTGGGCGATCGGAGCCGTCGATCGCTGACGGCACGTGGAGCACACCTGGCGGAACCGCTGTAACGCTCCGCCTGCGAGCGACACCAAGCCTGTGGTGTGTCCGCGTCTATTCTTTGGCGGGGGTTGAGCAGGAGGCCCGAGGATTCAGAGCTCGCGGCGCTCAGGGCCGGTGACGAGGCGGCGTTTCAGGCGCTGGTGCAGCGGTACCACGGACCGCTGATGAGAGTCGCCATGGGATACGTTCGCGACCGCTCAACCGCAGAGGACGTGGTGCAGGAAACCTGGCTCACCTGCCTCCGCAGCCTGGATCGGTTCGAGGGCCGGTCGAGCCTCAAGACATGGATCTTTGGCATTGCCCTGAACGTCGCCCGCGCCCGCCGCCGCAAGGATTCCCGGCTGCTGCCGTTCGCATCCCTTTTCAAGCGTGACGACTCCGAATCAAGCGCGCCGACGGTCGATCCGCGCCGATTCGCGGCCGACGGAATGTGGAGGACACCACCTGACGATTGGAGCAATGTGCCCGAGTCGCATGTGCTGAGCCGCGAGACGCTCGACCGGGTCCGGAGCGCCATCGACAGGCTGCCAGCGCGCCAGCGCGAGGTGATCATCCTTCGCGACGTCGCGGGATTCGACGCGCAGGCGGTCTCGACCGTGCTTGCGATCACTCCCGAAAACCAGCGGGTGCGGCTGCATCGGGCACGCGCCGCCGTGCGCAAGGTGCTCGAGGAGTACCTCCGATGATCTGCCGTGAGGTCGTGGAGCTGATGACCGACTACCTCGACGGTGCCCTCTCGGATCTGGATCGAGCGCGGTTTGAGGACCACATCGCGGGATGCAAAGGATGCACTGCCTATCTCGAGCAGCTGCGGCGAACACGCAGTGTCATCGGCCGGCTGGCGGCTGAGGCGGTGCCGGCAGCACTCGAGGCCGAGCTTCTCTCGGCGTTCAGGTCCTGGCGGTCCGAACCTCGTCCGTAACGCCGGAGCCGCATCGAAGCACTCAACCTCCATGCGGCCGTCGATCTTTGCACTGGTAGGGCCGCTGGTTTCAAGGAGGAGCTCTTCGGTGCGAACCATATTGCGATTGGCTGCGGCGGTCGGGCTGACTGCTGCGCTCGTGGCCGGGGCATCGCTTGCCGCCACGGCCGCGACCGGCACGACGCACGTTTACGTCAACGACAACACGGCCGGCACTAACACGATCGCCGCTTTCGCGCGAGCCGCGGATGGGACCCTGACGCCGCTTCCCGGCTCACCGTATGTTGCGGGCGGCGCCGGGACGGGCGTGCTGATCGGATCGCAGGGCGCTCTGCAGACCGCCGCCGGCGGCCATTACCTGCTGGCGGCCGACGCCGGCAGCAACCAGGTGTCTGTCCTGCACATTGCGGCCGACGGGTCCCTCACACAGGTCGTTGGGAGCCCGTTCTCGTCCCGCGGAATCCGGCCGATCAGCATCGCCGTCCACGGCAACCTCGTCTATGTCGCCAACTTGGGCGATGGTGCATCGGGGAGCAACTACACAGGCTTCCGGCTCAACCCTGAGGGCCGGCTCGTGGCGATCCCTGGGTCGACCGTGCCGCTTCCCAACACGGCCAGCCCGGGCGACATCCTGTTCAACTCGACAGGGACCAACCTGATCGGGGTCGAGGTCGGAACAAGTGATTCGAGCACCTGGTTGATCGACAGCTTCACAGTCAGCCCCGGCGGGCGGCTGATCCCCGCGGCCGGATCGCCGTTTGCCGCCCAGTCGGCAGGTCCGTTCGGCAGCGAGTTCTCGCCGACGAACCCCGCCCACCTGTACGTTTCTAACGCCCACGCCGGCGGCAACAACGGAACCGTGTCCGCGTTCAGCGTCTCCCGGAACGGAGCCGTTTCTTCCATCGGGGCCTCCCCTTATGCAGACGGCCAGACAGCCCCCTGCTGGGTCGAGATCACCCACGATGGAAACTTTCTATTCGCGGTCAACACCGGCAGCACCACCCTTTCCAGCTACGCCATTCAGTCCGATGGTTCGCTGCAGCTGATCGGCAGCACCGCCTTCAGCAGCGGCACCGGCATCCGCCCGTTCGACGCCCGCCTCGACCCATCGGGGTCAACTCTGTACGTCGTCGACGGCATGCTTGACGCCATCAGCGCATTTGGCGTCAGCGGCGGCACCCTGACCGAGCTGCCGCAGTCTCCGTTTGCACTTCCGACCGGCGCGACTCCGTTCGGAATCGTCGCCGCCTGATCGGATCCAATGTCCGCTCCTCCCCGATGTGGGGAGGAGCGGGGCGGAGTGGTCGATTAGTCTTGACCCCAGGCAAGGAGGTAGCAGGGATTGGCTTTCATCTCCCGAGGCTTCAAGGGCAAGCGACGCACCGACGTCAGCTCGTCACGCGTCCCTCCAGGCCAGCACTTGGTCAACGACTTCCCGGTCCTGTCCGCGGGGCCGACGCCACGCATCCCGCTGGACCGTTGGTTGTTCACAATCGACGGCGAGATCGATGAGCCAAGGAACTGGACATGGGACCAGTTCAAGGCGCTCCCTGCCGAGGAGATCACCGTCGACATCCACTGCGTGACCAAGTGGACGAAGCTTGACACCCGCTGGAAAGGCGTCCCGATCGACACTCTCATGGACGGGATCGAGACGGCAGCCGAGTTCGTGGTGGCCAGGAGCGCCGGCGGTTACACGACCAACCTCTCACTCGACGAGATCATCGGCCACAAAGCCTGGGTTGCGTATGAGTACGACGGTGAGCCGCTTGACCCTGAGCATGGCGGCCCAGCTCGATTGCTGGTCCCGCATCTCTATCTATGGAAGAGCGCGAAATGGATCTGGGGGCTGACCCTTAGCACAGAGGACCACCCAGGCTTCTGGGAAACCAACGGCTACAACAACCACGGAGATCCATGGCGGGAGGAACGGTACTGGGGCGACTGAATACCCCACCAAGTCAGTGGCTCCTGCCATGAGCTCGCCGGGAGCCCGATTGAGCTGGACGGTCGCAGAGGTCGCCGAAGTGATCCAGGAGACGCCGAAGGTGGCCACCCTCACGCTCGACGTTCCGGGCTGGGCTGGACATCTCGCCGGCCAGCACGTCGACGTGCGACTGACTGCCGACGACGGCTATCAGACCCAGCGCAGCTACTCGATAGCCTCTGCGCCCGAGAATCCGCGGATCGCAATCACGGTGGAGCGGCTGGAGGACGGCGAGGTGTCGCCTTACCTCGTGGGTGAGCTGCATGCAAAGGACAAGCTCGAGCTGAGAGGCCCCATCGGCGGCTACTTCGTTTGGAAGGCGGCCGATCCACGTCCCCTCCTACTGATCGGAGGAGGATCGGGAGTCGTGCCCTTGATGGCGATGATCCGCCACCGCGCTGCGGCGCGGTCGAGGACTCCTGTGCGCCTCCTCTATTCTTCGCGCGACATCGAAGACGTCATCTACCGGCAGGAGCTTGAGAGGCTGACGGCTACAGGCGACTCGCTTGAGGTCCGGCACACGCTGACACGGGCGCAGCCGCACGGATGGAAAGGCTACTCGCGACGTCTCGACCGCCAGATGATCGACGACGTCGCCTGGCCCGCGCAGGATTCACCTATCGCGTTTATCTGCGGCCCAACGTCTTTTGTCGAGGCGGCCGCGAATCTGCTCGTCGAGAACGGCTACGACCAGGCCTGGATCAAGACTGAGCGCTTCGGCGCCACAGGAGGGTGAGCAACATGCAGCGGATGTCGGACATGAAGCTGGACGGCAACGCGATCGGCGGGCTGCTTGGCGAGATCTTTGCGCTGGAGATGACAGCCGCCGAAAGCACATGCGGTGGATGCGGCGCCATCAACGCGATAGGGCGAGTGGACGTTTACGCGAATGCTCCCGGCGTGGTTATGCGGTGCCCGTCATGCACCCACGTGCTGATGAGGATCGTGCGTGGCCCGGGTCGCTACTGGATCGACCTTTCGGGGATTCGCACCCTAGAGCTCACAGCCGGCTAATAACGGCTCAGGCGGCGGTGACAGCCTTCGGCTTTACGTCGCCCGCGCCGTCGGAAGCCTGGTTGGTCGTCCGCGGGCTTCGCTCGCCGGGGAGCCAGACGTCGAAGATCGTGCCGGCGCCCTCGGAGCTGGTGAAGCGAATGAATCCGCCCATCGCATCGACGAATCGTTTCGACAGCGCCAGCCCAAGCCCTGCGTCGCCGCCCTTCGTGTCCGCCCTCAGCTGCGCGAACTCCGTGAAGACTAGGTGCTGTCGGTCGGCGGGTATGCCCACACCGGTGTCGATGACGGACAGGCGCACGCCGTTCGACCCGCCCGCCACCTCAATGCGTACGTTGCCTCGAGGCGGCGTGAACTTGATCGCATTCGAGACCAGGTTCATCACCACCTGGCGGAGGCGCAAGCGGTCTGCGAACGCCACAGCATCCTGCGCCACCTCCGCGCGCAGCGCCACCTTCTTCGCCTCGGCCACCGGCCGCAGCATGTCGAGCACCCCAATCACCTCAGGACCAACCACCACCGGCTCAGGCTGCATTGGTAGTGAACCCGCCATCACACGCGCGAGGTCGAGGTAGTCGTTCACCAGTCCGAGCAGGTGGTGCGAGGCGTCGTCGACGCGCTTCACGTAGCTCATCTGCTTGTCGTTCAGCGGGCCTGCAGCGCCGGTAAGAAGAAGGTTGCTGAAGCCGAGCATCGCGTTCAGGGGGTTTCGCATCTCATGGCTGACAGTGGCGAGGGCCTTTGATTTGACCTCGCTTTCGTGGCGTGCCTTTTCCGCCTCGCTTCGCTGGAGCGACTCGCTCAGCGCGGTCGCTACGGCCTCCATCATCGACACAGCGACCCCTGAGATCTGCGAGCCGGCCGGCGCGACACCAACCATGACGCCGATTGGATCCGGCGTCCCGGCCAGGGGGACGAACGCGGCCCCCGCCCGACCGGCGTCTTCCTTCTCCGCCTGCCAGTAGCGCGAATCCTGGCCGAGTCCGTCGGCCAGGATCGGACGGCGCTCCTGCATGGAGGCCTTGACCAGGGCGCTGAGCCAGATCGGCAACCGGTTGCCGGGGGTCTGGCCGCCGCCCGCCTCGAACGACTCGACGATCGTGCCGTCAGGGCCGGCTGTGACAAGAAAACATCTGTCGAGCTGAGCCGCCTGCCGAGTCACGTCAAGCGCCTTGCGCGTCAGCTCAGCCGGCTGCGCGCCTTGGAGCGCAAGCAACCCGAGCTCGCTGATCACATTGCCTGCACGTTCCCGCTCGCTGAGCTCCAGCATCTTTTGGTCGACGCGCCGTGCCAGGTTGAAGAGTGCGTCGCGACCGGCGGTCTCCGAGCCTTCCTGCAGCCTGATATGGCTCCCGCCAATCCCGAATGAGTCAAAAACTTCCGATACACGGCGAATCCGCCTCAAGACGCCGAACTCGAGGATTGCCATCAGGGCTCCGATCTCGAACAGGGAGATGACAGCGGCGACGACCGCCACCCACACCAGCGTCGACGTGATGGCAGCCGATTCGCTCTTGAGCGAAGTGATCACGACCACCGCGTAGGGGGTGTTCGGGACCGGAGCGACCGTTTCGAGCACCTGCGCACCCTGGACCGTCCGGTTCTGAGTGATCGCGTTTTGTGCCGCTGCTGCGGACTCACTCGCGTCGATGAGGCCCTGCCGGCCGATGTCGTTCGGAATTGAGCTTGCGACCACGGGGTAGCCCGGAGCATTGGTGGCGACGATCCAGACTCCGATCACATCCGGCTCATCGGCGACGATCGTGAGCAGGGAATAAGTGACGGCGGATGGATTGGTCTGCTGTGCGACGAACGCAGCAATCGCACTGTCGGCCAGGTGATGCGCATTCACCTCGCTCGTGGTCTCGATGTTCTGCCGCACCTGCTGGGCGAGCAGGAGACCAAAAGCTGCGGTGCCGGCGATTGTCACCAGCATGACGGGCACGATCAGCTTGATCCCGAGCGGGATGTTGCGGTCAAGGCTGTGCAGCAGCCCTGACCCCGTGGTCGTGTCGACGGGCGAGCCCTGCAGCCCACCCTCCCGGCGATCGGCGAGAATCATCGCCGTCTCCCAGTCGGGCTGATCTGGGCCCTATTCATTCACGAGCCCCGTCCTGCGCGCGGTCGCAACGGCCTGCGATCGAGTGTGTGCGCCAAGCTTCTCGAGCACGCCGTGAACATGGGTGCGAACTTCACCGGATCCGATCCCGAGATGCGTCGCTATCTCGCCGTTGTCGAGGCCGCCCGCCAACAGCATCAGCACCTCCTGCTCGCTTGGGGTCAACTGGTGTGAGACCGCTGCCGGCTGTCCTGGCCGATCCTGTGTTTGCCGCCGCGCCTCCAGCAACCGCGCCATGGTCGCCGCCTCGAGCAGGAACTCGCCTTCGGCCGCCTTCCGGATCGCGCCTATGAGCTCCTCAGCCGTGGCGCCTTTGGAGACGAACCCAGACGCACCAGCCTCGACAGCCCGCATCACGGCTGACTCCGAGGTCTCAGCCGACAGGAAAAGGATCGCCGTTTCCGGGAGTTTGACTCGGATGCGCTCTGCCGCTTGGGCCCCATCTCCGTCTGGGAGGCGGTAGTCCATGAGAACGAGGTCGGGCTTCAGGAGCACCGCCTTCTCCACGGCGTCTTTGACCGTCGTGGCCACGCCGATGACGTTGAAATCCGGATACTCCCCCAGCATCGAAGAGAGGCCCTCGAACATGAGCCGATGGTCCTCGACAAGCAGGAGGGTTACCTTCGCCGGCCCGCTCACTGTCGCTCTTCCCCGAGCTGGTACAGCGCCAAACGGATGGAGGTCTGCCCCGCATACGTTGGCTGGTCGGGTTGGAGTCTTGCCATCACCGCTCGCATCTGCATCGATGCCTCTGCCAGCGCTTCCTCCACCTTGGAAAGCAGCTCTTCCACGCGGTTCGGGTCGTCCAGGTGTCTGCGCAGCTGGCCCAGGCGCAGGCTGGTCGCGGACAAGGCCTGGACCGCGCCGTCATGAATCTCGGCCGCCAGGCGGCCGCGTTCGAGGTCGTCTGCTGCGATCACCTCGGCCAGCAAGCGTTGCAGATGGCGGGGATCGCGCAATCGATCTTTGAG
>Ga0066699_10000121_pt1 | contig 16651 bp, 19 predicted proteins | sample GraSoiAngelo_148_FD_66455 | JGI IMG/M metagenome (GOLD analysis project Ga0066699, IMG submission 66455) | Grasslands soil microbial communities from the Angelo Coastal Reserve, California, USA - 14_1009_09_20cm | ecosystem: Environmental > Terrestrial > Soil > Grasslands | place: USA... | reverse complement strand
AACCTTCGCGGCCTTTGCCCGCTCTTCTTCAATCCTCAGCCGGTCCGCATCCTTTGTCTTCTGCTGCTCCGACACCTCGGCTTCGTGACGTGCGATGACCTCGGCCGCGTAGTCGTTGCCTGCCTTGATCGCAGCGACAACAAGCGCCAAGTAGTGCTTCTCGAAGCCCTCGATGGACATCGGCTTGAAGACCATCGTGGCCCCTTCGAACCGTTCGAAGTAACGGCTGTCGTAGGCGGTTGAGCGCGCAGCCGGCTGGCGCAGGTATTGCTGAGTGCCCTGCATGAATGCTTCACTCGGTGTAGCGGTCAATTTGACGATCAGCTCGCCACGATCGTTGACGGTCAATGGTTCCACCGGTTTGATCGGGGTCGGTGCAGTCACAGAATGCCTCCAGGTTGTCAGGGGAATCTCGACCAAATACCCGGTTCAAGCAGCTCCCAAACATCCATTCGTGTGGCGGCGTAACATGGCGAGCGCCACGGACGTCGTGAGCATCACTCGGACGAGGAGGTCCACCGGCACACCACAGCACCAGCCGCTAGCCGTCGATTCGGCGCGGCGCTCGCCCTCTCATGAAGGGAAAGGTGATTGTGGTATGCGCAAGCGATCCCGTTCCGACGCCGACGCCTCGCTCTTCGCGAAGCTGCTCTCGCTCGACAACATCTTCCGTGTCTTTTTGGAGGGGTCGCCCACGATGCGGGCGGCGATCTTCGACCAGAAGGACGTGAAGGCGCGGCAGTACCTCGTTGAGGACCTGCTCGACCTCGCCGCAATCTGCAAAGACTGCGCCAAGGCTGCGCGCTGATGGCGCGCGATCCTGACGTTACCGCCCGGGTCCAGCAACTAGCCGCCGCGTTGACGGACAACGAGTCCCTTGCCGGCGTCGAGCAGCGAGTTCAACGACTCCTCAACCTGCGCCTTGGTGACCATGGCGGGGTCGGTGCTGTAGCCCTCCGCGATCAGGAAGACGTGCGCCTGGTCGCCTGCCTCGCGGTACATGCGCAGCGTGTTCGCCGACACCCCCTCCGCGCGCAGCGATCGCTCGAACGATGACCACAATTCTGGCCACGTATCTGGTCGGGGTAACGGAACGATGCTCATGCTTGCCTCCTGGCTCCTTTGAATGGGCGCGAAATGTTACCCCGTTATCGCGTGTGGAGTCAGTGTGCTTGGCGAGCAGAACCGTTATCGCGTCTGCTGGAATTCGAAACGGTGGTGGGCCGCCGTGGACTCGAACCACGTACCTCCGCGTTATCAGCACGGCGCTCTGCCAGTTGAGCTAGCGGCCCAGGTTCTCGGCGTACATGGCAGGGGCGGAAGGATTCGAACCCTCGGCCCTCGGTTTTGGAGACCGATGCTCTGACCAGACTGAGCTACGCCCCTATCGGCCGAAGCCAAATTCTACCCAGTACGATCCGGGCATGGCCGGCCCCGTCGTAGCGCGTGCGGATTACGCCTGTTTGGCACAAAAGGGACGTATCAACTGCCCCGGAAGGGCAAGTTTGGCGCCAAAAGTGCGGAATTGTTGACCGCGACGCTGCCGGTCCTCATCGTCGGCGACGTCCACGGCGACCTCGAGCGCCTCTTCACCGCGCTGAAGCCCTACCCGCCCGACCACTGGCGGACGATCTTCGTCGGCGACCTGGTCGACTACGGCATGTTTGGCGTCGGCGCGCTCCGCTACGCCCGCGATCGCCCGAACACCGAAGTCGTGTTGGGCAACCACGAGGTCGCGATGCTGTGGGCTCTGCGAGAGCGGGAACGCATCGGATGGTGGATCTCCATCGGCGGCCAGCGCCACGACCTCGACGAGCTCGTGGGCGACCCTGCACTCCAAGCCTGGCTCAGGGAAAGGCCCGCCACCATAAAGCTTTCCGATGGGACCCTCGTCCAGCATTGCGGCCACGACGGCTACAAGCGATGGTTGCCGGATATCAACACAAACTTCACGCGGTTGATCAAAGAAGGCCACGAGGACGAGGTGTGGGATGTCCTCAGCGCGAAAAACGTTTTTGCGGAACAGCCGATGCGGCTACAGCAGTGGCTGCAGGCAACCAACTGTCGCCGCGCTGTGTTCGGTCACACACCACACGGCAGCGATGCGCCCGCGATCCATCACGACGGCAAAGCCATCAACTTCGATGGCGCTTTCAGCCGCCGGCACAAAGGTCACAGACGCTCACCCATCAGCGCTTCCGTCGCGCCCCTCGAGCCACTAAGCTAAGCGTGCATGGCTGAGGTCCTGACTGCCGAGCACGCGCAAGGCATCATCAAGACCCCGACAACCCGTAGCGCGACCGGCACGCCGCTGATCGACGCCGCTCGCATTCGCCGGCGCGTGCATAGGCTCGGCCGCCAGATCTCTTCGCTGTACACCAACATCGACACGCCGCTCGTGCTCGTGGTCATCCTCAAGGGCGCGACGGTATTTGCCGCCGACCTCATGCGAAGCCTCACGATTCCGGCCGAGCTCGAGTTCGTGCGCGCCGCCAGCTACGGCTCCGGCACCTCCAGCAACGGCCAGTCACTGCGTCTGGCGCACATGGTCGCCGGCTCGCTCCTCGAGCGGCATGTGCTGCTCGTCGAGGACATCGTCGACTCGGGCCGAACTGCCGACGCGGTCATCCGGAGCATCGGGCGGATGAAGCCTGCCTCCTTGAGGCTTGCGGCGCTGCTCGACCGGCCAGCCCGGCGGTCGGTCGAGGTGAAGATCGATTTCAGAGGTTTCACGATCCCGGACCGATTCGTGATCGGTTACGGCCTCGACTATGCGGGCCTCTATCGCGAGCTGCCCGCGATCTACTCCCTCAGCTAACGCCGGCTAGGCCGCCGCCGCGGGCGGCCGGCACACCTTGCACGGGCGAAACCCGAGCGCACCGGCCTCGGCCTCGTCATGCAACCAAACCACATTGCGATCCTGCGCGCGGCGCGCGTGATGGCAGGTCGGATAGCAGTAGATCTTGGTTGAGCGAACTCCCTCGTACCTGTAGCCGGCCCGCGCAAGCTCCTGCAGCTTGCTCAGCCCCACACCTTCGAGCGACAAGATCTGCTTCTTCGCTTCCGGACCACCGCCGCCGTAGTTGCCGATCACCCCATCGGACCTCACCACACGGTGACACGGGATGAAGTAAGGGATCGGATTGTTTGCGAGCGCGGTCCCGACCGCTCGAACCGCTCGCGGATGACCGATCTCGCGCGCGATCCAGCCGTACGGCCGAACCTGTCCCCGCGGAATCTCACGAGCCTTGCGCAGCACTGACTGCTCGAACTCGGTCAGGCCGCGCAGATCGAACCGAAGTCCGCGCTTTCCGCCGAGCTCATTGACAAGCCGGGCCGAAAGGTCGGCCGGAGGCGTCGCCGGCGTCAGCGGTCTGCCCACCTCGCGCCTGAACCACTTCTCGAACTCCTCGTCCGAGCGCGCGCGCATCGCCGCAGAAACGCCATGACTGTTCCAGGCAACGTGTACCGAGCCGAGCACCGTGTCGAACACGCCGTAGGAGTCGCCAATGCCGGCCTGCGCAAGCACGCGCTCGCTGAAGCCCGCCGGCGCCTTCATCCGACCAAGTTGTTTCAGATCAATCGTCCGCACGGTCATGGTTCTCTCCTCTGAGCAGTTTCAGCGCGCGATGCACGTTTGATTTCACTGTGCCGACAGGTTGCCCGAGCACCTGCGCGGCTTCGTCATACGAAAGGTCCTGCACGTAGCGGAGCACGACTGCCTCGCGATAGCGCGGAGGCAGCCCGGCCAGGGCTGCGGTCACGTCGTCCAGCTGGGCCTTGCGAAGCGCGCGGGCCTCGGGGCCCGGAGACGTGTCCTGCTCACTGCCGTTCAGCTCGACCAGGCGTGGCCGCAAGCCTCGATGCCGGTTGCGCGCGACGTTGATCGCGATCCGGTGCAGCCACGGACGCTGCTTCAGCTCGCGGACTCGTTCAGGCGAATAGGAGACCAGCGCCCTGTAAGCCCGGAGCAGGGTGTCCTGTGCGACCTCCTCGGCGTCATGGCGGTTGCCCGTGAGTGCATAGCCCAGCGCGTAGAGGCGGTCCTGGTGTTCGTGGACCATCCGCTCGAACGTGCGCTCTACTCCCTCCATCGCTCTCTCTTAACACGTCCGCGGCCGCCCGGGTTGCAACGACCCAATGGAACGGGAGGCTCGCGTTGAGCCCGAATGGCGACTTCGTCTTCGCCCTCGACGAGGCCGGCAGCATCGCGCAGCTGTCGATGAAAGGCGCCGTGCTTAGCACCTTCGACTCGAGAATCGGCTGCTTGCGATCATGCGGGTCGAGGCGGCGCCTTAACCTCGTAGCCCCGGCAGCTCAGAACTGGGAGACGCGGATAACGCGGGAACGTCGGGTCCGTGCGTGACCGCTCGCACATCCAGAAGGTGGTCTGCCGGCCAGGCACCTTTCGAGAATGCCGACAGGACTCGCATAACCCTGCTTCCACGAGCTCCAATCATGGATCGGCGACGGATGCGCAAGGTCGCCATGACCAGATGTACGTTTGCAGCCGGCGCTCAGATCATCAGCAGGTGAAGGTCAGATCTTTGTAAGCGCCTTGACCAGCCGCTCCAGAGATGAGCCCACGCCGTAGCGGCGTGCGATCTCGGCCACGATCTCGGGCTCGGCCGGATATCGATCCCGACGGCCCTTCGGCAGAGGAAGCTCGAGCGTGGTCACCGGGGGGACCACCTTTTGCGCCTTCTGCAGATACTCCGCGTCCGCGTTTCTGAACACGCCCGCATCGATCATGCCCTGGATCGAGCCATACCGCTTGATCAGGTCGGCAGCCTTTTTCGGTCCGACGCCGGCGACCCCGGGCAGGCCGTCGGACGGGTCACCGCGCAGAATCGCGAAGTCCGAATAGGTACTGCCAGGGATTCCGTATCGGCGCTGCACCTCTGCCTCGTCGATCACGGCGAGCCCCGCCTTCTCGGGGTACAGGACCACGATGTCGGTGCCCCGAACCTGGCTGAAAAGGTCCCGATCGCCGCTCCAGATCTCGATCGGCGTTTTCACCTTCGGAATCAGCGAAGCGATGATGTCCTCCGCCTCGTAATCCTTGAGCCCGATGGCGTCGACTCCGACGGCTTCGAGGGCGGCCATGATGACCGGCATCTGGGGTATGAGCGCAGGCGGCACGGGCTCCGCGACCCGATGGACCTTGTAGCCGGGAATCAGCTCGACCCGCCAGTCCGGCCGCCAGTCCTCATCAGTCGTCAGGGCAACATGACGCGGCTTCCGGTCGGTGATGACGCTCGCGAGCCTGTCCAGCGTCCCACGCACGGCGTTGACGAGGAAACCGTCCGGTGCCTTGAAGGTCTGCGGCACCCCGTAGAACGCGCGGAAGATCGCGCTCGAGCCGTCGAACATCAGCCATTCCGGTGTCATGCGAACGGGTTCCGCAGCCATTCGGGCAAGGCCGAAACATGCTAAACCCGTTCGGATGTTCAAGCTGATCGGCTCGATGGCGGTCGGAGCGATGCTGTTGGCGGGCTGTGACTCCACCGCTTTGCTGTCGAGCGGGTCGCCGACCCCGTCGGCCGGCGCAGCCTCTCCGGCAGCCGACCTAAGGACACACCTGAACCTTTTGATGGGCGAGCACGTCTTCATGGTCGCCAAGCTCAGCAGCGCCGCCAATGGCGGCCGCAAGACCGAGTTCTCGTCCTACGCGGGCCTGCTCGCCACCAACGGAAGCGATCTCACCGACCTGATGACGAGGTCGATCGGGGCGAGTGGAGGCCACGACTTCGCGCTCGTATGGACGGCGGGCAACACGTTTGCCGTCGATTACGTGATCGCGGCCGCAACACACAGTGTGGCGGCGAAGCAGGCCACGCTGACCAGTGAGGCGGGCACCTACACGACCAGTCTCGCGGACTTCCTGATCTCCCATGCCCGGATGGCAAGTGATGTGGCGGCGAAGCAGGCAGCTGATGAGGCGGGTGGCGTTCGTGCAGTCGTCGATGACCAGGGGTCTGGGGATTTCGCGAAGGCATACGCCGACCTCCATGCCGCGTACCAGCACGGATCAAGCCTTGGAGATGCGATGGGTATTGCGATTGCGCACCAGTTCCCGGATCGCCTCCCGGGCGATCCGACCTTCAACTCGGTCGTCCACCGAGCCACCCTCGATTCGCTTTTTCAAGAGCGAGCGCTGCTGACGACAATGGCCACGGAATCAGTGGTCGTCGGCGCGAGCAAGGAGCAGGGACCGGCTACAACCACACTCAGCGCAACCAGCTCGGCTGTGGCTGGTGAGCTCGGCGCCATGTTTGGCGCGAACACTGGCGCGGGGGCACAGACAGAGCTCGCGGCCCAGGACGCGGGATGCGTGGCCTACGCCGGCGCGACCACCGACGCCCAAAGGCAGGGTGTGCTGGCAACGCTGCGCGATGTGTCCGCCGATCGACTGGCGGGCGTCTTTCAAGGCCACAGCGCCCAGAAGCTTGATTTCGCTGCCCAGGCGGTGGCCACAGTGCAGGTGGTCGAGGCGCAGCGGAGCAAGAGCTCGGATCAGATCGCCGAGCTGGATCGATCCGCCGCCCAGCTCCTGGTTGAGATCGGCGAGATCCTCACCGGCGGAACCGTGCCGCAGCAGTCGAACTAGCCGCTACAGCGCGGAGGCGATGATCTCCAGGCCCGTCGCGGCCTCTTCCCGGTCGAGCACCAGCGGCGGGCAGATGCGCACCGCGCGGGTGCCGGCGGTCAGGAGGAGCAGCCCACGCTCAAAGGCTGACTGGACGAGCTGAGCCGCCTGGTCCGCGGTCTTGAGCTCGAGCGCGACCATCAAGCCTAGCCCGCGCACATCGGTGATCTGCTTGTGGCCGGCGGCGATCTCCCTCAGTCCATCCAGCATCTGGCCTCCAACCTTGGCGGCGTTCTCCATCAGACCCTCCTCGAGGAGGTCGAGCGTGACCAGGCCCGCAGCGCAGGCCAGCGGATTGCCGCCGAACGTGCTGCCATGCGATCCAGGCGGCCAGCTCATCTGCTCCGCGCGCGCGATGAACGCGCCGAGCGGCAGCCCTGAGGCGATGCCCTTGGCGAGGCAGACGATGTCCGGCTCCACGCCCCAGTGCTCCACCGCCAGCAGGTGGCCCGTGCGTCCCATTCCGCTCTGGACCTCGTCCGCCACCAGCAGGATGCCGTGCTTCAGTGTCAGCTCGCGAAGCCGCGGTAGGAAGTCGTCGGGTGGCACGAGATAGCCGCCCTCGCCCTGGATCGGCTCGACGAATACCGCGGCGACGCTCTCCGGCGGCGCGACCGTGCTGAACAGCTCCTCGATCCGTTCGAGGGCCTGGTCGGTGGTGACCCCGCGGGCGGCTGACGGGAACGGCGCGTGGAACACCGACGAGAGCAGCGGCGCGAACCGGCGCCGCTGGCTGGCCTTGGAGGCCGTGAGCGACAGCGCCCCGAAGGTGCGGCCGTGAAAGCCCCCGATGAAGGCGATGTAGCTCGGCCGGCCGGTGGCGTATCGGGCGAGCTTCATGGCGCCTTCGATGGCCTCGGCACCGGAGTTGGTGAAGAAGACGCGCGCCGGTATGCCGGGCAGGATCCTTGCCTCCAGACGCTCCGCCAGCTCGATCTCCGAGCGGTAGTAGAAATCGGTGCCGGACATATGGAGGAAGCGCCGCGCCTGCTCCTCGATCGCGGCCACCACCCTGGGGTGAGAATGTCCCGTGGTCACGACTGCGATTCCCGCGGTGAAGTCGAGGAAGCGGTTGCCGTCGACGTCGGTCACCCAGCAGCCCTCGCCGTGGTCCATCACGAACGGATAGGCGCGCGTGAAGCTGGGTGACATGGCCTTGGCATCGCGGGCTATGAGCTCCGCAGCCTTGGGGCCGGGCAGGGCAGTCTTGATATGAGGACGGCGGTCGGTGATCACGCCCGTGAAAATATCAGTGATGGTCCACCTGACGCCGAAACAGGTTCGGCTTATCAACGGCCTGCACTTCGCGACGGTGGCCACCGTGATGCCAAACGGGAGCCCGGAAGCCACCGTCGTGTGGATCGAGACCGACGGCAAGTTCATCTACTTCAACACGGCCATGCACCGCCTGAAGGCACGCAACCTGCAGCGCAACCCGATGGTCGCGATCACGATCGTGGATCCTGCACGGCCCTATCGCGACACGCTTGCGGTCCGGGGACGCGCGGAGCTGGTCATGGACGGCGCGGATGAGCACATCGAGAAGCTGTCACGGGCCTACACCGGCAAGCGCTTCCGAAAGCTCGGCCCGGATGAGGTGCGCGTTATCGTCAAAGTCACGCCGGAGCGGGTCCACGTCCAGTAAGGGAGGCAAGATGAGCAGATCAGCCGGCGCAGCCACTGTGGCGCGCGTGAATGGCGTCGAGCTCGGCTATCAGGTTTTCGGGGCTGGTTTTCCGCTGATCCTGCTGCACGGCGGTTTCGGATCGGTCGAGATGTTCGGCCCGAACGTCGAGCTGCTTGCGGCCGGCAGGCAAGTCATCGGGGTCGATCTCCAGTCCCACGGCCGCTCACCAGCCGCTGATCGGCCAATGCGTTTCGAGACGATGGCCGAGGACATCGCCGCGCTCATCGAGGAGCTCAAGCTCGAGCGCGTCGCGATCATGGGATTCTCTTTGGGCGGCGCGGTAGCGCTGCGCACCGCGATCCAACACCCTGAGCTGGTCGAACGGCTCGTCCTTGTCTCGACCGTCTTCAAGCGAAGTGGCTGGTATCCCGAGATGACGGCTGGCATGGATGCGATGGGTCCCCAGACGGCGGAGCCGCTGAAGCACAGCCCGATGTACGAAGCCTATGTGCGGATCGCGCCGCGCACCGACGACTGGCCAGTGCTCGTGACGCAGCTCACGACCGCCCTGAAGATCGATTACGACTGGTCCGCAGACGTTTCCAGGCTGCCGATGCCGGTGATGATCGTCATCGGAGATGCAGATGGACTCCCGCCGTCACACGCTGTCGAATTCTTCGGCCTGCTGGGCGGCGGCAAGCGCGACGCCAACTGGGATCGCTCCGGCATGACGCACCACCGACTCGCGATCCTTCCGGGCCTCACGCACTACGACATCAACGTGAGTCCGACCCTTTCCCAGGTGATCATCCCATTCCTCGATGGCGCGGAAAAGCGGTGACCGCGAGCATGCCCGGTAAGGCACGGAAGGGGGACAATCTGGTCATGGCGAAGACGAAGGCGCCGTCCTTCGCGATCCGGCCCGCCACCAACGACGACCTGAACGCTGTCGTGGGCATCTATAACTGGGCCGTCAACCAGACCTTCGCGACGATCGACTCGGAGCCACTGAGCGCCGAGGAGGCGAAGGAGTGGTGGGAGAACCACGGCCGCCGCTCCAAGCTCATCGTGGCCACCGACGACACGGGCGTCCTCGGCTGGGCACGGCTGTTTCCGTGGAAGCAGCGGGGCATCGACGTGGTGGAGGACCTGGTCTATGTCGACCCTGTGCACCAAGGCCGCGGCATCGGCCGCGCGCTCCTGAACGAGCTCATCAAGGAGGCGCAGGGCCTCGGCTACAGGACGATCGTCGCCACGGTCGCGACCGACAACCGCTCGGGGCTCGAGCTGCATTCGAAGCTCGGATTCGAGACGGTCGGCACCATCCGCAACGCGGCCAACAAGTTCGATCGCTGGATGGACATCACCTTGGTCCAGCGCTCGCTGGAGTCCTAGCCCAAGGCCCTCGAGAGCCCCGGGTCAGCCCATGGGTAGGGGCTTGCCCGTCGCGTAGGCGGCGGGATACACGATCCTCATCACCCCGATCGATTGCCACTGCCCTACCACGGCGGCTGCGCGCGTGTTCTGCCCCTCGTCAAGCGTGCCGGCGGAGCCGAACCTGACGCCGCCCCCGTTGATGCTGTCGCCCACGGGCACGTCCACCTGAAGCGCCCTCGCTCTGATGCCGTCGGGTGTCACATCAGCGCTCATCTTGCCGAGCACCTCGTGGAACAGCGTCCAGGCACCGACGAAGCCCGCCACCGCTGGGATGTCCATCGGCTCGCCGTGATTGTTCGCCGCATAGGTGGCGCGCGCTCGCGCCAGCAGGTCTCGACCCGTCATTGACAGCGCCGCGTCGCTGATTGTGTCGTCGGGCTTGTCCGCGGCAAAGACGCCGACCGCATCAGCGCCCAGGCGCAGTGCGAAGTCCGGCATGCAGAACGCCGAGCTGGTGCCGACCGCGGCCCTCAGCTCCACGTGGTTGCGCTTGATGGCCTGCCACAGCGCCACACCATCGTCGAGATAGCTCACGTCCCACAGGAAGTCGGCGCGGTCCGCTGCGATCTGCCTGGCGATTCCGTCGGCGTTGAACGCATTCGGGTTGTAGCCGATTGTGTTGACGACATCGATGCCCAGTTGCCGGGCAAGTTCCGCCTCACCTCCGCCCACTGACCGGCCGTAGATGTCGGTGACCTGCACGATGTCGACGCGCGGCGATCGTAGGCCGCTTTGCGGGATCAACACGTCATGCGTGAACGTGACCGCCATCCCCCCCAGGGAGCCACCCGTTGCGACGGTGCGAAAGACATAGTGGCGGCTCGCGGTGATCGGGTCTGCGACCGCTCCGGTCTCCCAGTAGACCGTTTTCAGCTGCTCAGCCCGCGCCGATGCCGCCGCCGAAAGCGTGCTGCCGTAAGTCCCGAAGATGGCCGGCACATGGTCCTTCGACACGAGCCGGTCGACGGCTGCGGCGGCTGCGTCAGGGGTTACGGCGTCGACCACATGCAGCTCGACGCGACGGTGCAGGACGCCATCCGACTGGGCGACCTGCAGCGCCGCCTCCACGCCCGCGAGCTCCTGCTTGCCGCCCGGCGCCTGTGGCCCGCTCAGTGGGTAGATGGCGCCGAGCACGAGCGGGCTCGAGCTCGAAGCGGGCTGTGACTGTCCGCAGGCGACGAAAAGTAGAACGAGGCCGAGGAGGATCACCGACCGGCGCAGCACGCAAGCCAGCTTACGTGGTGGAGATAAGCCTCAAGGAAGAGCCGCGAGCCTCGGACAGCTGGCGCTCCAGCTTCGGCGCCGGCGCGTAGCCGTAATTGACGTGCAGAGGCTTACCTGCCGGCGTCATGACCACTGTCGTCGGCAGCGTGTAGACCTGGAACCGATCGGCGAGCTCGCGATCCGCGACGGCGTCCACCCTGTCGACACGAACGGGCCCCAGCTTCGCCAACGCAGGCTCCTGGTGCGTCCTGCAGACGGTGCAGCCATCGCCGGTGAAGTAAAGGATGTAAGGCTCAGCCGAGGCGCCGGCCGCAGCCAGCAGCGCCACCCGCCGCGCGCGCGATGCCCGAACGATCTCCATGGCGGCGGCGGCGAGCACCACGATGCCCACCACCGCAAGCGCCAGGAGCTGTCCGTTCATGCGCGAATCAAACCCCGTTTGCCAAGCTGGTAGTAGATCTGGCAGCCGAGGCAGTAACCGAAGGCGAGGTTGACGAAGGCCAGCACCGCCACCAGCAGGGCTAGAGCAACTCCTGCGATCCACACAGGGTTGAGCTGGAAATTGCCGGCGAGCAGCGGGCCATAGATCAGCAGTGACGACACCACGAGAAACACGCCGCCCAGACCCTGCGCAAAGTTGTGCGGCTCAGGACGGTCCTGAACAGGGTGCGCCTTGACGATGCCGCGCGGTTTCAGAACGTTGAAGTAGAGCTGTTTGAAAAGCGCGAGCTGCGGGTTGAACGTCCCCAGCAGCAACACTATCGCCAGAAGGGGGATGAGGAACAGGGCCGGCGCCCATACAAGGCTGCCGAGATACGCCACCAGCACCGTCGCCACGATGCCGGTCTGATTGACCTTTAGCGCCGAGTGATCGACGGTCTGAAGCGAAGCCATCTCTACTTCTCGATCGGAACCCGAATCGAGCTGCCCCATTCGGTCCACGACCCGTCGTAGTTCTTGACGTCGGGGTAGCCGAGCAGCTCCTTGAGCACAAACCAGGTGTGCGCCGAGCGCTCGCCGATGCGGCAGTAGGCGATGACCTCTTTGTTCGGGACGATGCCCTTGCCGCCGTAGATCTCCTTCAGCTCGTCAACGCTCTTGAAGGTCCCATCCTCGGCGTTTACGGCCGTCGCCCATGGGATGCTGGCCGCGGTCGGGATATGACCGCCACGCTGAGCGCCCTCCTGAGGAAGGTTCTCCGGAGCGAGCAGCTCGCCCGAGAACTCCTTCGGCGAGCGGACGTCGACCAGCGCAGCCTTGCCGATCTTCGACTGCACGTGGTCCTTGTAGGCGCGGAACTCTTCTCGCGGCGAGCCCTTGAAGACGTACTTGGTGGTTTCGTAGCTCGGGACCTCTGAGCTGTACTCACGGCTCTCCTTCTCCCACTTCACCCGGCCGCCGTCGACCAGCTGCACCTTGTCGTGGCCGTAGTACTTGAGGGCCCAGTACGCGTAGGCGGCGAACCAGTTGTTGTTGTCTCCATAAAGGACGATGTTCGTGTCGGGTGTGATGCCGCTCTGGCCGAGGAGCTCCTCGAGCGCCTCCTTGCCGGCGATGTCACGGACCACCTGGTCCTGGAGATGCTTCTTCCAGTTCCAGCCGACGGAACCCTCGATGTGGCCCTTTTCGTAGTTGCTGGGGTCGACGTCGACCTCGACGAGGCGGACGCCCTTGTCTTTGGCATGGTCAGCGATCCATTCGGTGCTGACCAGTGCCTTCGCCGTGGTTGTCGATGAGCTCACTTGTCACTCCTCCAAAATGCAAATAGCCGAAGGTTTCGGAAGTGGTTACGGACGACGGTCGGATGGGCGCGCCATGAAAGCGCGAGCAGGCGACCGGGCTAGCTACAGAAGCAGGCCGGGATGTGGGTCAGACGCTGGGCAGGCCAGATGAGATCCCGCATTAGAGGGTCAATTCTAGGAAACCCGCGAGGAGGACGGCGAATTCCGGAGAATTTGCGACTGTGTCGCAAGTAGATCTCATCAAGTATCAGGCGCTCGGCAACGACTACCTGATGCTCGAGATGCCCGGGCCGCTGGAGGAAATCGTCGCCCTCCTGCCGGCCATCTGTGACCGGTTCCGCGGCCTGGGGTCGGACGGCCTGCTGGCGTTCGACCCGCGGGCGATGTCGGTCCGCATTTTCAACCCCGACGGCTCGGAGGCGCAGAAGAGCGGCAACGGCCTGCGCATCACGGCAGCTCACGCGGTCCTGGAGCATGGGGCGGGCAACGCCTTCGAGCTGCGCACTCTCGACCGCTCCAACGCGGTCAAGGTGCTCAACCGGAGCGGTTCCGAGGTCGTCACCGAGATCGACATCGGCAAGCCTTCGTTCAAGGCGGCGGATCTGCCGGCCCGCTTCGAGGGCGAGCCCGACCGCATCCATCTCGACACTCCCGCCGGCCGGATCGAGGCGATGCTCGTCTCGGTAGGCAATCCGCACTGCGTGGTGTTCGGTGAGCCGGTGACGAAGGATCGATGCCTCGAGCTAGGGCCGCACGTCGAGCGGCACGAGGCATTTCCGGAGCGGACCAACATGCAGCTGTTCGAGGTCGGGGACCGCGGCCACGTGAGGGTCGAGATCTGGGAACGTGGCGCCGGCTACACGCTCGCCTCAGGCACCAGCGCGAGCGCGGTGGCGGCGGCTTGCATGCGCGCGCGCCTGGTGGATGGCAGCGTGGTTGTCCAGATGCCTGGCGGCGACCTCAGCGTGCGCAGGGAGGCCGCCGGCAACCTCATCCAGTCGGGACCCGCCCGTCGTGTTTACCGGGCGCGTGTCGATCTAGCCGACTTTGCTTAGGCGCGCGACAGTGTCGGGCAGCTCGGACAGGCCGCTGATCACCGCGTCGGCGATCGAGGGATCGTCCTTCTCCCCTTGACGGTTCACCCAGATCCGGGTGATGCCCAGCTCATGGGTCGGTTTGATGTCGTGGAAATAGCTCTGAGCGACGTGGATCCAGGTTGCGGCGGAGGCACCGAACGTGGACTGGAACAGCTTGAAGTGAGCGTGGTTCGGCTTGTACGACGACACGTCCTCCGCCGTGACGACTGCGTCGAACGGCACAGGCAGCCTGCGCTGGGTTTGGGCGATCAGGTCGCGGTCGCAGTTCGTCAGCAAAGCCAGCCTCCAGCCGTCCTTTCTCAGCAGGCCCAGCGCACGCCCCACGTCCGCGAACGGCGGCCAGTGCGGGATGGTCGACACCAGCGCCGTCGCGTCGTCCGGCTTGAGGTCGACCGCCAGCTTTCGCGCCGCCCGGCGTGAGGTTTCGGTGAGGATCGCCCGGTAGCGGCGGAACGACCCCTTCTCGACCTCAGCCTCCAGCTCGATGTAGGCATTGAGGAAGTCCGCGCCGCGACCGGGAAACAAAAGCTCACCGGTCGTGCTGATCCCGTGGCGCCAGTCGATCAGCGTCCCGAAGCAGTCGAACGTGAGCCAGCGGTCCGGCATCGCCGCGCTATCCCGCCTTCGGCAGGTACTCCTGGATGGCGTGCGCCAGGTGATGCATGGTCATCGACTGCAGCCACACGCGCCCAGGTCCGGTCAGGGCCGCGAGGAACAGGCCGGAGCCGCCGAAGAACGCGTTCTGGATTCCGGGCACCGTCATGATGTTGAACTGCACCGATTCCTGGTACATCCCCACGTGTCCTGGATGGACGCGCAATGTGTTGCCCGGCTGCAGGTCGTAGACCACCACCTCGCCATGCAGCTCGACCCACGCTCGGCCCTGTCCCTGCAGGCGCTGCATGCGAAAGCCGGTGCCTCCGAAGATGCCTGCACCCAGTCTCTGTTGGAAGCCGATCGAGAACTGGACGCCGATCGTGGCGCACATGAATCCATGCCGGTGAACCATGTAGCCCTGGTTGGGGGTGACCTCCAGAGGCAATATCTGACCCGGCAGCTTGGCGGCGAATGACAGCAAGCCGGGGCCGCCGACGGCCGTGTACTCGGTCATGAACAGAGTGCCGCCCGCGACGGCGCGGCCGAGCGCGCCGAGAAAACCACCCTGCTGCCCGCCGGCGGAGGTCGAGGTCTGCATCTGCATCGCCATCGACATCCAGGCCAGCTGCCCTGACTCCGCGAATACCTTGTCTCCTGGCTGCATTGACATCTCGAGCACTGGCATCACGGTGCCGACGATCTTGGATTCCATCGTGCCCCCTTGAAGATCCGAAACGGCTCTGCGCTAGGGTAGCTGAGGCAGCGCACCGCTCACCCGCGCCTTTTAGTGGTGAACGTGCTCCAGCGTCGGGTGGCGCGGGCCTTTGCGTCCGGGCTCACGCGAACAGTTCTCGCAAACGCCGACCACCAACACCTCCGTCCTCGAAGGCTTGAAGCGATGTGCGCCCTCCAGATGGGCCTCGAGGCTGGTCACGAGCTCCTCTTCGATGTGAAGCACGCCGCCACAGACCTTGCATACGGCGTGGTGGTGGTCGCCTGAGGCGAGCTCATAGTGGGTCGCGCCCTCACCGAGATGCGCCGCGTAGACCGAGCCTGTGGCGGTAAGCGCCTCGAGGCCCCTATAAACGGTGCTGCGAGGGAAGGTGGGCTTGGTTCGTCGCAGCTCCTCGGTGATCTGGTCGGCGGTGCAGTGTCCGCCAAGGTGGACTATGGCTTCGTACACCATCGTCCGCTGCGCTGTGCGGCGCATTCCTTTAACCGGTGATCACGCGCAGAGATCGGTCTGCTTGCGTGAGCAGGCGGCGGCCGGCCGCCTCGACCACCACGTCGTCTTCGATGCGCACCCCACCCCAACCTTCCATGTAGAGGCCCGGCTCGATCGTCGCGACCATCCCCGCCTCCAGCACCAGCGTGGAACCAGGCTCGAGGCTTGGGTCCTCGTGCGCCTCCAGTCCCAGGCCGTGACCGGTGCGGTGGATGAAGTGGTCGCCCTGGTCGGCCGACTCCATCACGCCCCGAGCGGCCGCGTCGACGGAACCTGCCGTGACGCCCGCGCGCACCGCCTCGACCGCTGCGTCATGCGCCTTCAGGACAACGCGGTGGAGCTCATTCTGCAGAGGGCTCGGATCACCCGCCACCGCCATCCGCGTGGTGTCGGCGCGGTAGCCGTCATAGGCCGCGCCAAAGTCGAGCAGCACGAGGTCGCCCGCCTGGAGGCGGCGGTCGGACGGCCGGTGGTGAGGCAGCGCGCTGTTCGGCCCGAACTGGACCAGGCTTTCAAAAGCCAGAGTGCCGCCGGCCGAGGAGATCGCGGAAGCGATCATGTCCGCCACCGCGAGCTCGGACTGGCCGACCTTCATGCCGTCCATCACGTGAGCCGTCGCGCGATCGGTCAGCTCGGCCGCCCGGCGCAGGTTCTCTAGCTCGGCGGCGTTCTTGGTCCGGCGCAGTCTCCGGATCTCGCCCGCCACGTCGCCCAGCTCCCCGACGCCGACAAGCGCCTGCAGCGACTCGAACGTCTTCAACGTGACGTGATCCTTTTCGACGGCAATGTGTCGCATGCCTTCCAGGCCGTCGCGGACGAGAGCGTATGGGTCCTCGCCATCGCGCCACGAGACCACGCCGACATCAAGGGCGCTGCGCACGGCGCCCTCGCGCTCGATTGCGGGCACGATGAGCGTCGCGCCATTGGCGAGCACCACCAGGGCCATCAAACGCTCGATCGGCTCAGCGTGAAAGCCGGTGAGATAGGCGATGGAGACGGGCTTGGTCACGTACGCGGCCTCCATCGACTCCGCCGCCATCCAGGCGCGGAGAC
>Ga0066699_10000119_pt1 | contig 16674 bp, 16 predicted proteins | sample GraSoiAngelo_148_FD_66455 | JGI IMG/M metagenome (GOLD analysis project Ga0066699, IMG submission 66455) | Grasslands soil microbial communities from the Angelo Coastal Reserve, California, USA - 14_1009_09_20cm | ecosystem: Environmental > Terrestrial > Soil > Grasslands | place: USA... | reverse complement strand
GGGATCCACGACGCCAGCTGGCGCTCCCGCTACGGCCCCGGCACCAATGGCCCGCACTACGACCCGACCGGCGAAGATACGGGCACCCACGGCTGCGTCAACGTTCCTTACAGCAACATGGTCTGGCTGTGGAACTGGACGCCCACCGGCACCCCGGTCATCGTTTACTAGGGGCTCGATCCCCGGCGACGCTACGACGTTTGCGGTAGCGCCAAGGGCCGAACGGCGCAAGGCATTTTAGAAGCGGTGGCGTTAGACAAGGTAGGAGCTTGTCCATGGCCATTGCCCACACCACCATGCACCAGGTCGCGCCGCATACCTGGACGTTCGAGGCGCCTGAGGTGCCCGTGGCGCCGATGAAAGCGAACTGTCGGGCCTGCCGGCAGTCGGTCGCCATCCTGCGGCCGTCCGCCATGGATCTCAAGACCGGCAACTACGTCGTCCGGGGCGACTGCGAGAAATGTGGCGCCGAAGTCTTGCTGATAGTCAGCTGATCGGCTCGAACCCCTCGCCAGTCCAGTAGCCGAGCATCTGCTCGGTCTCGTGATAGAACCAGATGAGATACCGCTCGCGCGCGGCCTCAGTCAGAAAGTCCGCCTTGCGCTCCATCGATTCGAGCGGGAACAGATCGAGGGCGCTGACCCAGTTGATCTTCAGAAAGGCGCGCATGAAAAGGAAGTCGCCGGTAAAGACCACGGTTTGCTCCTGGTCCTGGACGTAAACCGCCTGGTGCCCGGCGGTGTGTCCGCCAGTGACCCGCACCCGGACGCCCGGCGCAACCTCCGCCTCGCCATCGACCAGCAGCAGGCGGCCCTCCTCCTCGAGGAGGGCAAGGTTCTCCGCTTTGTACGAGGGCCGGCTGCGCGGATCCGGATGACGCCAGGCCGCGAGTTCCGTCGTCTGCACCACGTGCTTGGCCCGGGGAAAGAGGGGGGTCAGCTCGCCATCGCGGCCGGGCGTGACCAGCGCGCCGACGTGGTCGAAGTGAAGATGGCTGAGCACCACAAGATCGATGTCCTGCGGCTTGAGGCCGACGCTGGCGAGGGCATCCGGCAGCCCGGGATTGCGCTCGTAGGCGTAGATGTCGCGCTCCTTCTCCGAGAGCTTCGGTCCGATCCCCGCCTCGATCAGCACATTGGCGTCCGGGGTCCGGACGAGCAGGCAGTTGGTCGCCATCAGGATACGGTTGCGGGCATCCGGGACTTTGAGCTTCTCCCACATCACCCGGGGAACGACCCCGAAGACCGAGCCACCGTCCATTCGCCAGTGGCCGTCGCTCAGGCAGTGCAGCTCGAAACGCCCGAGCTTTCGGGGGGCGGCCGCGATCACGCCGCCTTAAAACCCTTGTTGACGAAATCGATGATGGACTGCAGCGAGGTGCCGGGACCGAAGATCTCGACGACACCAATCTTTTTGAGCGCGTCGGCATCGTCCTGGGGGATGATGCCGCCCCCGAAAACCACGATGTCGGTGGCGTTCCGCTCCTTGAGCAGTTCCAGGATGCGCGGAATCAGCGTCATGTGCGCGCCGCTGTGGAGGCTGACGCCGATCGCGTCCACGTCTTCCTGGATGGCCGCCTCAACCACCATCTCCGGCGTCTGGCGCAGCCCGGCATAGATCACCTCGACGCCGGCGTCGCGGAGCGCTCGGGACACCACCTTCACCCCTCGGTCATGGCCGTCAAGGCCAACCTTGGCCGTCAACACCCGCCGCCGCTTGGCCTGGTCGGGAGCCTGCCGTTCCGTCGACGCCTGCGCGGGCACGGTCAATGCCTCAGCAGGTAAAACGCGATGACCACGAGGGGCAGTACGACGGCCAGCACCCGGCCAATGAGCGAGTAGCGAAGGCGGCTCATCTAGAAAAGGATCGGCTCACGGTAGACGCCGAACACCTCCTTGAGCGCCGCCATTATCTCGCCCTCTGTCACGTAGGCCTTGACGCAGTCGAGCAAGGGAGGCATCAGGTTGTCGCGGCCGCGGGCGGCCCGCTTGAGTTCCTCGAGCCGATGGTCGACGCTGGTGTTGTCGCGGCGCGCCTTGAGCGCCGTCAGCCGCGCCACCTGCCCTCGCTCGGTTTCCGGCCCGATCTTGAGGGTCGGAACCGGCGCGCCCTCCCCGTCCTTGTAGGCGTTGACTCCAACGATGATTCGCTCGTTGGCCTCCAACGTGCGCTCGAACTCGAACGCGGCGTCGGCGATCTCGCGCTGAAAGAATCCGTTCTCGATGCAGCGCAATACCCCGCCCTGCTCGTCAATCCGGTCGAAGTACTCCTGCGCGCCGCGCTCCATCTGGTCGGTGAGCTGCTCCATGAAATACGAGCCGGCCAGTGGGTCGATGGTATTGGTGACGCCGGTCTCATGGGCCAGCACCTGCTGAGTCCGCAAGGCGATCTGGGCGGCTCGCTCCGTCGGCAACGCCAGCACCTCGTCCATCGAGTTCGTATGCAGGGAGTTGGTGCCACCCAGCACGGCTGCCATCGCCTCGTACGCGGTGCGACTGATATTGTTCTCCACCTGCTGGCGGGTCAGCGAGACGCCGGCGGTCTGCGTGTGGAAGCGCAGCATCCAGGATTTCGGGTCGCGGGCTCCATACTTGTCACGCATGATGCGCGCCCATAGCCGGCGGGCGGCACGGAACTTCGCGATCTCCTCGAAGAAATCGATGTGTGAGTCGAAGAAGAACGAGAGCCGCGGCGCGAACTCGTCGACCGGCAGCCCGGCTTTCATCGATGCCTCGACATAGGCCATGCCATCGGCCAGCGTGAAGGCGAGTTCCTGGACGGCGGTTGAGCCGGCCTCTCGGATGTGGTAGCCCGAGATCGACACGGCATTCCAGCGCGGCATGTTTTGGGCCGCGAAGACGATCGTGTCCACCACCAGCCGCATCGACGGCTCCGGCGGGAAGATGTATTCCTTTTGCGCGATGTACTCCTTCAAGATGTCGTTCTGCAGGGTGCCACCGAGCTGCGCGGGTGCGAGCCCTTCTTTCTCTCCAACGGCGATGTACATCGCGTAGAGGATCGCCGCCGGCGAGTTGATCGTCATGGAAGTCGTGATCTGGTCCAGCCGGATGCCATCGAAGAGGGTCTCCATGTCTTCCAGCGAATCGATGGCAACGCCGCAATGACCGACCTCGCCGGCGCTCAGCGGGTCATCGGAGTCATAGCCCATCAGGGTCGGCATGTCGAAGGCGACCGAGAGCCCGGCCTGGCCCTGTGAGAGCAGGAACTTGTAACGACGGTTCGTTTCCTCGGCGGTGCCATAGCCGGCGAACTGCCGGATGGTCCACAGCTGGCCGCGATACATCGAGGGGTAGACACCGCGGGTGTATGGAAATTCGCCGGGGTAGCCGAGCTTCTCGTCATAGCTCCATCCGGCAAGATCCTCGGGCGTGTAGAGCGGTTGCACTGGCACGCCGGAGATGGTGGCGGCGGTTTCCTTCGGCGCCCGGCGGCCGCCACGGTAGCGCGTGGCCCACTCGTCGTAGGCTGTCTTGCGGCGAACCGCCATCAGCTGCCTCCTTGCGGCCCTCGCTGTCCGAGAACCTCCTCGGCGAGGGCGTATGGGTTTAGTTTCCCATTCCGATTCTCTCGCAGCCGCCGTCCGACCGCGGTGTCGCCATCGAGGACCCGGCGAGCCTCATCGCGGGCCCGCTCGGCGACCAGGGCGACCACTTCCTGCTTGAGCCGCTGCTGCCGCCGGGCGGCCAGCCCGCCACTCTCCTTGAGAAAGGCCTGGTGCCCGAGGATCGCATCCCACAACGGCCCGATGCCCTCCTCCTTCGCGGCGGACGCCATCAGGATCGGCGGCCGCCACGCCTGCCTCGGTCCGAGCGCCATCGCGTCCTGGATCAGGCGACGGGTTTTTTCCGCCCCACCCAGGTCGACCTTGTTGATGACGAAGACATCGGCAATCTCGAGAATGCCCGCCTTGATCGTCTGCACCGCGTCGCCCGACTCGGGCATCAGGACAAGGACCACCGTGTCGCAAATGGTTGAGATCTCCAGCTCCGACTGCCCGACACCCACGGTCTCGACCAGGATCACGTCCCGCCCATACGCGTCGAGCAGGTGGATCGCCTCCCGGGTGGCGGCGGCCAGCCCGCCTAGATGACCGCGAGCCCCCATGCTCCGGATGAAGACGCCCTTGTCCAGGGTGTGACGCGACATCCGAATCCGGTCGCCAAGCACCGCGCCGCCGGTGAAGGGGCTGCTGGGGTCGACCGCGATCACGCCCACCGTCTGCTGCCGGTCGCGGATCACCTTGACCAGCGCGTCGGCCAGCGTACTCTTGCCGGTTCCCGGCGAACCGGTGAGCCCGACCAGGAAAGCTCTGCCGGTCTGCGGTTGGAGCTCGGCCACCAGCGCCGTGGCCTGCGGGTCGCGGTCTTCGGCCAGGCTGATCGCCCTTGCCAGCGCCCGCACATCACCGGAAAGCAGGCCGCCGGCCAGACTCATCTCGAGGTCATCCTATCAGCGGCTGTTTGACGCGCCGAAGCCTACGCCGCGCCCGATGCGGGGAACGTCTTCAGGGTGAAATCCGAGCCGAGGACGACGGTGACGGAGGGCCCGCTGGCCGGCGCGGGAACGACGGTGATCGCGCCGCCAAAGTAGCTCTGCAACCAGGCGACGGTCGCCATCGCCTTACCGCCGGAGCCATCCAGGATTTGCGTCTGGGTGACCCGTTGGGTGGCCGGCGGTGCCAGGGTCGCTTGCCAGCCCTCGGCCTGCAACAGGGACGTCATGATGCTGGCCGGAGTGCCAATTCCGTATGGGAGCCAGTACCGCCGGCTTCCATCCTGGACCAGGAAGGGCGCCTGCCGGGCGAGCGCCGACCGATCGGGAAGGGCCATCGCGACGTACCGATGCAGCGCGTCGTAGCTCGGGTCAAGGGGTTTGAGGATGTACTGGCCGCCGCCGTAGCCGCTGCGCAGCAGGTTCGACGTATCGAGGGAGACGCGCCGGATGTCCGGATCCTTGATCTGTCCGGCCAGATCGGCCAGCGGGCGCAGGTCGGCCGGCCGAAGGTTGGTGCGGACGTTGTCCTGCAGGGCGCCGAGGAGCGACAGGAGGCGGGGTACGGCGTTCAACGAGAAGACCCGCTGGCGAACGGCGAGCATGATCAGTTGCTGGCGACGCGACCGATCGAAGTCCGACGTGGTTTCCCGCGAGCGGGCATACTCCAGGGCGCGCTCACCGTCAAACTGCTGCCAGCCGGCATCGATGTGGACGTGCATCATGCCGGTCGTCTCGCCCCGGGGGAAATACGGGTCATCGAGCGTGGTTGGGACGTCGACCCGAACCCCGCCCAGCGCGTCGACGAGATCGCGGAATGCTTTGAAGTCGATCCCGACCCAGTAGTCGAGCGGCTGGCCCGTGATCTGCGAGACCGTCGCGGCAGCCAGGTCGCCCCCTCCGGTCGCGGTCTTCCAATCGCTGCGCACGTTCGGATAGTTGACGTGGTCCATCCCGATGGCATAGGCGCTGTTGAGCTTGCCCATCATGAAATGGTTGTTGGGGAGCGCCGGGATCTTGACCCAGAGGTCGCGTGGAAGCGAGATCATGATCGCCTGATGGGTGCTGGGCCGGATCGAGACCAGCATGACGGAGTCCGTGAGATACGGGCCGTCGTGCCCCGGCCCGCCGTAGCCGAATAGCAGGATATTGATCCGCTCGTCGTGCTTCACCCTCCAGCCAAGCGAGCCAGGCGCATCGCTCTGCGCATGCACCAGCGCCACCAGGTCGGCCGGCTGGGCACGGGGCGAGATGGCGTGAATGGCCGACCACACGCGAAAAGCCAGTAAGCCTGCCACCAGCAGCGCCACTCCAGCGATCACGGCCCCGGCAGCGCGGGCGTAATGCCAGCCGCGCGCTGGGCCGAGCGCGGCGGACGACCGCCGCCGGCGCGGTTGAGCTACCAAATTGCCGCAGACAGTCTAGCGAATGAGGACGCGGCAGCTGGTCCGTAAGATGTCAGGAATGCGGGCAGGAGCTGGCGTTCGACGGGCGCAGGGCCCGTTTCTCCTCCCCGCCCGGGTTGTCCTTCTGGTCGCCGGACTGATCGCTGTCGCGCTGGGGACCTTTACGTTGCTCCACGACTATCACGCCGGACAGGTCGACCGGCTCTATACGATCCTCGCGCTCCTCAGCGGCCTCGTCTGGCTGGCCTGCATCGGCCTGGGGTTCATGGGCTATCGCTTCGGCGTGTTCGGTGCCGGCGCGATCGCCTTCGTGCAGTTCGGGGTACTGGCCTCGACCCATTTTGTCTCGGGTGCAGGTGCGCTCGGCACCTTCGTCAAGCACGAAGGTCTTCCGGTCGCCACGGTCGCGATGGCGTTGGTGCCGGCCTGCGCCCTGGTTGTCATGAGCGCGGCCGTCTCCTGGACCAACCCGAGCGCCCGAAACCCGCGCCAGGAGACGATCGCCTTGCTGCTGGCGTCGCTGCTCGGCGCGGTATTCGTGATTCTGCAAGCGACTGATGGGGTTCATCGGACCGACTTCGGCACGGCGAACACCGAAGACGGCGCCTTCGCCGCCGCGATCGTCGCCTCGCTCTGGCTGGCCGGTGGGCTATGGATCGGGCGCGTGCGTCGAACCGGAGCCCTGCTGATCGTGGTGGCGACCTTCATCGTCTGGTATTCATTCGTCACCCTGCACCTGGTCAAAGGCGGAACCAGCGTGCGCGAGATCGCCTCCACCAGCGGCGTGATCTGGGCGCTGATCTCGGCCGCCGCGACCGTGCTGGCCGGGGCGTCATTCGTGGTCGCGCTGACTTTGCTCGCGCTCGCCCTGGTGCGGCCCGGCCGGTCGAAACAGCCGCAGACCGCCCCCGCGGCACAGCGCGCCAGCCGCTGACCGGCTCGACAGGAAAGCACCCACCGCCGCCGTCATTCGTGCATGCCCACGCAGGCGCGGCTCGCCGCGGCCGTTGCCGTCATCCTGGTCCTGGCGGTGGCCGTCGTGCTTGTGATTCGCAACCCGGCCGGGCCAGTGGGCCGCATCGAGCCGATGCCGCTGGCGACCGGGAGCGTGAGTCGCGTTCCCATCATCGGTCCCGGCCATCGATTCCTGTTCCTGCCGGTCTCGGGCCGGGTGACGACGGGTGTGAAGTACCGCTACGGATTGGAGACGCACTGCGGCATCGACTACCCGACGGGTCCCGACTTCGACGGCAGCTTCTGGGACGCCGTCGACCCGGCGCAGCGCCACACCTTCACGAATCCGCCGGCCGGCTTTGCCGGTCCGCAGGACGCCGGGTACATGATCCTGCTATCTCCGGACACCGCCGAGTTCCATGCGTCGGCCGGCACGGTCGCGAGGTACACGCGCCGGAACGGCGCCCTGATCGCGGGACTCTGCGAGTAGAGCGGGATGAGTCAGTCCGGCAGGCGGGCGCCGTCCGGGCCGTAGCGGTAGAAACCCCGACCCGACTTGCGTCCGAGGTGGCCGGCATCGACGAGCTGCTGCAGCAGCGGCGGAGCCGCGAACTGCGGATCGTGGAGGCCCTCATACAGAACGCCGCAAATGTAGAGGTGCGTATCGAGGCCGACGAAGTCGGCGAGCTCGAGCGGCCCCATCGGATGGTGCAGGCCGAGCTTGGCGCCCTGGTCGATGTCTTCGCGGCTCCCCAGGCCCTGCATCAGGGCTCGGATCGCCTCGTTGATGAAGGGCACCAACATCCGGTTGACCATAAAGCCCGGGTAATCGAGCGACGTGATCGGCGTCTTCCCCAGCGCTTTCGAGAGCTCCAGCGTGGTCGCCACCGTCGGGCCCGAAGTCTCCCGGCCTTTGGTGATCTCGACCAGCGGCATCACCGGCACGGGATTGAAGAAGTGCATCCCGATGAACCGGTCCGGTCGTTGCGTGACCGCGGCCATCTTTGTGATCGGGATGGATGAGGTGTTGCTCGCCAGGATCGTCGGTTCCCGGCAGATGCCGTCGAGCCGCTTGAAGAGCTCGCGTTTGGCGTCGAAGCTCTCGGTGATGGCCTCGATCACAAAGTCGGCGCGGCCGGCGGCCTCGAGTGACGTGGTCGGATGCAAGCGGGCCATCGCGGCGTCGCGCCTGGCGGCGTCGAGCTTGCCTTTCTGCACCAGGTTGTCGAGCCGCTTCTTGATGTTCTCAACGCCGCGGTTGACGAGCTGGTCGTCGACTTCCCTGAGGGTGACCTCATAGCCGCAACTGACGGCGGTCTGCGCGATCCCCGCCCCCATCAGGCCCGCGCCGGCGACATACAGCTGCTTCATCGTCACGCCTTCTCCTTGAACACCTCTCGGGCAATCACGAATCGTTGGATCTCGTTCGTTCCCTCGTAGATCTGGGTGATCTTCGCGTCGCGCATCATCCGTTCGGCGGGGAAATCCCGCAGGTAACCGTAGCCGCCAAGGATCTGCACCGCGTCGGTGGTGACCCGCATCGCGGTGTCCGAGGCGAAGAGCTTGGCCATCGAGGAGCTGACGCTGATCTCGGGCAGCTGCCGGTCCAGAGCATCGCCGGCAGCGTAGGTCAGGGCTCGCGCCGCCTCGATCTGGGTAGCCATGTCGGCGAGCATGAACTGGATGCCCTGGAACTCCGCGATCGGCTTCCCGAACTGCCGCCGGTCGCGGGCGTACCGCCGGGCCAGGTCGAAGGCGCCTTCGGCGATCCCGAGCGCCTGCGCCGCGATCCCGGGTCGTGAATGATCGAGCACGCGCATCGCGAGCTTGAAGCCTTCACCCTCATTGCCCAGACGGTTGGCCGCCGGCACCGCCAGGTCTTCGAAGAAGAGCTGCGCCGTTGGCGACCCGCGGATGCCGAGCTTCTTCTCCAGCTTGCCAACCTTGAAACCCGGCATCGTCTTCTCCACGATGAAGGCCGAGATATTTCGGGCGGGGGTGTCGCCGTCCTGGTCGGTGCGGGCGAACACGACGAGCGTGTCGGCCACGCTGCCGCCGGTAATAAAAGTCTTGGACCCGTTGATCACGTAGGTGTTGCCGTGCTTGATGGCGCGGGTGCGCATCCCGCCCGCGTCCGACCCGGATCCCGGCTCGGTGAGCGCGTAGGCGGCCAGCTGTTCCCCGCGGGCGAGTGGCGGGAGGTAATGGCGCTTCTGCGTCTCGCTGCCGGCCAGCCAGATCGGCAGGCTGCCCAGCGACTGAACGCTCAGGATGAGCGACGAGGTCACGCAGAACTTGCTGATCTCCTCCACGGCGATGACCAGCGTCAGGGCGCTGCCACTGACGCCCCCGTACTCGGGCGTGAACGGAATGGCCAGGATGTCGTGCTTGGCGAACAGCTCCTTGATGTCCCAGGGGAACTCACCGGACTCGTCGATCTCGGGGGCCCGCGGCTCGACCCGCTCCAGGCAGAGGTCGTGCACCGTCTCCTGAATCTGCCGCTGCTCGTCGTTGAGGCTAAAATCCATCAGGCGCGCACCAGCTCGCGGGCGATCACGACCCGCTGCACCTGGTTGGTGCCTTCGTAGATCTGGCAGGCCTTCGCATCGCGTACCCGACGGGCCATCGGATAGTCCTCGAGATAGCCATAGCCGCCGAAGACCTGCAGGGCGTCCAGCGTGATGTCCATCGCCGCATCGGTCGCGAACAGCTTCGCCATGGAGGCATCCTTGGTAAACGGCTGACCGGCGTCGCAGAGCGCGGCAGCCTTCCAGGTCATCCAGCGCGCGGCGCGGACCTTGACCGTCATGTCGGCGATCTTGTTCTGGATGGTCTGCAGCTCGGCGATTGGCCGGCCGAACTGCTTGCGCTCCCTCGCATAGGCGATGGCGTCATCGAGCGCGCCCTGCGCCAGGCCAATCGCCTGGGCGCTGATCCCGATCCGACCGCTGTCGAGGGCGCGCATCGCGATCCGGAATCCCTGGCCTTCATCACCGAGCCGGTCGGTTTCGCCCACCGCGCAGTCCTCCAGATGAACCTCGGCGATCGCCGAGCCGTTCAATCCCATCTTTTTGAAGCGGGGACCGACCTTGAGCCCGGGACTGTCGCCCGCCACGAGGAAGGTGCTAATCCCTTCGGCGCCAGCGCCGGGCCGGGTCGTCGCCATCACCACGTAGAGCTGCGCCTCGCCGGCGTTGGTGATGAAGATCTTCGTCCCATTGAGGACATAGCCGCCATTCCTTCGAGTGGCCACGGTCTTCAGATGCGCCGCGTCGGAGCCGGCCTCAGGCTCGGTCAGCGCGAAGGCGGCGAGCTTCTTTCCGGTCGCGAGGTCGGGCAACCAGCGGCGCTTCTGCTCCTCGTTGCCGAACAGCACGATCGGCTCCGTGCCGACCGAGCCGTGCACGTCGAGAATGCCGGCGGTGCTGGCGCTGTAACGCGCCACCTCCTCGACGAAGATGGCAAAGGCCACGTGGTCGAGCCCCGCGCCGCCGTAGGCCTCGGGGACGACCATCCCCAGCAATCCGAGCTGGGCCGCCTTGGCGATGAGGTCGCGAGGGAATTCATCGGCGTGATCGATCCCCTCCGCACGCGGCTTGACCTCGCGCTCGGCGAAATCCCGAACCAGCCGGCGAATCTCCAGCTGCTCGGCCGTCAGCGACAGATCCATCGTGATGCCTAGGCGCCGTTTACGCGAATGATGGTGGCTTCGCCCTGGGCCATCCCGGAGCAGATCCCGGCGGCGCCGACGCCACCACCGCGGCGGCGTAGCTCGAACGCCAGGTGCATCAGGATGCGCGCCCCCGAAGCCCCGATCGGATGGCCCACCGCCAGCGCGCCACCGTCGACATTGACCCGCTGCTCGTCGATGCCGAGCAGGTCCATCGCGGTGCAGGCGACCGCCGCAAAGGCCTCGTTGATCTCGAACAGACTCACGTCCGAGACGCGAAAGCCGAGCTTTTTCAGGCCGGCCTGGATGGACGAGGCGGGTACCGTCGCCAGGTAGGGCGTGTCGGCGGCGGATTCCCCGTAGGCGAGCCATTCGGCGAGGATCGGGAGGCCACGACGCTTCGCTTCCGCGGCACTCATCACCAGCAACGCGGCCGCCCCATCGTTGACGCCTGGGGCGTTGCCGGCGGTCACGGTCCCTTCCGGTTGGAAGACCGGCGTCAGGCGCGCGAGTCCCTCGAGCGTGGTATCCGGCCGAGGTTGCTCGTCCGCTGCGACGGTCGTGGTGCCCTTTGAATTCGCAATCGCCACCTTGACAAGCTCATCGTCGAAGTGACCCGCCTTGAGCCCCACGGCATACCGCTGCTGGCTGCCATAGGCATATGCGTCCTGCCGTTCTCGGGAGACCTCGAACTCTTTCGCCACATTGCTCCCCTCGACCGCCATGTGGCAGCCATTCGCAGGGTCGATCAGACCGTCGCGAACCATGCTGTCGATAAGCGCACCGTCGCCGAGCCGGTATCCGAAGCGCGCCTTCTCCAGCAGGTAAGGGGACCGGCTCATGCTCTCCATGCCGCCGGCGACGACCACCTCGGCGTCGCCATTGCGGATCAGCAGGGCCGCCAGGTTCACCGCCTTGAGCGACGAGGCGCACACCTTGTTGACGCTCAGCGCCGGCACGTTGGTGGGCAGTCCCGCTTTGATGGCGGCCTGGCGCGCCGGGATCTGGCCCATGCCGGCGGTAATCACCGTCCCCATGATCACCTGATCAACGTCGCCGCCCGCGACGTGCCCTCGGTCGAGCACTTCCTTGATGACGATCGCGCCGAGATCGGGCGCGGCGAGCGTCGAGAGGCCGCCACCCAGCTTGCCAAACGGTGTGCGGGCGGCCGCCACCAGCACGACGTCCTCCACGAATTCATTCTAGGATCGCCGAAAACGCGCCATATACTTGCCTGCGTGAGCGCGGCCAAGCCGGATCCTGACGCCACCCCCGTCGAAGAGCTGAAGGCGCGCTCGGAGGCCGCCCGCGCCGGCGGTTCGGCCAAGTACGCCGAGAAGCTCCGCCAGGACCACAAGCTTCCGGTGCGGCGCCGGCTGGAGCTGCTGCTCGATCCAGATTTTCTGATCGAAGATGGGCTGCTGGCCCATGCGGATGAGCCCGGCTACGGCGCCGACGGCGTCGTCACGGTCGTGGGTCGGATCGAGGGACGCACCGTCTGCATCATGGCCAACGACCCCACCGTGAAGGCCGGGTCGTGGGGACCCCGCACGGTGGAAAAGATCGTTCGCATCCAGGAGACGGCGGAGCGCTTGCGGGCGCCGATCTTCTACCTGGTCGATTCCGCTGGGGCCCGGATCACCGAGCAGGTCGAGATGTTCCCCGGCCGGCGACATGCGGGCCGCATTTTCTTCCAGGAGGTGCAGCTTTCCGGTGTCGTCCCGCAAATCTGCCTGCTGTTCGGCCCCTCGGCCGCGGGCGGCGCCTACATTCCGGCCTTCTGCGACATCACCATCATGGTCGAGGGCAACGCCAGCATGTACCTCGGGTCACCGCGGATGGCCGAGATGGTGATCGGCGAGAAAGTGACGCTGGAGGAGATGGGCGGCGCCCGGATGCACGCCACGGTCAGCGGATGCGGCGACATGCTGGTGGCCACCGAAGAAGAAGCGATCGAGGCCGGCCGGCGCTTCCTCGGGTACCTCCCGCAGAACTGGCAGGAGACGCCGCGGGCTCAGCCCCCGGTCGAGGCTCGGCCAGCGGTGCCGCTGGAGACATTGGTCCCCGAGGACGAAGGGCGCGCCTTCAACATGCAGCAGCTGGTCGACGGCGTGGTCGACGCGGGCAGCTTTTTCGAGATCAAGAAGCTCTATGCCCGGGAGATCATCTGCGGGCTGGCGCGGATCGGCGGCCGGGTGGTCGGCATCATCGCCAACCAGCCGATGCACAAGGGCGGCATCCTCTTCGTGGACTCGGCCGACAAGGCGGCGCGCTTCATCTGGCTCTGCGATGCGTTCAACATTCCACTGTTGTTTCTCGCCGACGTGCCCGGCTTCATGATCGGGACCGCGGTCGAGCGGCAGGGCATCATCCGCCACGGCGCCAAGATGATCGCCGCGGTCGCCGAATCGACGGTGCCCAAGATCTCCGTGATCGTGCGCAAGGCCTACGGCGCCGGGCTCTATGCCATGGCCGGGCCCGCCTATGAACCGAACGCCACGCTGGCGCTGCCCACGGCCATGATCGGCGTGATGGGGCCCAGCGCGGCGGTCAACGCTGTCTTTTACAACAAGATCCAGGAGCTGCCGGAGGGGGAGCGTCCCGCTTACGTGAAGAAGTTGCAGGACGAGTATCGGGAAGACATCGACCTGTATCGGCTGGCCTCGGACCTGATCGTCGATGCGGTGGTAGCCCCTACCGACCTGCGAAGAGAGCTGGTCAATCGCTTTGCGGCGTATGCCACCAGTCAACGCCCGCGGGTCGACCGCAAGCACGGGGTCTTCCCCGTCTAGAGCTCGCCCGGCGACGGGGCGTGATCCTTCGGGATCAGGACCAGGGCCACCACCACCGCGACAGCGCTGACGGCCGCGCCGAGCAGCAGCGGCAGGGCGATGCCACGCTCCAGGAGTGGACCGGAGAGGGCCGATCCGATCGGTTGTCCCGCAAAGTTCAGACTCATCGACACGGCAAAGGCGCGCCCGAACCAGGCGGGGTCCGTCCGCCGCTGCCGCAACGCGAAGATCCCGATATTGACCGCGGAGCCCGCCAGGCCGGCGATGACCGCGATGGCGAAGGCCATCGGCAGGCTGGTCGTAAACGCCAACAAGGCCAGGGCCGGTACCTGGGTCGCGATGCAGCCGGCGATCAAGAGCCGCTCACGCCCCTCGGTATCGAGCCGGCCAATCAGCAAACCGGACACCAGGCCGGCCAGGCCGAAGACGGCGAAAACCTGACCGACCGTCGCCGCGCTGCCATGCAGTTGCCGGAGGACGAGCACCGGGATGCCGACCGGGAGAACGCCGAACCCGAGGTTGGCGACGAACAGCGTGATCGCGAGACCGCGCAGGCTCCGATGACGGAGGACGTAGCGAAGCGCCGCCCAGGCGTCGCCGACCAGCGAATTCACGGCTTCGACCCGCGCAATCGGTTCGGCGACGCCAACCAGCGAGAACGCCGCCAGCGCGGCCACGCCCGCGACGGCGAGCAATCCAACCTCGGGTCCAAATCGCGCCACTATCAGGCCGGCGATGGCGGGACCGATGATGGCCATCAACGAATAGCTACTGGTGTCGAGCCCATTGGCGCGGTCCCACAGCGTTCGGGGCAGCATCAGCGGGAAGAGCGATCGGGCGCCGGTGATGCTCATGATGTTGCTCACGGCCAGGACGGCGACCAGTGCCAGCAGGAGCGCGGGCGGCAACCGATGGTTGAGCGAGAGGACCACGATGGTGGTCATCAAGGCGGCCGTCAGGGCGTAATCGATGACCATCAGCCGGACCCGTCCCTGGCGGTCGAGCAAGGCGCCGGCGACCGGACTCAAGGCCAGACCAGGGAGGATGGCGAGCAGGACGGTCAGGCCCGCCAGGCTGGGCGACCGATATCGCTGGAGCACGAAGAGCACGAGGACGATCTCCCACATCTGTGCCCCGAGCCGGGCCAGCAGCGTCCCCAGCGCGACCCGAGCGAAGCCGGGCACCCGGAGCAGCGCGGCGTAGGACCGCTCAGCCGGCGCCGCGTCAGATCCCAACATCGCCGTGTGGAATCTATCCGATACCCGGCACGCGGTGCGCCGAGCGTCTACGAGTGGCCGACGGCGACGATCGTCCGGCCGGCTGCGACAAAGACGCGCCCATCGGCGGCGGCGGGCGTGGCGAAATGCGGCGTCGCTCCGAGTGACAGTTGGAAGGCGACCGCCCCGGTCTTCGGATCGAGACCGACCAGCCGAGCCCCGCCACGATCGATGGTCAAGACCAGGCCGCCGGCGACGATCGGCGGCTCGGCCCAGAATCGTGGGCCGCGCCAGGCCACGGTAAAGCGGTCGCCGGTTTCCAGCCGTAGCGCGGTCAAACCATCGGAACACGCGACGTAGATATAGGGCGACAGGAAGGCGGTACCGCCCCACGCTCCGCCGCACACCGGCGCCCGGAACGCCTGGCCGTTGATCCCTCCCAGGTGGTCCGCCCGCAGCAGGTAACCGATGCCGTCCTTGCCAGCCTGAAACAGGAGGTTGCCGCTGATCAGGGCGGGACCGATCGACCCGAGGTCGGCATCGCCCGCGTTCAGGTCCGCCCAGTTCGCCGGGGCAAACCAGTCGAGCACGCGAAGTTCCGGTGAGAGACGGATGACCGCATCCCCGAAGTCGAACGTCCCCGTCGAGTTGCCGTTGCCGGTCGAGACATAGAGTTCACCCGAGGCATCGACGGCCGCCCCTGATGGTCCCCAGATCCCGGCACGGCCATCCGCATTGACCCGGTAGGTCAGGGGCGAACCGCTGCCATCGGTCCGCGCGCCCACCACCCAACCGTTATAGGTTCCGCAGTCGCCAAACAGCCCGCCAAACGGCACATACACGACGCCCCGCGATAGCGCCAGCGCCGCCCGTTGCTGTAACGCCCGCGGATCCGCCAGTGGCGGATCGACCGATCGGCGCGAGCGTACCGAACCGTCGGCGAGGTCGAGGCCGACCAGCTCGTGTCGCCCGGGCTGCACGAACGCCACCACCCAGAGCCGACCCGCCGGGGGATCGATGACCGGCGTTCCGGTGATCCCGAGTGGATCGATATCGCCACAGGGAAGCTGGCTTTGTGGGACCGGCTCGCCCAGATGGGTCCGCCACACCTGGCGGCCGGTCTTCGCGTCGAGCGCGTAGACGGAGTCGTCCTCGGTCGCCACCAGGACCCGGTTAGCGGCGACCAGTGGCTCGGCGAAGAGCTGCCCGTCGAGCAATGGCGATACCCAGATGCGCTGCGTCGGGAGGATTGACGACGTGGTCGGATCGTATCCGCTGCGCGAGAGATCACGGTGATAAGTCGGCCATCCAGCCGCCGCAGCCGCCGACGTGCCGCCAAAAGCTGGGGGATTGGAGGGCGACGAGGGCTGGGTGGCCTGGCCGGCACAACTGGTGGCGACGAGCAGGAGCACCGCCGGTGCCCACCGTCGTGCATGGCTGACGCGACCGATCATTTCGGACCTAACATCGCCCTGTGGAATCTATCCGATATCTCGCGCTCGGCGATTCCTACACGATCGGCACCGGGCTCGAAGACGAAGCCCAGAACTTTCCGAGCCTGCTCGCGAAGAGGCTGAGGGAGGAGACCGGGGTGGACGTCGCTCTGGTCAACCTCGGCGTGAATGGATACACGACGGCGGACCTGATCCGCGAGGAGTTGCCCGTTGCGCCTGGCGTTCGGCCGGAACTCGTAACGGTTCTGATCGGTGCCAACGACATCGTGCAGGGCTCGGATGAAGCATCGTACCGTCGCCGGCTGCAGGGGATCTATGCTGCGGTGGAGCAACTCGGAGTGCCGGCGGAACGCGTCCTGTCGATATCGGTCCCCGACTTTTCCAGCCTGCCTGGCGCTGCGCCGTTTGGAGCGCCGCGTCAACTCCGGGCGCGGGTGGACGCCTTCAACAGGATCGCCGAGTCGGAGGCTGCCGCTCGTGGTTTTCGTTACGCGGACATCACGGCCATCAGCCGCGAGCCGGACCGTGGCGACGGTTGGGTCGCCGATGACGGGCTTCATCCCGGCCCGGCGCAGCATCGAGCCATCGCCGGCAAGCTGTGGGCCGTCGTGGCTACGGCGTGGACGCGGATCAGGTCGTCATGAGAACGGAATGAGAATCCGCAGTTTT